>ERZ773075.510-NODE-510-length-29380-cov-116.085_pt1 | contig 29380 bp, 18 predicted proteins | sample MGYA00580614_ERZ773075 | MGnify/ENA primary metagenome ERZ773075 (study PRJEB29015, sample SAMEA2738021) | human oral metagenome | biome: human oral; feature: human-associated habitat; material: dental | place: China | collected 2043 ...
TCTACTTCCACCCCACCAGCGATGACCAGATCATCGCCTACTCCAAGCGGGTGGACGCCTTCCACAGCCCCACGGGCAGGGATGACGTCGTCCTGACCGTCGTCAACCTCGACCCGCACGGCGCACGCGCCGGCGAGGTCTACCTCGACCTGGAGGCCCTGGGGCTGCCGAGCTGGGTCGACGCCTCACGCCCGGTGGTCAAGGTGACCGACGAGCTCACCGGGGACTCCTACGAGTGGTCCGGGCAGAACTACGTGCGCCTCGACCCCTTCGCCGGGCAGGTCGCCCACGTCTTCTCCGTGGAGCCGCTGTGAGTACGGACCCGATGAACCCAGCTCCGATGCCCGCCGGCAACGAGGCTCCGGCTGCGGTACCGGCCACGATGCCCGTTCAGCCCGGCCAGCCGGGACAGGTCGCGCCCTTCGGCCAGCCCGCTCCGGTGGCCGCCCCCATGTCGGCCCCCGCCTCTGCCCCGATGGCGGCGATCCCCACCCCCAACGGCGGGATCCCCATGCCGATGACGGTGGCTCCGCCGATCCCGGGGGTACCGGTCCTACCGCCCCAAGCCCGCCCCGGCATCAGTGCGGACCCCGAGTGGTTCCGCACAGCCGTCTTCTACGAGGCGCTGCTGCGATCCTTCGCAGACTCCGACGGAGACGGGATCGGGGACCTGCGTGGGCTCATCTCCCGTCTGGACTACCTGGCGTGGCTGGGCGTGGACTGCGTGTGGATTCCGCCCTTCTATCCCTCGCCCATACGCGACGGCGGCTACGACATCTCCGACTACACGGCCATCGATTCGCGCTACGGAACGATGGAGGACTTCCGCGAGCTGGTCCACCAGGCCCATCAGCGCGGGATCCGCATCGTCATCGACATGGTCGTCAACCACACCTCGGACGCCCATCCCTGGTTCCAGGCCTCCCGCTCGGACCCCGAGGGCCCCTACGGGGACTTCTACGTGTGGGCCGACGACGACTCCGGCTACGACGACGCCCGCATCATCTTCGTGGACACCGAGGAGTCGAACTGGTCCTACGACGTCGAGCGCGGTCAGTTCTACTGGCACCGCTTCTTCTCCCACCAGCCCGACCTCAACTACCACAATCCGGCGGTCATCGACGCGATCCACGACGTCGTCCGCTTCTGGGCACGCACCGGGGTGGACGGCTTCCGCCTTGACGCCGTCCCCTACCTGACCGAGTCGGAGGGCACCAGCTGCGAGAATCTGCCCGGCACCCACGAGATCATCGCCGGCATCCGCGAGATGCTCGATCGGGAGTTCCCCGGGACCATCACGCTCGCCGAGGCCAACCAGTGGCCCGAGGACGTCGTGGAGTACTTCGGCACCGAGGAGGCCCCCGAGTGCACGATGTGCTTCCACTTCCCGGTCATGCCGCGCATCTTCTACGCGCTGCGCCAGGGCTCGGCCGAGGCCATCCGCTGGGTGCTGGAGAAGACCCCCGACATCCCCGCCCACGGGCAGTGGGGCACCTTCCTGCGCAACCACGACGAGCTGACCCTGGAGATGGTCACCGACGCCGAGCGCGACCAGATGTACGCCTGGTACGCCCCCGAGGAGCGCATGCGCGCCAACATCGGGATCCGGCGGCGCCTGGCCCCGCTCCTGGACGCCTCGCGCGCCGAGGTCGAGCTGGCCTACGCCCTGCTCCTGTCCCTGCCGGGCAGCCCTTGCCTCTACTACGGCGACGAGATCGGCATGGGCGAGAACATCTGGCTGGAGGACCGCGACGCGGTGCGCACCCCCATGCAGTGGGACGACTCCCCCAACATGGGCTTCTCCACCGTCGTCGACCCCGGTGCGCTGACCCTGCCGCTCATCCAGGCACCCGGCTACGCGCACCTGACGGTGGCCACCGAGATGGGCCGGCCCGACTCGCTGCTGCACTTCACCCGGCGGATCCTGCACCTGCGCCGCTCCCACCCCGTGCTGGGACGCGGAGGCTTCCTCCTGCGCCCCACCAGCGACGACGCCGTCCTGGCGCACACGCGCTGCGACGACCCCTCGGCGCCGGAGGGGGAGAGCCTCCTGTGCGTCGCCAACCTCTCGGCCACGCCCCGCTCGGTGACGATCGAGGTTCCCGAGCTGGCCGGGCGACGCACCATCGACCTGTTCGGCGGCTGCCCCTTCCCCTCCATCGACGAACACGGCCGCCTCACCCTGACGCTGGGCGCGCGCGGCTATTACTGGCTGTCGGTCGACAGGGACACGCCGGAGAGCGTGGAGAATGCCGAGGGCACGGAGCACTCGGGGGACTCCCAATCCTCCGCGCCCCCGGCCGACACCACCTCTACCCATACCGCCCAGAACCGCCCCACCGAGAGGATGCCTGATGCCCACCGATTCCATCTCCGCAGCCAAGGCAGCACAGAACGCGGCGTCGACCGCGCCCCCGCTGCGCAGCGCCCAGGCCCCGTCGACCTGGCCCACCAATGCCGAGATCCTCGCTGCGCTGGGACCGTGGATGCTCCAGCGCCGCTGGTTCCCGCTCAAAGGGGACGCCGCCCCGGTGCCGGGCTCCTTGCGCATCATCGCCTCCTGGGAACCCGAGGAGGGCGTGCGCGACCTCGTCATAGCCGCACCGCGGGGCGACAGCGGGCACGGTGAGCACACCGGGCACAGTGGGCGCGCCCGGAGCGCCGTGCTGCTGCACGTGCCCCTGGTCCTGGAGTCCGCCGAGGCGCTCGACTCCTTCGCCACCCCCGGTGAGGCACCCGGCAACCACGGCCTGCTGGTGACCACCGGCTCTCAGGGGTCACCCACGCAGGTGGCGCTCGTCGACGGCGCCCACCACCCGGCCTTCTGGCGGGCCTGGGCCCTGAGCACGCTGAAGGCGGGCACCGTCCTGGACGAGGCCGGAGCCCTGGCCATCGCCCAGCGGGCGCCGAGGCTGCGGGTGACCACCGGGGAGCAGTCCAACACCTCCGTCATCCTGCCGGCCCCTTCCGACCCCGCCGAGGCTCTTGGGGAGCAGGACGCCGCCACCGGTGACCTCATCGTCAAGCTCCTGCGGGTCCTGGAGCACGGGCGCAATCCCGACGTGGAGCTGTCGGTGGCCCTGGCCCGCAGCGGCTGGGACCGGGTGCCCACGCCGGTGGCCTGGTCCACCATGACCTGGACGCGCATGGGCGGCTGCGGCCAGCCCGCCCTGGAGGAGTCCACCGACTCGGCCGTGGCCTGCAGCTTCGTGCCCCGGGCCGACGACGGCTTCGAGCTGTTCTGCTCCCTGGCCTCCACCGACGACGTCGACGGGCCGGTGCGGGCCCGCGCCGTCGACCTGGCCCGCGATCTGGGCCGCACGACGGCGCAGATGCACCACCACCTGGCCGCCTCCCTGGGCGCGAGCAGGCCCCCCTCGCCAGCCGAGCTCGCCGCCGCGCTGCGCAAGCGCGCCCGGTGGGCGCTGGAGGAGGTGCCCGAGCTCTCCGGGCACATCCGGGCCCTGGAGCTCAAGGTGGAGCAGACCATGGAGCGGCTCGAGGCGCTCCAGGCCCTGGAGCCGGCCACCCGCATCCACGGCGACTACCACCTGGGGCAGGTGCTTCACGAGATCGGCGGCCAGCAGCGCTGGTACGTCCTGGACTTCGAGGGCGAGCCCCTGCGCCCCCTGGCCCAGCGCTCCGACCCCGACCTGCCGGCCCGGGACGTGGCCGGCATGCTGCGCTCCTTCGACTACGCCGCCGCCGTGGGCAAGGCACCCCACCCCGATTGGCTCCCCGCCGTGCGCTCCGCCTTCGAGGAGGGCTACCGCCTGGGACGCCAGGAGACCGGCTCTCTCGCCCCGTCGCCAGCGGCATCCGGCGACCAGGAGCAGGCCGAGGCCTCGTACCAGACGGTCCTGACCTGCCTGGAGCTGGACAAGGCCCTCTACGAGGCCGTCTACGAGGCCCGTAACCGTCCCGACTGGCTGAGCATCCCCATGGCGGGTATCACGTCGGTCCTGAACGATCCCATGGAGGGCTGAGCACAGAACGATCTCTATATCCCCATCATTCCCAACGGTTCGACGTCCAAAAGCACCCGCTAATCACCGACGCATGGAAGAGTTGCTGTATGAGTGCCAACACCCCTGAGAACGACCCCAGGTCCCAAGCCCCGGCCGACCTCGCCCCCGTCCCCGTGGACCCCTGGGTTCTGGCCGACATCGCCTACGCGCGCTACCACGACCCGCACGAGGTCCTGGGCGCCCACGTGGGCGAGGACGGAGTGACCGTCCGCACCGTACGCCACCTGGCCGACAACGTCGTCGTCGTCACCAAGGAGGGCACCTACCCGGCCACCCACGAGCAGGACGGCGTATGGGTCGCGGTCCTGCCGGGCCAGGAGGTTCCCGACTACCGCATCGAGGTCACCTACGGCGACGAGACCACCACCGTCGACGACCCCTACCGCTACATGCCGACCCTGGGCGAGATGGACACCTACCTCATCGCCGAGGGCCGCCACGAAGAGCTGTGGGAGGTCCTGGGCGCCCACGTCAAGCACTACGACGGCCCCATGGGCGAGGTCGAGGGAACCGCTTTCGCCGTGTGGGCCCCCAACGCCCGGGCCGTGCGCGTCGTCGGCGACTTCAACTACTGGGACGGCACCGCCACCGCGATGCGCTCACTGGGATCATCGGGCGTGTGGGAGCTCTTCGTCCCCGGCGTGGGGGTCGGCGCCCGCTACAAGTTCGAGATCTGCTTCGCCGACGGCTCCTGGCACCAGAAGGCCGACCCGGTGGCCCGCGCCACCGAGGTCCCCCCGGCCACCGCCTCGGTGGTCACCGACCAGTTCCACGAGTGGGGGGACCAGGAGTGGATGGACAAGCGTGCCACCACCGACCCCCACAGCGGCCCGATGAGCATCTACGAGGTTCACATCGGCTCGTGGCGCCAGGGCCTGGGCTTCCGGGGCCTGGCCGAGGAGCTGGTCCCCTACGTCAAGGAGGCCGGATTCACCCACGTCGAGTTCCTGCCCGTGGCCGAGCACCCCTTCGGCGGCTCCTGGGGCTACCAGGTCACCAGCTACTACGCGCCCACCTCGCGCTTCGGCACCCCGGACGACTTCCGCTACCTGGTGGACCAGCTCCACCAGGCCGGCATCGGCGTCATCCTGGACTGGGTGCCCGCCCACTTCCCCAAGGACGAGTGGGCCCTGGCCCGCTTCGACGGCACCCCGCTGTACGAGGACCCCGACCCGCAGCGCGGCGAGCACCCCGACTGGGGCACCTACGTGTTCAACTTCGGACGCAACGAGGTGCGCAACTTCCTGGTCGCTAACGCCCTGTACTGGCTCCAGGAGTTCCACGCTGACGGCCTGCGCGTCGACGCCGTGGCCTCCATGCTCTACCTGGACTACTCCCGCCAGGACGGCCAGTGGCACCCCAACCAGTTCGGCGGCCGCGAGCACCTGGAGGCCATCAGCTTCCTGCAGGAGGCCACCGCCACCGCCTACCGGAAGAACCCCGGCATCCTCATGGCCGCCGAGGAGTCCACGGCCTGGCCCGGCGTCACCGCCCCCACCGAGTACGGCGGCCTGGGCTTCGGACTGAAGTGGAACATGGGGTGGATGAACGACACCCTGCGCTACCTGGCCGAGGACCCGGTCAACCGCCGCTACCACCACGGCGAGCTGACCTTCTCCCTCGTCTACGCCTTCTCCGAGCAGTTCATCCTGCCGCTGAGCCACGACGAGGTCGTCCACGGCAAGGGCTCCCTGCTGTCCAAGATGCCCGGAGACCCCTGGCAGGAGCTGGCGGGCCTGCGCGCCCTGTACGCCTACCAGTGGTCCCACCCCGGCAAGCAGCTGCTGTTCATGGGCCAGGAGTTCGGGCAGGGAACCGAGTGGAACGCGGACAGCTCCCTGGACTGGTGGATCCTGGACGACCCGGGCCACCAGGGGCTGCTCGCCCTGGTCAGCGACCTCAACCGCCTCTACCTCGACTCGCCCGCACTGTGGTCGGAGGACTTCTCCCACCGAGGATTCGAGTGGATCGAGGCCGGCGACGGCGACCACAACGTCCTGTCCTACCTGCGCAAGGGCACTGACGCCGACGGCAAGAGCGACCTCATGGTCTGCATCATCAACTTCGCCGGCACCCCGCACGAGGGCTACCGGGTGGGCCTGCCCTTCGCCGGGGACTGGGATGAGGTCCTCAACACCGACTCCGAGGAGTACGGCGGTTCCGGCGTGGGCAACCTGGGCCACGTCGAGGCCGAGGACCTGCCCTGGAACGGGCGCCCAGCCTCTGTGCGACTACGGGTCCCCCCGATGGGGGCGGTCTTCCTGCGGCCGGCGAAGGACTGACGCGGGACTGAGACGGTCTGAGACCACGCACTGCGGTGGGGTGGAGGCACGCACCTCCACCCCATCGCGGCCTCTGAGCCAACTAAGTGATCAGAACCTTGAACTCAACCCGGCACTACCACCTATGAGCCGGTAGTCTGGGCCCTGTCTCGCACAGGCGCGCGGCCTTCCGACGCCCTGTGCTCCCTGCGCAGGCCGGGCGGCCCAGCCCTCGTCGATGTACGTTTTTTCAGTCCGATGCAAGGCTCTTGCAGTCGGCGACCATGATGCCTGACAAGGGAAGAAGAATGACACAGAAGCTGGTCACGAGCGCCCCCGCGCAGGTGCGCGCCGTATCCGGTCGCCCCGCCACCGCAGCCACCCTCATGGAGGTCTGGCAGGGTCTGTCCGCTGCCGTCGTCGACACCATCGCGGACGACTGGTACGCCACCGAGCAGAAGTACAACGCCGGACGTCAGGAGCACTACTTCTCCGCCGAGTTCCTCATGGGCCGCGCCCTGCTCAACAACCTCTCCAACTTGGGGATGGTCGACGAGGCCCGCCAGGCCGTCGACTCCTTCGGCGTCAGCCTCACCGACGTCCTGGAGCAGGAGCCCGACGCCGCGCTGGGTAACGGCGGGCTGGGCCGCCTGGCCGCCTGCTTCCTGGACTCCTGCGCCACCCTGGACCTGCCCGTCAACGGCTTCGGCATCCTCTATCGCTACGGCCTGTTCAAGCAGCTCTTCGAGGACGGCTTCCAGACCGAGCACCCCGACCCCTGGATGGAGGAGGGCTACCCCTTCGTCATCCGCCACGAGGAGGCCCAGCGCCTGGTGCGCTACCGGGACATGACCGTGCGCGCCATCCCCTACGACATGCCCATCACCGGCTACGGCACCAAGAACGTGGGGACCCTGCGCCTGTGGAAGGCCGAGCCGCTCGAGGAGTTCGACTACGACGCCTTCAACTCCCAGCGCTTCACCGAGGCCATCGTCGAGCGCGAGCGCACCTCGGACATCTCCCGTGTCCTCTACCCCAACGACACCACCTACGAGGGCAAGGTCCTGCGGGTGCGCCAGCAGTACTTCTTCTGCTCGGCCTCCCTCCAGCAGATCGTTGAGAACTACGTGAAGCACCACGGCGAGGACCTGTCCGGCTTCGCCGACTACAACGCCATCCAGCTCAACGACACCCACCCGGTGCTCGCCATCCCCGAGCTCATGCGCATCCTCATGGACGAGCACCACCTGGGCTGGGAGGCGGCCTGGGACGTGGTCACCAAGACCTTCGCCTACACCAACCACACGGTGCTGGCCGAGGCTCTGGAGACCTGGGAGATCTCCATCTTCGACCGTCTCTTCCCGCGCATCACCGAGATCGTCCGCGAGATCGACCGCCGCTTCCGCATGGAGATGGCCGAGCGAGGCCTGGAGCAGGGCACCATCGACTACATGGCCCCCATCTCCGGGGACAAGGTGCGCATGGCCTGGATCGCCTGCTACGCCTCCTACTCCATCAACGGCGTCGCCGCGCTGCACACCGAGATCATCAAGCGCGAGACCCTGGGCGAGTGGCACGCCATCTGGCCCGAGCGCTTCAACAACAAGACCAACGGCGTCACCCCGCGCCGCTGGCTGCGCCAGTGCAACCCGCGCCTGTCGGCGCTCCTGGACGAGGTCACCGGCTCGGACACCTGGGTCAAGGACCTCACCGTCCTGGGCGACTTCACCGACTCCGTCGACGAGTCCGTCTACGACCGCCTGGCGGAGATCAAGCACGCCAACAAGGTGGACTTCGCCGCCTGGATCGCCCAGCGCGAGGGGATCGAGATCGACCCGGAGGCCATCTTCGACGTCCAGATCAAGCGCCTCCACGAGTACAAGCGCCAGCTGCTCAACGCCATCTACATCCTGGACCTCTACTTCCGCATGAAGCAGGACCCGAGCCTGCAGGTCCCCAAGCGGGTCTTCATCTTCGGGGCCAAGGCCGCTCCCGGGTACATCCGGGCCAAGGGCGTCATCAAGCTCATCAACGCCATCGCCGACCTGGTCAACAACGACCCCGTGGTCTCCCAGACCATCAAGGTCGTCTTCGTCCACAACTACAACGTCTCCCCGGCCGAGCACATCATCCCGGCGGCCGACGTCTCCGAGCAGATCTCCATGGCCGGCAAGGAGGCCTCGGGCACCTCCAACATGAAGTTCATGATGAACGGGGCCCTGACCCTGGGCACCCTGGACGGCGCCAACGTGGAGATCCTTGAGGCCGTAGGCAACGACAACGCCTACATCTTCGGCGCCACCGAGGACGAGCTGCCCGGCCTGCGCGAGAGCTACGACCCGGTGTGGCACTACGAGAACGTCCCCGGCCTCAAGCGCGTCCTGGACGCCTTCACCGACGGCACCCTCGACGACAACAGCTCGGGCTGGTTCGCAGACCTGCGCCGCAGCCTCCTGGAGCCCTCCTACGAGCCGGCCGACGTCTACTACGTCCTGGGCGACTTCGCCTCCTACCGCGAGACCAAGGACGCCATGGCGGCCGACTACGCCGACACCCGTGCCTGGCAGCGCAAGGCGTGGGTGAACATCACCCGTTCGGGCCGCTTCTCCTCCGACCGAACCATCAGCGACTACGCCCGTGAGGTATGGAAGATCGACCCCGAGCCGATCGCCTGATTCCCACGTCTCACTCAGCTGCGAGTGCCCCTCACCAGCACGGTGAGGGGCACTCGCATGTGTCAGAGCGGACGGTGCAGGTACTCAGTAGAGCATGGTGGCCAGACGGCGGCGGGCCTGGGCGACCTCCGGGGAGGTGGAGCCGATGACCTCGAAGAGCTCGAGCAGACGCAGCCGAGCCGTCTCGCGCTCCTCCCCCTGGTGAGTGCGCACAGCCTCCAGGGACCGGCCGAGGGCGGCACTGACGTCGCCCAGGGCCAGAGCGGCATCGGCCCCGGCCAGGGCCGCGTCGAGGTCGGTGGGGGCGGCGTCGGCCGCGGCGATCAGCTGGTGGGGGTCCTGGCCGTCCAGACGGGACATGAGGCGCACCTGGTTGCGGGCCACCTTGAGGTCGTCGTCACCCGGGTTCTGGGCGATGGCACGGGTATAGACCTCCTCAGCGGCGGCGAAGTCGCCGGCCTCGATGGCCTCACGGGCAGCGCGCTCGACCTCGGTCTCCTCAGGCTCCTCGGCCTGGGCGCCAGTGCTCGCCGTGGCGTCGACGGCGATGGTGCCACTGACGCCGTTGGCGGCCGCCACCTCCAGCAGCTGGTCGATGACCGAGCGCAGCTGCTCCTCGGGCACCGATCCCTGGAACATGGGGACCGGCTGGCCGGCGATAAGAGCCACGACCGTGGGGACGGCCTGGGCCTGGAGCGCCTGGGCGACCTCCGGGGCGGCGTCGACATCCACGCGCGCCAGCTGGAAGCGACCGGCGTACTGCCCGGCGAGCTGCTCCAGGACGGCGGCGAGGTCGGAGCTCACCTGGCTGCGCGGGCTGTGCAGGATGACGATGACGGGGACCTGGGTGGAGACCTCGGCGACGTCACGCAGGCTGGCGGCGTCGATGTCGACCACGAGCGGCACCGCCAGGCCGCCGCCGGCCCCGCCGGAACCGACGGACGTGGGGGTCGGTGCCCCGCCGGCAGGACCTTCCGGCTTGGTGGCGGGGGCGAAACTGGACAGGTCAACGGCGCCGAACATGCTCATGAGCAGCTGCCTTCCTCGGGCCGCAGCCCGGTTGCTTCGTGGTCGGGGTCTTTCGATGTCTTTCAGCGTCGGCGCAACCGGCGGGTCCTGCTCATCGACGCTCATTGATCGAAGGCGTGAGCCTGCCGGCGGCCCGACTCCGGGTGCTCATGGAGTCGGGCCGGTGGTCGGAGACGCTCAGGACGGTCTGGCGGACGCCGCGGCCGTGGGGGCCGGCGTCTGGGAGTCGTCCCGGTCCACCTTGATGAGCGCGGTCTCGGCCCCCAGGATCGCCGCTTTCTCGCCGCTTCCCTCCTTGGGAATGGCGAAGGCGACCATGGAGTCGTAGGTGGCGGTGACCGTGCCGACGATCTTCTGGTTGCCGCCCATGAGGGCAGCGACGTCGCCCTGCAAGGTGAGGTCGGAGCCGTCGACCGTGCGCTTGTAGACGACCGTGTAGGTCAGGGTCGTGAAGACCAGCGCCCCGCCGTCGCCCTCCTCCAACTGAAGCCCCTGGAACCCGTCCTGACCGGGGGCCGCCGTGACGGTCACCTCGCCCAGGGAGCTGAGGTTGGTGGTCCGGGCGGCCTGGATCTTCTGGCGCAGCAGGTCATCGGGGAAGGCCTTGCCGTTCTCGCCCTCGGGGTTGTTGAGCGCATCGACATAGGCGTCGAGAACCGCCTTGGGGGTGGCGACCAGACCCGTGGAGTCGGCCGTCACCTGCTTGGCGCGCTGAGCCGACTGCTTGGTCAGGACGGGAATGTTCTTCTGCTCGGAGAACCCCTGCACCCAGGCCCATACCTTGAACTGGTCGCGGGCCGAGTTCTGCTCCAGGGACAGGATCGAGGGGCTGGCCCCCTCCGAGGCGGCGGCGGCGTTACGGGGGAAACCCACGGTCTGCCCCACTCCCCCGCCCTGGATCGTGGTGGTCACCGGGTGGATGAGCTCATTGTTGCCACTGGCGGAGGCCGTGGCGTACTCGGCCGCACGGATCCGAGCCGCCGGACCGGACATGATCTCCTTGAGCTTGTCCGCGTTCTTCTCCTTGTCCGCCGTCGCCAGGCCGGTCTGAACGCGCTGGAGGATCTCGGAGAGCTGCTTGTCGTTGAGAACGGGCTCGGCGATCGGCGTGCCGGAGGCCTGGGTCTGGGAGGTCTTCGGCTGCGACTTCGAGCAGGCGGCCAGGCTCAGGGCCAGGGCGGAGGCACCGCCTGCGCTCAGGAAGGCTCGACGGGTGGACTTCATGCGTGCTCCTGGTTGTGGGGGTCCGCTGTGGGGTCGGGCTCGCCGAACGGCTCGGCGCCGGCGGCCTGAATGGCGGCGGGGTCGGTCGCGGGAGGCAGCTCAACGCCGCCGGAGTAACTGGGCCACGATACGGTCGAGGTCGTTGAGGAGTCTGTGAACGTAGCGGAGGAGGAGTGCTCACCGGTGTCCCCGGTCTCGGCAGCCCGTGGGTCGGGCCAAGCGTCTGCCTCCGGCAGGGACTGGTTGGCAACCGGCCAGGACTGCCCTCCAGACTGGGCGAAGGCAGTCGGTATCTGGAGACTGGGATCCTGAGGCTGGGCCGACGGCGTCAGCTCCTCGATCTCGGCGGTGTCACCTCCGAGGCTCTGCCGTTCTTGTGGCTCAGCCGCCATATGGCTGGTGTGGTACTCCTGCGGGGCGAAGCGCGTGTAGTCCTGAGACTCGTGCCGCTCAGGCACCTGGTCCTCACGGGAAGCCACGTGGCTGTGATGGCTCACGTGACCGGTATGAGCAGAAGCCTCGGAGAATCGCGATGTATCAGTGAGTCCGGGGGTGCCAGGCGCCTCGACGCCGTCTGAGGCGATCGCCAGCGCCTCGCCGTCCTGGAGTCCCTCCACGGCCCGGGCGGCCCGGTACTGCTGAGTGGCCGCCTCATCGAGACCGGGGACGACCGACGAGCCACGGGCGACTCCAGCAACTGCCGGGTCCTCCTGCCCCACGTGGCTCTCACCGGCTCCACCGTTGTCGAGGTAGCCGCCGCTGAATCGATAGTCCTCGCCGTAGCCGCTACCGGGGAGCGTCTCGGGCGCCTGGGGGACGGAGGGCGCCTCGATACCGTCGAGGTAGACGCGGCCCGTGCGCGGGTCGGTCCAGGCCTCACCGGAGTCCTCGGCCCGCTCCTTGTCCCTCAGCTCTCGGCGGGTCAGCTGCCGGTCGGGATCATCCACCTGGGGAATGCCCTCGGTGGAGACGGAGTCGGCGTTGGCGATACGGACCGCGCGCTCGGCCGAACGGGTTCGCCGCTCGACGTCGGCTCGACGCAGCTGGAGGTCGATGAAGAACAGGAAGGCGCCCGCCAGGACGAACAGACCGCCCAGAACCAGACCGCCGTAGAAGTACCAGGGCGTCTCAACCTGCCGCGACCAGCTGATGGTCAGGTCGGGGGCCTTGGCCTTGCCGTCGGTCATCGCCATGACGACGATCTGCTCGTCGACGTTCTTGCGCGGCAGCAGAGCGCGGTCGGCGGTCTGCGCGGTGTTGAAGGTGACCGATGAACCACCGGTCTTCTCACCCAGCCAGAGGTCGGAGCCCGAGGCACTCACGGAGCCGGCCTTGCGCTCCGAGCACTGGGACCCGGAGGCCGACGGCGTCGCCCCGGCCTGGGCGGAACCGGAGGGCTGAGGGGTGGCCGCCGAGGAGGCGGCAGAGGTGGCGGAGGAGCTGGGGCAGTACTGGGTCTCGTCCTCGGAGGCCAGAGTGCCGGCGTTGGCATCGATACTGGTGACCACCGTGTAGGGAAGCGCGTTGTCGGCGTCGGGGCTCAGCCAGGCCTCGACGTCGGCCGCGCGGGCCACGAAGAGGTGGACATCCTTACCGTCGGAGGACTTCGCGGTCACAGCGACGTCGGACTGCGGACCGCTGAGGACCCCAGGGGCCGTGATGACGTAGGGCTGAGAAGGACCTGAGGCGAGCGTCGCCTCGACCTTGGAGCTGGGTTTCCAGATAGTGGCCGAGCAAACGGCCAGGGCGATGAGGACCAGCCCGAGGACGGTCACCACCACGCTCAAGATACGTCGACTCACGACGCGGGTCTCCTATGCTCGCGGACACGGTTGGCGACGGCTGGCTACGGAGCCGGACATCGCTGCGAGCGCTCACCATGCGCTCGACGGGCACCAGAATCGCATGACGGACCCTGTGACCGCACCGACCTCGGCGCAAAATCACAACGGGGCACGCGCTGAGCGAAGCGACCCCTCTCGGGATCCAGCCGGCAGAAAAGGCCACAGCCGATCACCAAGTCGTGGCCCGTTCTCAGCAAGGAGCCGGAGGAACACTCGGAGAAACGCGAGCCCGAGATCGCCCCGCGCTCCGCGGGGCACCGCACGCATCCCCGGCCGCCTCACCCATACCGCCCGGAAGTGGCCCCCACCTGCTAGATTGTGCGTATCGTCACGCTTTCGTGACCACCATCCCGATCATACCCAATCGTTACTCTTGGGCTGAATGGTGAGCGTCCCCGGCTCGCCAAAAGGAGGAACCCGACGTGGCTGAGGAATACAGCGAGTTTGCCATCACGATGCGCGGTTATGACCGCGCCCAGGTCGACCGGAAGCTGGAGCAGCTCTCGCGCCAGCTCGCCGACGCACGTCGCGAGGTCGCCAGCCTCGACCAGCGCGCCATGACGCTGGCCGGCGAGCTGGCTGACGCCCAGCGCAGGCTGCGGGAGTCCGACAAGCCGACCTACGCCGGCCTGGGCTCACGGATCGAGCAGCTGCTGCGCAGCGCCGAGGAGCAGAGCGCCTCGGTACTCTCCAAGGCCAACGCCGAGGCCGACGCCCTCCTGACCCGTACCCGGACCAACGCTAAGAACCTCTCCGAACGCAGCGCCTCGGAGGCGGCATCCCTGCTCGCCGACGCCCGCCGCGAGGCCAGCGAACTGCGCTCCCGCTCCCAGGGGGAGGCCTCCACCGCGCTGGCCAACGCCGAGGCCCGAGCCCAGGAGCTCGTCTCCTCCGCCTCGCGCAAGGCGGCCCAGATCTCGGCCGACTCCGAGGCCGCCGTCACCGAGATGCGGGCCACCGCCGAGCGCGAGGCCGCACTGGTCCTGTCTCAGGCCCGTAAGCAGGCCGCCGAGATCGCGATCACCTCCGAGCGCGACGCCACCGCCAACCGCGAGGCCGCCGCCGCCGAGGCCGATGAGCTGCACAAGACCTCCACGGCCAAGGCCGAGGAGATCCTCTCGGCCGCCAAGCAGGAGGCCGAGCTGACGGTCGGCAAGGCGACGCGCGAGGCCGAGGAGATCCTCACCTCTGCACGCAACGAGTCGGAGACGCTGCGCCGCTCGGCCACCGATGAGGCCGCTGCCGCCCGTTCCGAGGCCACTGAGCTGCGCCAGCAGGCCACCTTGGAGATCGCCGCCGCGCACGAGCAGGCCGCCCAGGAGGACTCCGACGCCCACGAGGCCACCCGCGAGCGCATCCGAGAGATGCAGGAGCAGGCACAGGTTCAGGCCCAGGAGGCCGAGGAGCGCCTGCAGGAGGCGCTCTCCCGCGCCGAGGAGGTCCGCGCCCGCACCGACGCCGAGGCCCGCAAGCGTCAGGAGGAGGCGGTTGCCCAGGCCGAGGAGACCCTGGCACAGGCCCGGATCGAGGCCGAGCAGATCATCAGCGACGCCCGTGCCGACGCCGATGTCACCGCCCAGGTGGCCGCCCGCCAGCTCCAGGAGCTCGAGCGTCAGCGCGACTCGGTCGCCGCCTACCTCACCGAGATGCGCGGCGTCCTGGGCGGTGCCCTGCCTCAGGCACCCACCTTCAGCGACCACGTTGCGGCCCTGCCCCAGGAGGCTCAGGATCCGGCGCAGGAGCAGTCCTCCGCCGCATCGGCCGAGCCGACGGCCAGTGGCAGCAGCGCCAACAGTGCCAACACCGCCAACAGTGCTCACGCCTCCGGCTCCAGCAGCGCCTCAGCGACATCAGCCACCTCCGCGCCGTCGGCCGCCTCGGCGCCCGCACCAGCCGGCAATGCGGCCGCTGCGACGTCCGGAGGCAGCCAGAAGGCAGCCGCTCAAGCGGCTCCGAAGAACACGCCCAAGGGCGGTTCTGGCCGCATCGAGAACGTTCCGGCCCCTGGGAGGAACCAGGGCGGTTCCGGCAACCGCCACCCTCGCCAGGGCAAGGGGCGCCGCTGAGGCGCACTTGTGACTGCCGACGACGCCGCCCGGTCCGAGGACGAGTCAGCCGGTACCTCCGGCTCTGGCGACTCGGAGGCCTCCGACTGGGCGGCGTCGCGTCGTCGAGTGGCGGCGCAACGGGCCCGGATGCTTCAGGAGCGTCAGGACGTCGAGCACGCGCGGGCGGCGCGCATCGTCGAGCTCTTCCTCGGAGTGGCCCGCGATGAGGGACTTGAGGATGGTCCGCTACGGGTGCGCGGCTACTCGGGCGGCAGCGCCCGCACCCCGCTGCGCGGCTGGTACCTGAGGGCCGACGAGACCGTCGGTATCGACACCCAGGGCCGCTTCTACTTCCTGTCGATGCCGCTGAACCTGGCCCAGCGGCTGCACGGAGTCAGGCCCGAGAGCCTGCCGGTGCCGATGACGATTGGTGAGGGCGGACGCGACGGCGACATCGTGCCGCTGCGCTTCGCGCTGGACCGACTGCTGCCGGGCTGGGAGGAGCGCTCCCCCGAGCCGCTCGTATGAGTAGCGGGCATCGCCGCCTCGCGCGCCCAGGCTCAACGGCTCCTGGCGCAGCCCTACCAGAGGCGGCGTTCCCAGCAGGAGGTGTGCCAGTGACGTCGCTCCTCCAGGCCCCGGTCCGCACCGAAGAGGGACTCGTTGGTCCAGGCCACCACGTGCGCGGTACCAGCCGGAATGACGCGGTGGCAGCCGGGGCAGGTGTAGGACTTGTCCCCGCCGCGCAGGTAGCGCACGGTGAAGTCGGCCCCACCAGGTCCGGTCTGGGTGCGAGGCACGGAGGCGAGGCGGTCCATGCTCAAGGGGATGTGTCCCTGCCCGTAGGGGCGCTTGGATCTGCGGCGTGCCATGCTCCGATCTCATCACATCCGGCTCCCGCCCCCAAGCCGGGGACGGGAGCCGGATGCACCAGATGACGTGGTACGGAGCCCTCTGAGAACCAGCATGAGGACCGGAGCCGGCCTCAGCAGACGAATCGCCTCAGATCACCGGGGTGAAGATCTCAGATAAGCCCCATGGAGGCCACGGTGTTCTTCTCCTCGACGAGCTCAGCCGCTGAGGCGTCGATCCTGCCGCGGGAGAAGTCGTCGATCTCCAGGCCCTGGACGATCTTCCACTCGCCGTTCTCCGAGGTGCAGGGGAAGGAGGAGATGATGCCCTCGGGCACGCCGTAGGAGCCGTCGGACATGACCGAGGAGGAGGTCCAGGACCCAGAGGTGCCCAGCACCCAGTCGTGGACGTGGTCGATGGCAGCAGAGGCCGCCGAGGCGGCCGAGGAGGCGCCGCGGGCATCGATGATGGCGGCGCCTCGCTTGGCGACGGTCGGGATGAAGTCGTTCTCGACCCAGGCGCGGTCGGCCAGGATATCGGTGACGGGGGCGCCCTTGACGGTGGCCTGGGTCAGGTCGGGGTACTGGGTGGAGGAGTGGTTGCCCCAGACGGTGACCTTGTCGATGTCGGTGACGTGGCAACCGGCCTTGGTGGCCAGCTGAGCCAGAGCGCGGTTGTGGTCCAGGCGGGTCATGGCCGTGAAGCGCGAGGCGGGGATGTCGGGAGCGTGAGAGGAGGCGATGAGGGCGTTGGTGTTGGCGGGGTTGCCCACGACGAGCACCTTGATGTCGTCGGCGGCGCCGGCGTTGAGCGCCTCGCCCTGGGGGCCGAAGATGCCGCCGTTGGCGGAGAGCAGGTCGGCGCGCTCCATGCCGGCCTTGCGGGGCATGGAGCCGACGAGGAAGGCGATGTTGGCGCCGTCGAAGGCGGCCTTGGCGTCGTCGAAGATGTCGACACTGCCCAGGGTCGGGAAGGCGGAGTCGAACAGCTCCATGGCGGTGCCCTCGGCGGCCTTGACGGCCGGCGGGATCTCCAGCAGGCGGAGGTTGACGCGCTGGTCCGGGCCGAGCAGGGCGCCGGAGGCGATGCGGAACAGCAGCGCGTAGCCGATGTTGCCGGCAGCACCGGTGACGGTGATATTGACGGGAGCGTTTGCCATCGAGGACTCCTTCGAGACGTGTGTCGTCGCGGGCCGCAGGCGGCAGCCCGGCAGGACAACGCTATGACGTACGCGCAGGTGAACACAGCGATCCGCAACGTTTCGTGACTCTCACCACTTCCTTGACCGACGGTGGTGGAGATCCTGCGGGCGCCCGGTGATCCAGGCGTGATCCGTCCCGGTCCTGACAGCACCCCGTCTCGATCGATACTCTGGGGCCCTCCCCCAGCCCGCTTCTCGCCTCCAGGACCGTGATGAGCTCACGCCGATCCCCCGTACTTCTCCCGGCGCCGCTGCGTCGGGGTTCTAAGCCCCCGGCCCGAATCTCCTCGTCCGCCGGGCGCCGCTCGGGCGCCGTCTCCTTCGGTCTGACGCTGCTGGGTGCCCTGGGCTCGGGCTGGTGCCTCATCTCCACCGGGCGCGCCCTGGGGGCCCTGCTGGTCTCCTCGCCTGCGGCGGGCCTGCTGGCCCAGGCGCTGGCCGCAGCGGTCCTGAGCGCCATCTGTCAGCTGCTGACCCAGCGGGTCGCCCGCTCCAGCGCGCTCAGCGAAGAGGTCCACCTGCGCCGGCTCACGCTGGCCCATCTGCTCGGCCTGGGGCCGGCGCGCGCCGCCGACGTGCGCAGCGGCGCCACCGTCTCCCTCCTGACCGACGGCGCCGAGCGCGTGGCCCTCTACCGTCAGACCTTCCTCGCCCCCACTCTGGCCGCGGCGGCGGCGCCCCTACTGGTGCTCATCGAGCTGGCCGCGGCGGTCGACGTCGCACCCGCCGTGATTCTGGGGGTGGCCGTCATCGTGGTACCGGCCTTCATCACCTTCTGCCACTCGCGTCTGCGGGCATCGTCGTCGGACTCCAGGCGTGCGCGCACGCGTCTGGCAGCCGAGTACCTCGACGCCATCCAGGGGTTGCGGACCCTCACCCTGGCCCGGGCGGCCGAGCGCATCAGCGCCCGCCTGCGCCTGGAGGGGGAGACGAACCGGCGCGCCGTCATGGGCCTGTTGGCGGGAAACCAGCTCGTCATCCTGCTCACCGACAGCCTGTTCTCCCTATTCCTCATCACCGTGGCCGCGGGGATGACCCTCGTGCGCCTGTCGGGCGGAGCGATCGGCGTCGGCGATGCATTGGCGATCGTCCTGACCTCCTACGTGCTCCTGGAGCCGCTCGACCACGTGGGCGCCTTCTTCTATGTGGGGATGGGAGGCATGGCCAATCAGCGCGCCATCCGCCGGATTCTGGCGCGGCCCCTGCCCCGGTCCGCGCCGAGTGCCCGCCCGGAGGCGGGTACCCCGGCTGGCGCGACGGCACAGGACGTCGTCGTGCTCGACGACGTCGCGGCCACCTGGGACGAGGAGCCGGTGCTCGAGGGCGTGAATTTGGTCGTGCGGCGCGGTGAGCACCTAGCGGTCGTGGGTCCCTCGGGTGCGGGAAAATCGACGCTCATGGCGATGCTCTCAGGGAACCTGCTGCCCAGCGCGGGCTCGCTGCGCGTCGAGGGAGCCGAGCTCACCGCCGCCACTCAGGACGAGGTGCGCGAGGCCTCCGCCCTGGTGGCGCAGACGACGTGGCTGTTCACCGGGACGATCGCGGACAACCTGCGCCTGGCCCAGCCCTATGCGACGCCGTCGCAGATGTGGCACGCCCTGGAGGTGGCCCGCCTGGACAAGGAGGTGGCTCTCATGCCAGAGGGGCTGGAGACGCAGGTCGGAGAAGCCGGACTGGGTCTTTCGGGCGGACAGGCGCAGCGCCTGTCCCTGGCACGCGCTTTCCTGGCCGACCGCCCCGTACTGCTGCTGGACGAGCCCACCAGCCAGGTGGACCTGGCCAGCGAGGCGGCCATCGTCGAGTCGATCGAGCAGCTGGCCCGGGGCCGCACTGTCATCACCATCTCGCACCGTGCGGGGGCACTGACCGCCGCGGACCGGACGGTGAGGGTCGAGGGCCGAGGAGTCCACGAGGTGAGCCCGTCCCGGGTTCCGGCCGCCGGCGGCGCAGGGGCCGGCACCGACAATGCCGAGACCGACGTCCACAAGGACGATGACGTTGATGGCACTGATGACGTCTCCGACGCCACCGACACTACTGGCACCGCTCCCGAGACGGCCCACGGGAACCACGGACAGGAGCAGGCATGATCCGGTCCAGGCAATCGCCAGCACCCCGATCAAGTGATGCCGTCGGATCAGATGGGCACAGCGCGACGACTCGAACCGGTTCCTCCACGCAGGAGCGTCCGTCGCGTGCGACGCTGGTGCGCTGGCTGCTGGGAGTCACCCGCCCGGTGCTCCCACCCCTCCTGGCCTCCACTCTGTGCCGCATCATCGACGCGCTCAGCGGCGTGGCCCTGTTCGCCCTGGGCGCCTACGCCGTGGCCTCGACGGGGCTGGCGATGGTGAACAAGTCACCTGTGCCCGCCATGTGGCCGGTGCTGACAGTCATGGCGGGGCTGTCGCTGCTCAAGGCGGCCCTGCGCTACGTCGAGCAGTTCCTCGGCCACCTTGTGGCCTTCAAAGCTCTTGAGCTGCTGCGCGGTCAGATCTTCCGCTCACTCATCCCCCGTTCCCCCAGGGTCGGCACGACGTCCCGCTCGGGCGATCTGCTGTCACGGGCCACCAAGGACGTCGACCGCATCGAGGTCTTCTTCGCCCACACCCTCGCTCCGGCGGTCTCGGCCGTCATCACCCCGATCGTGGTACTCACGGCCATCGGCCTCAAGGTGTCCTGGCCGGTGGCTCTGACGGTGCTTCCCCTCGTGGTGCTTCAGCTGTTCATCGTGCCGCGTCTGGGGTCTGGTGCCTCTCTGGAGGCCTCTCGATCAGCCTCGGCGTTGAGAGCGGACCTCACCCAGCACGTCACCGACACCATCCAGGGCATGAGCGAGGTCGTCGGGTACGGGCGTGGCCAGGAGCGTCTCGATGAGATGGCCAGGATCGACGCCGAGATCACCGGCGCCTCGCGTCCCACCGGCCAGTGGGCGGCAGTGCGCCGAGGCGTCAACCAGCTGGCGAGTTTGATCGCACCGATCGTCGTCGTCATGATCGGGTCGATGCTGCCGGCCACCGGTTCTGGAGCGGGCGTGCCCCTTCTGGCGGCCGCTGCAGCCGCGGTACTGCGGATGACCGAGACCGTACGCGGTGTCGAGGAGCTCGCCGGCGCACTCAACGCCTCCTTCGCCTCGGCCGAGAGGGTGTGGGAGGTCGTCAACGCCCCCGTGGAGGTGCGCGACGGCGCTCAGGAGCTGACCAGCGGGATCTCCCACGAGGTCCTGTGGCAGGACGTGAGCTACTCCTACCCCAGCACCGCCGCTCAGGCCGTGCGCGGTGTGAGCCTGCGAGCCAGGGCCGGCAAGTGGACCTGCATCGTGGGGGCCTCGGGCTCGGGCAAGTCGACGCTGGCCCAGCTGGCGGTGCGCTTCGATGAGCCGACGTCGGGCCGTATCCTCATCGACGGCCAGGACGTGGCCGATCTGCGCGCGCTCAGCCTCTACCAGGAGATCGGGATGGTGGATCAGCGGGTCCATCTCATGCGGGCCACCATCGCCGACAATGTTCGCCTGGCGGCGCCGTCGGCCAGTGACGCCCAGGTCCTCCGGGCCTGCAGGGCCGCCTGCATCGATGAGGACATTGAGGCCCTCGAGGACGGCTACGACACCCTCGTGGGCGAGCGCGGCCAGTCCCTGTCCGGGGGCCAGCGGCAGCGTCTGGCGCTGGCACGGGCCCTCCTCGCCCGTCCCGGGGTACTCATCCTCGACGAGTTCACCTCACACCTGGACCCAGACCTGGACGAGCGGGTGCGCATCGGGGTGCGCACCTACCTGCCGCAGGCCACGATCATCGAGATCACCCACCGCCTGCAGTGGTCCGAGCAGGCCGACCACGTCGTGGTCATGGACGCCGGGACGGTGGTGCAGGCCGGTCCGCCGGCCAAGCTCCTGGCCGAGCCCGGAGCGCTGCGCACCCTGACCGCCCGCGGCCACTGACGGATGCACAGATCGGGCGCCGAGAGTTCCGGTGACTCTCGGCGCCCGATCGGGGTGGCTGCGTTCTACTCGCTGGAGCGGGCCGCGGCGGAGGCCTCCAGCTCCTCGGGGCTGACAACCCCTTCGACGCTGACCGCATGGAGGTAGGCCATGCCGTCGAAGGAGAGCTCGCGAACGTTCTCCGGGTCGCCCTCGTCGTTGACGGAGCCGCCCGCCATGCGGTCCACGATGATGGCGATGGCGCCGTCACCGGTGACGTTCGTGGCGGTGCCGAAGGAGTCCAGGGCGATGTAGGTGGCGATCATGAGGGCCACCTGCTGGTCGTTGAAACCGAGCATGGAGGACAGCAGGCCGGTGGCAGCCATGATGGCGCCCCCGGGCACGCCCGGAGCCGCCACCATGGTGATACCGAGCATGAAGATGAACCCGGCCCACTGGGCGGTGCTCACGTTCAGGTCCTGGGTGAGGACGATGGCGAAGGCGAAGGAGAAGATCTTCGAGGTCGATCCGGCCAAGTGGATCGTGGCGCACAGGGGGATGGTGAAGGAGGCGACCGCGTCGGAGACGCCGTTCTTCCTCGTCTGGCGCAGGGTAACCGGGATCGTGGCCGCCGAGGAGGAGGTGCCCAGGGCCGTCAGGTACGCCGGAAGCATGGTGAGCAGGGCCTTGAGCGGGTTCTTGCGTCCGATGACCCCGGCGACGATGAACTGGATGGCCAGGATGACGACCTCGAGGATGAGGACCACGACGACGACCTTCAACAGGGCCTTCATGACCGAGCCGGCGGCGCCCGTGTAGGTGAGGTTGAGGAAGATGCCGAAGATGTGCAGCGGCAGCAGGGGGATGATCATCCGCTCGATGAGGCGGGTGATGATGGCCCGGAACTCGATGGAGCCCTTGCGCAGGACGCCTCGGGGAACCAGGGACAGGCCGATGCCGAAGATGAAGGAGAGCAGCAGCGCGGTCATGACCTCGACCGGCGGGGGCATCTCCACGGTGAAGTAGCTGCTCAGCGCCCCCTCGGGCTTGGCGACATTGGCCAGGGATGTCCCGGCGAGCAGGCGGGGGAAGGTGGCTGCGCACACCAGGAAGGTGAGGAATCCGGCGAAGAGGGTGGAGGTGTAGGCCAGGGCCGTGGTGATGCCGAGCCACTTGCCGGCGCCGCGTCCCAGGTCGGCGATGGCGGGGGTGACCAGGCCGATGATGATGAGCGGGATCGCGAAGTTGAGGAACTGGCTGAACAGGTCGGAGAAGGTCGCGAAGACGTTGCCGACTGCCTTGGGAATGATCGGGTGACCGCCAAGCCGGACCGATCCCAGGAGCAGGGCCAGCACGATGGCACCAACGACCCAGGTCAGGATGCTGTGGCTGAGGCGGTGCCCCAGGGAGGGAGTGGCTGAGGGATTGCTTGACATAGGGGACCTTCAGTGTGAAAGGAGGTGACAAAACGTCTTGAATACCCCCAGCGTGCCACACCGTTCGGTTGCGGCGCCGCCTCGGACCAGGAAATGAGAGCGCAGACGGCCCAGATCACAGAAGACGACCTGCAGGCTACGGAAAGGTCAGGAGCACGCACCGAGTGCTCCGCCACTCACATGACGTGGGGCAGGTTGACGTAGGAGGACAGGAGCAACAGGACCGCGGCCAGACCGATACCGAAGGCGACGTCGAACAAGCGGGTGCGAGCCGCCAGCCAGGTGCCGTCGGGGCGCTGGATCCTGACAATGGCGAGCGCCAGGATCCCGGTGGCCGCCCACAGGACGGCGATACGGCGGTGTCCCAGCAGCGCGATGGCGGGAACCGCCGCCAGGCCGATGGCCACGAGGACGACACAGATGGTGCGGTAGGGCTCCTTGTGCTCGGCCTGCTGGGGATGCGGGTCGTGAGTCACGGTGGTGAGCCTATCGGCGCTCAGGGGCGTCGGTCCACGACCTTCCGCCTCAAGGAGCGGCCCCGCACCCGGAATGGAACCACGGGCACGAGGCCGCCGAGGGTCAGTGGGCGAAGTGGCGGGTGCCGGTGAGGTACATGGTGACGCCGGCGGCCTGGGCGGCGTCGATGACCTCCTGGTCACGGATGGAGCCACCCGGCTGGACGACGGCGCGGACCCCGGCGTCGATGAGGACCTGGAGGCCGTCGGCGAAGGGGAAGAAGGCGTCGGAGGCGGCCACGGCCCCGCGGGCGCGCTCCGGCCAGGCGCCCGAGTCCCCCAGAACCTCGGACGCATCGGCCCCACCGACAGTGCCCTTCTCCTTCTGGGAGCCGTTGGCGGCGTCGCCGGTGGAGCGGGCTCCCAGGGTGTTGGCGCGCTCAACAGCCAGCTTGCAGGAGTCGATGCGGTTGACCTGTCCCATGCCCACACCGACGGTGGCGCCGCCCTGGGCCAGGAGGACGGCGTTGGAGCGCACGGCGCGCACCGAGCGCCAGGCGAAGGCGAGCTCGGCCAGGAGCGCGTCGTCCGCGACGGGCCCTGCGGCCAGGGTCCAGGTCGCCGGGTCATCGCCGTCGGCGCTGAGCACGTCGCGCTCCTGGATGACGGCGCCGCCGGAGACCTGCTTGATCTCGTAGCCCTCGCGCTGGGGGGCCTCGACGACGAGCAGACGGAGGTTCTTCTTGGTGGACAGGATCTCCACGGCCTCCTCGTCGAAGGCGGGGGCGGCGACGACCTCGGTGAAGATCGGCTTGATCTGGCGGGCCATCTCGGCGGTGACGGTGGCGTTGGTGGCGATGACGCCGCCGTAGGCGGAGACCGGGTCGCAGGCGTGGGCCTTGCGGTGGGCCTCGGCGACGTCGCCGGCGGCCGAGACCGCGATGCCGCAGGGGTTGGCGTGCTTGACGACGGCGACCGTGACGGCCTGGCCGTGGTCGTAGGCGGCGCGCACGGCGGCGTCGGTGTCGGTGTAGTTGTTGTAGCTCATGGCCTTGCCGTGGAGCTGGCGGGCGCCGGCCACTCCCCCGCTCGCCCCGGCGGTGCGGTAGACGGCGGCCCGCTGGTGGGGGTTCTCCCCGTAGCGCAGGCTCGTCAGGCGCTCGTATCCGACACCGATGTAGGCGGGCGGCGCGGCAGGCTCCCCCGAGTCGGTTACGTCTGCGGCGTCGGCAGTGTTCACAACGCCGTCGGCCTCGACCTGCCCGGCCAGCCATGTGGACACGGCGGCGTCGTAGGCGGCGGTGTGGGCGAAGGCCTCGGCAGCCAGGCGGCGGCGGGCGGCCAGGGTGAAGCCGCCCTCGCGCACGGCGGCGGCGACGTCGTCGTAGCGCTCGGGGCTGGTGACCACGGCGACGGCCGGGTGGTTCTTGGCGGCGGCGCGCAACATGGTGGGGCCACCGATATCGATCTGCTCGACGCAGGCGTCGAAGGGGGCGCCGGAGGCGACGGTGTCGGTGAAGGGGTAGAGGTTGACGATGACGAGGTCGATGGGGGTCACGCCCAGGGTGCCCAGCTGGTCGAGGTGGTCGGGCTTACGGCGGTCGGCGAGGATACCGGCGTGGACAGCCGGATGGAGGGTCTTGACCCGGCCCTCGAGGCACTCGGGGAAGCCGGTGACCTCCTCCACCGGGGTGACGGCCAGGCCCGCGGCGGCGATGGTGGCGGCGGTGGAGCCGGTGGAGACGATCTCGACGCCGGCGTCGGCCAGGGCCCGGGCGAGCGGGACGAGGCCGGTCTTGTCGTAGACGGATACGAGGGCGCGGCGCACAGGGAAGCGATCGGGACTGACGAGGCCCTCAGTGGGGACGTGAGCGGTGGGGACTGTCTGATTTACGGACTGCGAGGACTGGGACGACGGGGACATGGCGCTCCTGGTACGGCGTGAGGGGCACGGGACGCCCAGGCGGGCGACGTCCCGCACGTGGACGGCCTCGGCCACTCCCCGGTGGTTCCCCACCCTCGCCAGTTGCGGCCGGGACCATCCTATCGGGTGGGCCCTGCCGACCGCTCTCGCAGAATCCGACGGGACGACGCCACCGGTCTGCTGAGCGCCCTGAAGCCCCTGGGTACCTGGGTGCATGGCCGACGTCGTTGCGACCGAGCCGGACCAGAGCGGTCAGGACGGTAGGGCCCCTCACCGGCAGGACCGACAGCGCCTGACGATTTCATCTGCCGTTCGGTGGGCCGGTCGTCATCGGCGATGTCGCTGCTGGTGAACCGGTCGACCGAACGGCCTGTTTCCTTGCGGGCGGCTTTAGATACGGCATACAGTCCACAACATGACTGCGCCCATCAACATCGCAGCAACACCGGTATACCGTGCGGTTCCTCCCGAACGGTGGCAGGAGGCCGCCTCCGCCTACCGGCGCTGGTGGAGCCGCCACCCGGGCTTATCCAGCGCCCTGAGCCTGGTGGTGCGCGGAGCCTACGCCATCATGATCCCGCTGCTCATCGCCGCCCTGGTGGTGGTGCCGCGGTTGGCCTACGCCGCCGTCCCGGCGGTGTTCATGGCTGTGTGCCTCATGGTGGTGGCTCTGCTGGCACGGACGCGCACCATCAGCTGGCGCTCGGTGCTCCTCATGTACGGCGTCGGCGCCGTGTGGTCATTCGTCGTGGCCGTCATCATGAGCTCCGTACGCACCCGAGCGGGACTGTCCGCCATGGGCAACGGGATGAGTATCGCCCTGACCATCGCCCTGGAGGTGCTCAGCCCACTGGTTCCCCTGGTGCTCGTCGTGTTCCTGGCACCGGGCCGGATGCGCCGGCTGGCGGCCTCCGACTGGGCCCTGCTCGGCTTCGCCGCAGGCGCCGGCCTGACGGCCGTCAATGACGGCATCCGTGCGCTTGAGGAGAACAGCATGCTCTCCTCGGTCCTGGGCAACGGGCGCCTGCCCTTCTCCTTCAACCCATGGACCTCGGGGTCGATGACCCAGGAGAACAGCAACGTCCTGGCGGTCAGCAACCAGGTGAGCACCGCGAACATCACGATGGCGGTGGCCCTGGCGATCACGCTGTGGCGCCTCAAGGACTCACCAGCCTTCGAGGGGGCCAAGAACCTCGTGTGGCTGCGGATCGTGGCCTGGATCCTGCCGGCGGTGGTCATCCTGCAGTCGGTGAGCGACCACGCCACCTACATCGCCAGGATCGCCCAGCAGCTCGGCCACAGCGACTCCGGTGGCGGCTTCCCGGCCCTGCTCATGTTCCTGTGGCGGGTCAATGGCGGAGGCCTGAGCGCCATCCCCCTGTCCGTCATCCTCATGGCCGCCTGCCTGCTCCTGGACGCCCACCGCCGGGCCTACGCGGGCGTGCACGGCTGGACCGTGGCCGGGGCGCCGGCTCCCCGCTACCCCAATCTCACCGAGGCACCACCGTTCGTGCGCGCTCTCATCGTCTCCGTGGTGGCGCTGGCGAATTTCACCTGGGGCGACCTGGCCGTCACCTGGGGCGCCTACGGGGACCTTCGCCAGGGGCGCCTCTACGCCATGCGGGCCGGGCGGGCCACCGCCGAGCAGGTGCGCGGTGTGAGGGCCGATGCCATGGAGGCCACGACGCCGGGCGCCGAGCCGAACGCTCGCCAGGGCTTCCGGTTGGGGATCCTGGTGGTGAGCGTCGTGCTGTTCCTGCTGTGCTGCATGTACGAGGTGCGCACTGTCTGGCAGCTCGCCCCTGAGCTCAAGGAGACCGAGGACGACCTGTTCCTGTCGGCTCTGCCTCGCCTGCTCTCCCAGTGGTGGGGCGGGTTGAGCGGCGCCCAGGGGCTCCTCTACACGATCGGTGCGCTGGCCGCGGTGGCCATGAGCCTCGCACTCGTCCTGGCTTTGGGGGCGCCGGGGCGTCGCATCAGCACGGCGTCGTCGTCCACCAGCCTCGTGGGCTACCTGATCACGCTCACTCCTGGGCAGGCGGCCCTGAGCCTGCTGGACTTCGCCACGACCTACATGCCGCGCTCGGCCCTGAGCGCGAGTCCGGCGGGCGGCGGCACCGATCTGGCCGCTGAGCTCTCCGTCAACCGGCGGATCCGGGCCGCCGAGAGCTTCTCCGAGAGCCAGGAGCTGTTCACGGCGCGCACCAAGCGTCAGGTGGCGGTTGAGGCCGACATCGCGCGTCTTCAGAAGCTCGCCGAGTCTCTGGGCGTCGTCGGTGTCGATGCCCTGGAGCCCAGCCGTCTCGATGAGACCGTCGCCGATCTGGCCGACTCCGGTGCCGATTCCCAGGTGGTCGGCGAGATGCGTGACCTCGCTGCCTCGGTGGCGGAGCAGCAGGCCGAGATCCTGGACGTCTCACGTCGGCTCAATACCTCCAACGGTGAGCAGTTCGCCGTCCTGGAGGGCTTCCGGATCACCGACGCCTTCCGTGGCAGCGCGATCGATCAGCGGCCGGTCAACAGCCCGGTCCATGCGCTGGCCCTCTCACCCAGCGGGGCCCAGCTGGTCGTCGTCGAGTACCAGGGGGCGGCTCCCACGATCGATGATGACGACGAGACCGATATTCCTCCTCGCAGGCTACCGGGCAGGGCTGCGCACAAGTCTGCCGACAACGTCCTGGAGCACCTGGCCACCGATGAGCGCGTCACACGGTTCCTCCACGAGGATCCCGAGCTGTGGCAGGCCGTCAAGGAGGGGCGGACGTCCCTGGAGGCCAGCGTCCTCTACACGCCCATTCCCGGGATGACCTACCGGGCCGGGTCGGCGGCCCTCGCGGTGACACCCGAGCTCATCGACGGCGTGGACGCGGCGATCAGGACTCTGAGCGGCGCGGACGCTCCGGCGCGCTGAGCCTGAGCGGGATCTGCGCCCAGCAAGCACCGTCGCTCCACGCCCGGGACGGACTACGCCTCGTCGTCCGACTCGTCGACATCGCTGGATTCGTGGCGGCGGTAGGACGCCGGCAGGACCGACTCGGGCAGGGCGCCCCGGGCCCACGTCCGGGTGTAGGGGTGGGCGAGAACCGCCATGGCGGCCAGTCCCACACCGACCTCGACGAAGACGAGGATGACGGTGTAGAGGAACTGTGGACCGACGTCGGTCATCCGGCCTGGTCCCACGGAGCCGGAGGCCGCCACGCACAGCAGTCCCACGCCCCCTGCCACGAGGAGGGCGGCCAGACCAGCGGCGCTGACGGCGTAGCGCACCCGCAGGGAGTTGAGGACCGCTCGACGCCGCCAGGCGGCCACCATGGCGCCGGCCGTCACCACGAGCGGGAGCCACAGGCCCACGGTGCTCAGCGGCGCCGTCGGCAGCAGCCCCAGCAGCGGCAGGGTGGGGACGGGGCCGGCCACCACGCGGTCAGGGGCGAAGACGGTTCCCGTGCCCACGGAGAAGCCGGCGCCGATGAGCCAGGAGCAGGCCCAGACGAGCAGGGTGGGCACCCAGCCGGTCTGAAGCAGGACCAGGCCCGACATCGCGATGATGCCGCCCCCGGCCAGGGAGTCGTGCAGGACCGAGACCCGTCCGGCTCCGGTGAAGACGGCCGCGGCCACCACCAGGACGCTCAGCAGCGCCAGGGCTCTGGCAGCGCCGTAGGCCAGTGACAGTGCCGGCCCCACCCAGTGGGGGCGTGCGTCCCACCACCCGGTCAGGGCCGGCCAGCCGTTGCCGGCGCGCTGAAGCCGGATGCCGACGACGCCCCCCGTAATCACGGCGATGCCGCCCACCGCCGGCCACGTCTCCAGTCCCTTGGGGCCGGTCAGGCAGGCCAGGACGGCAACGACGATGGCGGCGACGACGATGGCCGCCCCGGCCGCCGGGCGGGAGGGACGGGCGCGCCGCACGCAGTTCCAGGTCCAGCCCACCTGCGCCAGGGTCAGTCCCAGCAACGGCAGGCTGAGAGTGCCCTGGTCAGCGTAGGACGAGGTCACCATTCCCCCGAAGCCGAGGCCCCACAGGGCGGTTCCGGCGCGCAGGGCCTCGCCGGCGCTCAGAGCGGCCGCGGCGTTGAAGCTGGAGGCCGCCATCGACACGGCGACCGTCAGCAGGACCACCACCAGCCAGATCAGGCCGACCGACTCGATTCCCACGCGCAGGGACCACAGGCCCCAGGACATCAGGCTGGTGGCTCGCGACCGCGCCAGGCTCAAGCGCTCACCTCATCAGCCAGGGCGCGGTAGAGCTCGCGGGCGATCTCGGCGGTCTGGCTGGGAGTGCGCCCCACCCGGACGCCGGCGGCCTCCAGAGCGGTCTTCTTGGCCTCGGCGGTGCCCGAGGAACCGGAGACGATCGCGCCGGCGTGGCCCATGGTGCGCCCCTCGGGGGCGGTGAAGCCGGCGACGTAGGCGACCACCGGCTTGGTCATGTGCTCGCGGATGTAGGCGGCGGCGCGCTCCTCGGCGTCGCCCCCGATCTCACCGATCATGAC
>ERZ773075.513-NODE-513-length-29228-cov-19.1055_pt1 | contig 29228 bp, 18 predicted proteins | sample MGYA00580614_ERZ773075 | MGnify/ENA primary metagenome ERZ773075 (study PRJEB29015, sample SAMEA2738021) | human oral metagenome | biome: human oral; feature: human-associated habitat; material: dental | place: China | collected 2043 ...
GGCGCGTTCGCCTCACACATCACCGGCCGCACCTTCGACCACGACTTCGAACACCTCCCACCCCGCGACACCGAAAACGATCTTGTTTCATGACGGCCATACTTAGATGCTTACGCTGTTGTTGAGCCGCCTGTCGGGTGGCGCCCCGACCAGTGGCCAGCCGATCGCCCCGCTGGGTTCGCCCAAGCCGTCGGCCAAGGCGCAGGCCAAGGAGCCCCCGGCGGCGGCGCCGGCGGGGCCCTGTCCCACGTCACCGGCATCGCCCGGTACGGCTGCTTCACACCCGACACCCCCGTCCTCATGGCCGACGGGACGAGGAGGCTTATTCACAGCGTCTGCGGATGACGCCGTGACCAGGGGTGATGATCGCGATCTGGCCCCCTGTGAATAAGCCTGGAGGATCATGCAAAAATGATGGCCGAGTCCTTCGGCGGCACCCTGAAGAAGGAACCCGTGAACCGCAAGGTCCACCCGCCCAGAGCCCACCCGCACCCGGGACGTGACATCCTGGATCGAATGGACGAGGGCCCCGCGCCCCGACCGGGCATCACGGTGAGACCGCCGGTCCATGCGCCAGGCGGGCGGATCCGGCCGTCCGCGCCCGGCGGACCGACGCGCAAGACCTCCGGATTCCGATGCCGCGGCCCTGCGGCTACACTGGGGCGTAAGGTCTCTCGCGCGGCGGTACCTCGCCCAACTCCCCCAGGGTCGGAAGGCAGCAAGGGTCAGTGAGCTCTTCCGGGTGCGCGAGAGGCCCCTTTTCATGCCCTCCCCGTCCCTCCTGCGGGGACGCCGAGCACCATCCAGGGTCATCCTGGCGGACCGCCGGCCCGCCTCGCCGTGCGCCCGGCCGAACGGGGCGTCCCGCCACCGGACCGGCCGCAGACGGAGCCTTCCCGCCGGGCGGCGGGTCGAGCGGGCGGGCGATCCACCGGAGAGCCGGCCTGCGGCCGACGGCCCGCCCCGCGCGTGGCGCGGCATCCGGCCCACGGCCCGGACGAGCACCGGCCGCAGGGCTCAGACGAGCATCCGGTAGATGGCCGTGTCGGGCTCGAGCACCTCGACCTTGAGCGGCGAGCCGTCGATGCGGGCCAGCAACGACCGGTAGCTGGCCGGGTCGCCGAGCTCGATGCCGACGAGAGCCGGACCGGTCTCGCGGTTGGAGTGCTTGGTGTACTCGAAGACGATGATGTCGTCGTCGGGGCCGAGCACGTCGTTGAGGAAGCGGCGCAGGGCACCGGGCTCCTGCGGGAAGTTCACGAGGAAGTAGCGGCGGCGGCCCTCGTGGACCCCGGAGCGCTCGATCACCTCGGCGTAGCGGGAGACGTCGTTGTTGCCGCCGGAGACGATCACGACGACCTCCTGGCCGGGCTCCAGCTGGACGGAGACGTCGAAGGGGCGCCTGCTCAGGGCCGCCGAGGCGAGGGCCCCGGCGGGCTCGGCGATGATGCCGTCGACCTGGTAGAGGCCGAGCATCTCGGAGCAGACCTGCCCCTCGGGCACGGCGAGCAGCTCGGGGCTGATGAGACGCGTCATCGCGTAGCTGAAGTCTCCTGCGCGGGCCACCGCGGCGCCGTCGACGAAGCCGTCGACGTGATCGAGGGTGACCGGCCGGCCCTCGCGCATGGCAGTGACCATGCAGCGGGCGCCGGCCGGTTCGACGCCGATGATCCGGACGCCGGGATGGTTGACGCGCGTCCAGGCGCCGCAGCCGGACAGCAGCCCGCCGCCGCCCACGGGGATCATGAGGACGTCGGGCGCATGACCGAGCTGGCTGAAGACCTCGCGGGCGACGGTGCCCTGGCCGGCCGCCGTGCGTGGATCGTCGAAGGCGGGGACCATCGTCGCGCCGGTGCGCCCGGCCTCGGTGGCCGCCGCCGCGGCGGCCCGATCGTAGGTCTCGCCGCCGACGACGAGGTCGACGTGGTCGCCGCCGAAGAAGCGGATGCGGTCGCGCTTCTGGCGGGGCGTGGTGCTGGGCACGTAGACGGTGCCCCTGATCCGGAGCCGGGCGCACGACCAGGCGACGCCCTGGCCATGGTTGCCGGCCGAGGCGCAGATGACGCCCGCGGCGCGCTGGTCCTCGGTGAGCCGGGAGATGAAGGTGTAGGCGCCGCGCAGCTTGTAGCTGCGCACGGGTTGGAGATCCTCGCGCTTGAGCCAGACCGTGCAGCCGGTGGCAGCCGAGAGGCGCTCGTCGTACTGCAGGGGCGTCTCGGTGGCGACGCCCCTGAGACGTCCGGCGGCCTCGTCGACCATCCCGGCGAGTTCATTCATGTCCACTGCGCTCACCCGTTCATTGTGCCGCGCACCGCCCCGGGAGTCCGCACGGCGGCGGCATGCGGGAACGGCATCGGCAGGGCCCGCGCCCCGGACGCTCGGATTGGTCCGGGTCGGGGTGAGGCGGTAAGCTCTCCGGCGGAGGATTCGCCTAGAGGCCTATGGCGCTCGCTTGGAAAGCGGGTTGGGTTCACGCCCTCACGAGTTCGAATCTCGTATCCTCCGCCATCGCCCTCCGACGGATGCGAAAACGCTCGTCGGAGGGTTTTCCCGTTCCGCCGCACCGGCCTGGCCGCCGCCTGCCCCTCCCGCCCGCTGTGGTGCACGACGCTGGACGAGCACGCCTTCGTCGCCTCCCGTGACCTCACGCCGTACGTCTGACGAGGGAACCGGGCCCATTCCCTCTCCGGGCCCGGGGCCGTCACGGGAGACGACCCGCAGAGCCGTGGAGTCCCGGCCCCGAGACGACCGATGCCGCGCCCAACGCGCTCCCGCCCGGGGATGCGGACGCCGCGTGAACGCCCGTTCCGGTGACCGGAGACCATGCGCGAGAAGAAGGGTCGGCCCGGAAGAAGTGCGGGCCCCGGCCTTCACATCCACGAACCAGCAGTTTAGGCTCTCCTGAGTGCCTCATCGTGGGGCGACGGCTTCCAGACGGAGGGTCACGAGATGTCCTTGATCCCTGAGACGGGTGCGGCGACCACCGGCGCTCTCGCCGGACGCACGCAGTCGATCGCCCACCGGCTGCTCAGCGGCGCCGGCTGCGCCTCGCTGCTCGCCCACCGCCTGGACCCCCAGGTCGGCATCGAGTTCCTCGCGCACGGCCTCACCCCGTCCGGCCGCATCGTCGTGGCCTGCTGCCCGGTCCCGGGCGACGGGGCGGCCGGGCTGCCGACGACCGAGCCCATCGCCGTGCGGTTCGACATCACGAAGGCCTCGTGCGAGCCGGGCGTGCACATCGTCTCGTCCGCGGTGCACCTGCTCGGCACACTCGAGTGGCTGCCGCCGCGGGTGGCCGCCCAGCTGCTCGCCGACGGTCAGCTGCCGCCGCGGGTGGCCGTCACGACGACCCACCCGTACGGCCGCCTCGGCGTCGTCCGGGCCCGACGCGTGCTGCTGCACGACTCGACCGGTGTCACCCCGATGGACCTCGGCCCTCTCCTCGACGCCTGCACCGGCATGCCCTTCCCCACCTGCGAGGACGAGTTCGACGCCTTCGACGCCGCGATGGGCCTCGGCGAGGACGCCCTGTGGGCCATCGCCGACGCCATCGTCGACGAGCGCATCGCCGGACGCATCTGCTCGCGCCACGACATGACCGCGGGCTGCCCGCACACCTGGAACCGCATCTACTGCGTCGACGTCGACCGCCACGGGCTGACGCTCATGGCCGTCGAGCCGACGACGACGAGCACCTTCTTCGCCCCGTTCGACGCCCCCGTCGACGAACTGGGGACGATGACTGACGCGCTGCGGGCCTTGGCGGACCGGGCGGCGGCCTGAGCCGAGGGCGACGGGAGCCCGACGGGTGGGAGCGCCGGGCTCTCAGACCCCCGCGGCGGAGGCCCGGGCGACGATCTCGCTCTGGACGATGTCGAGCAGCTCGGCCGCGCGCAGGTTGAGACGGCGGGACTCGTCCAGGTCGCGGTCGAGACGCTCGACGACGGTCTCGAGCTCGCCGACGCGGCGCTCCAGCTCCGAGACGCGGTCCGGGGCGAGGCGCACCTGGTCATAGGCGCGGACGGCCGAGCCGGCGCTGTGGCGGACGCGGGACATGATGCTCATGGTCGTGCCTTCCTGATGAGATAGCGGTGGCGGGGGCTCGGACCCTGCGGGTCGACGATCTCGACGGAGTCGATCCGCATGCCGAAGCGATCCAGACGGTCGGCGAACTCCTGCGGATTCCAGAAACGGTCGCCGCGCGGTTCGTCGGCGGCCAGGTCATGGCCGTGGCAGCCGCCGCCGACCCCGACGAGTGCCGCTCCGGCCGGGGTGCCCGGCCGCACCGAGTACTGGAAGGTGTGGCAGCCGCCGCCGACCCCGACGAGTGCCGCTCCGCCCAGGCCGAGCAGGTGGCGCATGACGCGCATCGTGCCGTCCCAGCCGAGGAAGTGCATGCCGTCGAAGAGATTCTCGACGACGACGTCGACCGGCCCGCCGAGCGAGGCCGCCTCGTGCAGGGCGTGCGAGGTCTGGCGCGTCGAGTACTGGTTGGACTGGAAGAAGCGGACGTCGACGTCGGCGCGCTCGGCCCGCTCCCTCGCGAGCATGAGGGCGGGGCGGGCGTAGTCGCTGGCCAGAACGGGGCGGTCGGCCGCCAGGTGGCAGGCGGTCAGGCCGTCGCCGCAGCCCATCTCGTAGACGCCCGCACCGTCGGTGAGCCGCTCGGCGGCCCAGAGGGCGAAGTCGGAGGGGCGCGGATCGGAGGCGAGCGAGGAGTTGCAGCGCCAGAAGTCCTCCCAGTCCTCGCGATGGGCGTCGAAGTGGTTCTGCCACCAGTAGTAGCGGCGGGCGACCTGCGGCGGGGTCTCGTACTGGTAGGAGGGATCGGGCGTGGCCCAGCCGGGGCCGTACATGGCGACGAAGATCGTGCTCGGGTCGGCGGGGACGGGCAGCTCGTGGCCGCGCACCTCCATCGTACCCAGCGGATGGATGCGCATCGAGTCCATCGGCTCGTGGGCGTGCGCGGTGGCGTAGAACCAGCCACTCACCTCGAAGCAGGTGAAGATGTCGACGTAGTAGCGGTCGATCATCGAGCGCCCGGGGAACATCACCTGGATGTGGCCGGTGGAGTGACGGACGAAGTCGTATCCGGCCGCGCTCAGCGCGCGCTCGATGCGGTAGGACTCCAACGCGATGTCGGTGGGGTTCGTGCACACCGACAGATAGGCCAGGTCGGAGTCGTCGTCATTGGGGATGAGATCACCGTCGCGGACGGGGCCGAGCAGTGAGCCGCAGTGCAGGAAGGCCTCGATGCCGCACTCGTCCCGCAGGAAGTCGGCGATCTCGCGGGTCGAGGAGAGGAGGGCGTCGAAGAACCCGTCGTCCTTGTCCTCGAAGCTCTTGGCGACCCGGCCCCACTTGTTGATGACCTGCGGGCTGCCGTCCGCCGGATGGTTGAGCTCCAACGGCTCGTCCGAGCCGCCGAGCGTGACGGCGACCCCCTCGACCAGGACGCGGTCCCCGCGCGGGCCCACCTCGACGCGGACGTCGCCGGTGCCGACGAGGCGCGGGCGCATGGCGGCCGGCCAGGGCAGGTGCCAGCGGCCATCGGCGCCCCACCACCCGCGAGAGGTCCGCGTCGTCCAGATGCGCCGGCCGCCCAGGTAGACCTCGACCATGAGGTCCTCGCAGCCGGCGGGCAGGACGAGGGAGATGTCCTCCCCGGTGATCTCGAGGGTCCCGGTCGGGACGGACGCGGAACAGTGGTCCGGTACCGTCATCGACATACCTCCTGCGTCGTTCGGACACGGGCGGCGCGACGGGGATCGGGAGCGGGGATCCGCCAATACGAGCCTGATGCCCCCGAGCGGCCCGGCACGGCGGAGCCGCCGGACAGAGGACCCTTACAGACTAGCGTCCAACGGCCGGGAGCGGCGAGCGCCCCGTCACAGCACAGAGGTCATGCCCCCGTCGACGAGGATGTTCTGCCCGGTGACGAAGTCCGAGGCCGGGGAGGCGAGGTAGACCAGGGTCCCGAGGAGCTCCTCGGGCTCGCCCCAGCGCCTCGCCGGGGTGCGCTGGACGACCCAGGAGTCGAACTGCGGATCATCGATGAGCGCCGTGTTCATCTCGGTCTTGAAGTAGCCCGGTGAGATGGTGTTGACCTGGATGCCGTGCCGGGTCAGATCGGCCGCCATCTCCTTCGTGAGCATCGTGATGGCGCCCTTGGCCGCCGTGTAGGGCGGCAGCGTCCGGCGGGCGAGGACGGTGACGACGGACCCGATGTTGATGATCTTGCCCGAACCGCGCTCGACCATCGCCGGGGCGAGGGCCCGGGAGACGTAGAACACGCCGCTCAGGTTCGTCCCGATGACCTCGTCCCACTGCTCCACCGGGAATTCGTGGAACGGCGCCCTGCGCTGGACCCCGGCGTTGTTGACGAGGATGTCGGGGACCCCGACCTCGTCGACGAGGGCCGCGACGGCCGCCGAGACGTCCTCGCGGTCGGCCACGTCGAAGATGCAGGACGCGGTCCTCACGCGGTACTGCCGGGCGATGTCGGCGGCCTGCGCCTCGACGACGTCGCGGTGGCGCCCGTGGACGATGATGTCGCACCCGGCGGCGGCGAGGCCGCGGGCGTACACGTTCCCCAGTCCGCGCCCCGATCCGGTGACCAGGGCGAGTCGGCCCGAGACGTCGAATGACGGCGATGTCATGCCAACCTCCTCCTTCTCCCCGGCGCGGGGAGGCTCGACGTCGGGTCGACCCCGGTTCCCCGAACGGGACCACTTGCCACCCGACCCCGAATAGGGTAACACTATGTTTCATTCAGTGATATATCTATTTCATTGTTAAAAATGAGTTGAGGGGTGCGCGGCGTCGCGAGGACGGGCGCCAGACCCCGGGCCCGCCGACGGCGGGCACGAGCGGACAGGTGGGCCTCATGGCAGACAGGATCGAGTCGGTCGACGTCATCGTCGCCAGCCCGGGACGGAACTACGTGACCGTCCGGATCACGACGGCGGACGGCGTCGTGGGCCTCGGCGACGCCACGGTGAACGGCAGGGAGCTGGCGGTGGCCTCCTGTCTGCGCGATCACATCGCCCCCACCCTCATCGGGCGCGACCCGGGCGCCATCGAGGACACCTGGCAGTACCTGTACCGCGGCGCCTACTGGCGCCGGGGCCCCCTCACGATGGCCGCCATCGGCGGCGTCGACACGGCCCTGTGGGACATCCTCGGCAGGCGCACCGGCCAGCCCGTGCACCAGCTCCTGGGCGGCAGGGTCCGCGAGCACCTCACCGCCTACCGGCACGCGTTCGGCTGGGACCTGCCGTCCCTCCTCGACCAGGTCGACCGCCGTCTGGCGGAGGGATGCACCCACGTCCGGGTCCAGAGCGGCGTGCCCGGCCTCGACACCGTCTACGGGGTCTCGCGCGAGACCGTCTACGAGCCCGCGGGCCGCGCCGCGCGTCCGGTCGAGGAGCGGTGGGACGCCGAGCGCTACATCGCGACCGTGCCGGGCGTCCTGGGCGCCGTGCGCGAGCACGTCGGAGACGGCATCGGTCTGCTCCACGACGCCCACCACCGGCTCACCCCCAACCAGGCGGCCCGTCTCGCCAGGGCCGTGGAGCCGGTCGGCCTGTACTGGCTCGAGGACGTCACCCCGGCCGAGGACCAGGAGGCCCTGGCCCTCGTGCGGAGCCACACGACGACCCCGTTGGCGATCGGCGAGGTCTTCAACACGGTCTGGGACTGCCAGCGGATCATCGAGGAACGGCTCACCGACTACATCCGGTGCGCCGTCGTCCACGCGGGCGGCATCAGCCACGCCCGCAAGATCTTCGCCCTGGCCGAGATCCACGGCGTCGGGGCCGCGCCCCACGGCCCCTCCGACATCTCGCCGATCGGGCTGGCGGCGTCGATCCATCTCGGCATGGCGACCCACAACGCCGCCATCCAGGAGTACATGGGCCACCCCGAGCCGGCCCACGAGGCGTTCCCCCACGCATGGACCTTCTCCGACGGGCACCTCGACCCCGGCGACGCGCCCGGTCTCGGGGTCGAGCTGGACGAGAAGGTCCTCCTGGCCCACCCCTACGACGCCGCCCACCTGCCCGTCGCCCGTGCGCTCGACGGCACGCTCACCGACTGGTGAGCGCGGAAACCCCTCACGGAAGGACCCACCGATGAAATCGCTCAAGATCCTCGGCCCGGAGACCATGGTCGTCCAGGATCTTCCCGTCCCCGACCCGGGGGACGACGAGGTCCGCGTCCGGATCCACTACGTCGGCATCTGCGGCTCGGACCTCAACTACTACTTCAAGGGCGCCAACGGTCCCAACACGGTTCGGGAACCCTTCAGCTTCGGCCACGAGATGTCCGGTGTCATCGACGAGGACCCCTCCGGCACCTACGCGCCGGGCACGCCCGTCACCGTCGCCCCGGCCTCGCCCGGCCGGCCCGTCGCCGGGCTCGAGGCCAAGCCCTACCTGTGGCCCGGCAGCCACTACATGGGCAGCGCCGCGAACATCCCCCACGACCAGGGCGGGGCCAGCGAGTACGTCGTCATCAAGCGGTGCATGGTCCGGGTGCTGCCCGAGTCCGTCCCCCTGAGGAACGGGGCGCTCGCCGAGCCCCTGGCGGTGGCTCTCCACGCGCTGGCCATCGCCGGGCGCAGCTCGGACGGCATCGCGGACCGCGATCTCCTCGTGTCCGGCTCGGGCCCCATCGGGCTCCTCGTCGCGGGCGCCGCGAAGATCCTCGGGGCGCGCTCCGTCACGTCGAGCGACATGCTGGCGGGCCCCCTCGAGCGGGCCCGCGCACTCGGCGTCGACCGGACCGTCCGACTGGACCGGGAGAGCCCGGACGACTCGGGATACGACGTCGTGCTCGAGTGCTCTGGCTCGCCGCGGGCCGTCGAACCGGCCATCCGGGCGGCCCGCAGGTCCGGCACGGTGTGCCAGGTGGGGACGCTGCCCGACGAGGACATCCAGGTCAACATCGCCCACCTCGAGACCAAGGAGATCCGGTACGTCGGAACCTTCCGCTACGACGCGGAGATCGACGAGGCGATCGCCATGATCGCCGGGCACCCGCGGATCGCCACGGCGGTGACGCACACCTTCCCCGCCGAGCGGGCCGTCGAGGCCTTCGCCACGGCCCGCGACAGTGAGAGCTCCGGCAAGGTCCTCGTCACCATGTGGACGGACTGACCGCCCGCACCATCCAGAAGCAGAACGACCCGCTGAGCAGAAGGGACGAGGAGGTCTCATCATGTCGAACGAGGAGAAGCAACGCCGGAGGGTGACCACGGTCCGCTCCGCCAACGGAGTGGTGGTCGAGCGGACCGTCTCCGACCTGGCCCGAGCGGCGGTCTCGGGCTGGCTGGGAACCGCCCTGGAATTCATGGACTTCCAGCTGTACTCGCTGGCCGCCGCGCTCGTCTTCAACCACATATTCTTCGCCAACGAGAACGCCGCCATGGCCGTCGTGGCGGCGATGGCCACCTACGGCGTGGGCTATCTCAGTCGCCCGCTCGGGGCCTGGTTCTTCGGCCGGCTGGGCGACCGCACCGGCCGCACCAAGGTGCTCTACTACACCATCGCGCTCATGGGGGTCTCGACGACCCTCATCGGCGCCCTGCCGACCTACGCGCAGGTCGGCATCCTCGCCCCGATCCTCCTCGTCGCCCTGCGGCTCCTCCAGGGCTTCGGAGCGGGGGCCGAGATCGCCGGCTCGTCCGTCATGCTCACCGAGTACGCGCCGAGCCACCGCCGGGGCCTCGTCGGCTCCCTCGTCGCCCTCGGCACGAACTCCGGGACCCTGCTGGCCTCCGCCATCTGGGGCGTCCTCGTGGATGCGATGTCCGACGAGACGCTCCTGTCCTGGGGCTGGCGGGTCCCCTTCCTGGGATCGGTGGTCATCCTCCTCTTCGCGGTGTGGATCAGGCGCTCCCTCAAGGAGTCCCCGGTCTTCGAGGCCAGGGCGGACGTCAAGGACGGGGTCGCGGTCTCCAGGTCCGAGCTGCGCGAGATCATCGCCGAGGGCGGCGCCGACGAGGTGCGCAGCCCCGGCCGGAGGAAGGGCCGCGGCTTCGTCGCCGCCTTCTTCCTCCGCCTGGGGCAGGCCGGCAACTCCGGGATGATCCAGACCTACCTCGTGAGCTACATCACCGCCGTGCTCCTCATGAGCAAGTCCGTCGGCACCAGCGTCGTCATCGTGTCGTCGCTCGTGGGCTTCGCGACGGTCCCCCTCGTCGGCTGGCTGAGCGACATCTTCGGGCGCAAGACGATGTACATCCTCATGGCGTCCATCGCGATCGTCCTGGCGTTCCCGATGATGTACGTCCTGTCCGGCAGGACGGTGCCCGCCGTGTTCGCCGGCTACATCATCATGCACCAGACGTCGGTCCTCGCCATGGCGTCGCTGGAGAACCTCACGATGTCGGAGATCTTCGGCGCCAGGAACCGCTACACCCAGCTCGCCCTCGCCAAGGAGCTCGCAGCGATCCTCGGCACCGGCGCCGGCCCGGTCATCGCATCGGCCTGGGTCGCCGCGGCCACCGGCTCCTGGCTGCCCATCGCGATCATGCTCGTGTTCTTCTCCGTGTGCTCGCTGTCGGCGGCCATCGGAATGCCCGAGGTCGCGGGTCGTGACCTCACCCTGCTGACCGACTGCAGGCGGGGCGAGTCCGAGATCGGGCCGTTCGCCCGCCACGAGCGGGCGGCTCTGGGCGCCGACGGGACGCAGGACGAGCCGGCCCCGTCGCCGACGGCCTGACCCCTCCGGCGGGGTCCGCGGGCGGGTCCGGGATCCGACCGGCGCGCGGAGCGGACGCCCTCCGAGCCGGGAGCGGAGGCAGCCGGCCCGTGCGGGGGGCGTCGGTACTCCGCCAGGCTGCTGCAGTATCGGTCCGTCTCCAGCCGGCCCGTGCGGGGGCCTCGGGCTGACTCCGGCGCCGCACCCCCGCCGGGGTCCACTCCGGCGGGGGTGCGGCCGTGGCCGACGGCGACGGGACGCGCGCGGGGTTGTGCCCGGCACAGGTCCGGGTGCGGCCGTGGCCGACGGCGACGGGACGCGCCGCCCGGCTCCGCCCCGGGGCGGGCCCGGGCGGAATCGTCACCGATCGCCCCTACCCTTCTTGTCATGAGGATCCTGCACACGAGCGACTGGCACCTGGGACGCACCCTGCACGGGGTCGACCTGTCGGGGCCCCAGGCGCGCTTCCTCGACCACCTGGTCGAGCTGGCGTCGGCCGAACGGGTCGACGCCGTGCTCGTCTCGGGTGACGTCTTCGACCGGGCCCTGCCCCCGGTCGGCGCCGTCGAGATGCTCGACGACGCGCTGGCCAGGCTGTGCGCCCTCACGAGGGTCGTCATCATTCCCGGCAACCACGACAGCCCGCAGCGCCTCGGTCTCAACGCCCGGCTGCTCGGCGAGCGGCTGCGCATCCTCACCCGTCCGTCACGGGCCGGCGAGTCGGTGGTCGTCCCGGAGGCCGACGGTTCGGCAGGGCTGCTCGTCCACGCCCTGCCCTATCTCGACCCCGACATGACGCGCGCCGAGCTCGCCGAGGCCGTCGGGGCCGACGAGCCGCTGGCCCGCTCCCACGAGGCGGTCGTCCGGGCCGCGCTGGGGCTCGTCCGGGCCGCCCTGACCGCCCGGCGCCGGGGCGGGGCCGAGCGGGTTCCGGCAGTGGTCATGGCCCACGAGTTCGTCACCGGCGGGCGGGCCAGCGACTCCGAGCGCGATCTGCGCATCGGCGGCGTCGACTCCGTGCCGGCCGCGCTGTTCTCGTCCGTCGGCGCCGACTACGTCGCGCTGGGGCACCTGCACGGCCCGCAGGCCGTCGCCGGCTCGCGCGACCCCGACGCCGACCGCGGAGCCTGCGCCCGCCCCGGGCCGGTGATGCGCTACGCGGGCTCCCCCCTGGCGTTCTCCTTCTCGGAGAAGGACCAGCGCAAGTCCACGGCCGTCGTCGACTTCGACGCCTCCGGCGCGGTGAGCCGGGTGCGGCTCGTGCCCGCGCCGGTGCCGCGACGCCTGTCCGACGTGGCGGGCGGACTCGACGAGGTGCTCGGGCGCCGTTTCGAGGCCCGGCGCGACGACTGGGTGCGCGTCGTCGTCACCGGCGCCGAGCGCCCCGACGACCTCGTCCGCACTGTCAGGCGGGTCTTCCCGCACGCCCTTCAGGTGCTCTTCGAGCCCACCGGGCGCGGACCCGGGGCGTCCGGAGCCATCGGCCGGGCCTCGGATCCGCTCCGGGTCGCCGACGAGTTCGTCGAGCAGGTGTCGGGACGCGCGCCGAGCGACGCCGAGCACGCGGTGCTCGCACAGGCGCTCGAGGCCGCCGGGAGGCGGGGCTGAGATGCAGATCCTCCGAGTGGAGCTGTGCGGCATCGGCCCGTACACCGGCACCGAGTCCATCGACTTCCAGGCGCTCGGCGCCGACGGCCTCTTCCTGCTCGAGGGGCCGACGGGCTCCGGCAAGACGACGATCATCGACGCCATCGTCTTCGCGCTCTACGGCCAGGTGTCCGGCGCCGAGTCGAGCAACGACCGCCTGGCGTCCACGCACCTGGAGCCCGGCACCTCCCCCTACGTCGAGCTCGTCGTCGACACGAGTCGGGGCCTGTACCGGGTGCGGCGCTCCCCGCGCCACGAGCGGGCCAAGAAGCGGGGCAGCGGCACGACGACCGAGAACCCGCGCATCATGCTGTGGAAGCTGTCCGACCCCTCCGACACCGAGGGCGCGACGGTCTCGTCGAACATCCAGGACGCCACCGGGGAGCTGCGCAGGGCCATCGGCCTGAGCCGCGAGCAGTTCACCCAGACCGTCGTCCTCCCGCAGGGCCAGTTCGCCACCTTCCTCCGCTCCGGCCCCGAGGAGCGCCGCGACGTGCTCCAGCAGATCTTCGGCACGCAGGTCTACGAGGCCATGGCCGACGAGCTGAAGGAGCTCGCCAAGGAGCGCACCGGGCTGGTCCGAGACGCCCTCGACCGGATCGGCGCCGCTGCCGACGAGTTCGTGCACGCGGCCTGGCCGGAGCCGTCCGACGAGCCGGACGACCCCGCCGCCGAGCAGATGGGAACCGGTGACGCGGGGCCCGGCACCACCGAGGTTCACGGTGGTGGGATCACCGGAACCCGGCCGGGGCTCCCCACCGGCCACGGGCTGCCCACCGGGGACGTCGACGACTCCCCCGCTGACGCCGCGGGATCCTCCCCCACCGGCGATCCGCAAGCCATGAGGACAGCCGTCGAGTCGGGCGAGTTCTCCGCGCTCGGGCCCCTGGCCCAGGCGCGCCTGTCCATGCTGCGGGTCCGCTGCGAGAGGCGGGCCGAGACATCCGGGCGCGTCGCCGAGGCGGCCGACGCGGCCCACGAGGCGGCTCACCAGGGGCACCGGGTCGCCGCGGCCCGCGAGCGCCATGCCCGGCTGCGGCGGGAGCAGGCCGAGCACTCGGCCCGGTCCGAGGCGATCGAGGCCTGTCGGCGGCGCGCCGACCTCGCCCAGCGCGCCGCCCGCTGCGTCGAGCCGCTCCGCGCGTCCGAGACGACGGGGGCGCGCCACGAATCGGTCGCCGACGCCTGGCGGATCAAGGCCGCCGAGCAGGCCGGCCCGCTCGGCGGCCTGCTGCCGGACCGCTTCGAAGCCCCCGACGACCAGGCAGGCGCGACGGAGTCCCCCGCCGTCGCCACTGCCCGGGCCGCCCTCGCCGGAGCGCTGAGCGAGGCCGAGCAGTCCAGCGGCTCCCTGACCGATCTGCTCGAGCTGGAACAGTCACTGGCCGAGCGACGCGCGGCCGTCGAAGACCAGCACGCCCAGGTCGAGGCGGTCGCCGAACAGCTGGCAGGGCTCCGGCAGGAGCGGGACGACCTGTCGCGACAGCGCGAGAAGACCGCGGCCGAGGCCGAGGCGCTGGCGCCCCTCGCCGAGAGCCTGGCCGATGCCAGGGAGAGCCGGCAGACCGCGGCGACGAGGCTCCAGGCCGCGCAGGCGGCCGAGAACGACCAGCAGGCCCTGGCCGGGGCGCGACGCGCCGAGTCCGAGGCGAGGCGGACAGCGGGCTCGGCGACGACCGAGCACGCGGCCGCCCGCGCCCGCTGGCTCGACGGCCTGGCCGGAGAGGTCGCCGCTGAGCTGACCACCGGCCGGCCGTGCCCGGTCTGCGGCTCGCTCGAGCATCCGAGCCCTGCGTCACGTCCCGCCGACGCGCCGACGAGGGACGACGTCGAACGGCTGGCCGAGATCTCGGCCGCCCAGGAGAGAGCCCTGACGCGGGCGACGGCGGAGTGCGACCGGATCGCCACCCATCTCGCCGAACAACGAGACCGCACCGGGGGCCTGACCGCGGCGCGGGCCCGAGAGGCCGCCGAGGACGCGATGCGAGCCGTCGAACAGGCCACCGCCGCCGTCACCCGCCGCAAACAGCTCAGGACCAGGCTCGAGGAGCTGCGGGTCGACGCCGAGCAGGTCACGTCAGAGATCGCCTCGCGCGCCGCCCAGCAGGCCGCGCTGGCCGAGGCCGTCCGGGCGGCGCGGGCCGCGCTCGCCGACGACGAGACCCGCATCGAACAGGCTCGGGCGGGCTTCACCAGCGTCGCCGACCGGGCCGCATCGGTCACGGCGCGCATCCACGCGATCACCGCCCTGCAGCAGGCACTGGACCAACTCGTCCGGACCCGCCGGGAGCACGCCGCGACGCGCGCCACCGCCCTGGCGGCCATGGCCCGGGAGGGTTTCGGCGACGACCCGGCGCAGGTGTTCGAGGCCGCCCTGCCCGACGCAGAACTGACGGCCCTGACCAACCGGATCACCGAGTACGACGCTCGCACCGCCGAGCTGCGCACCCGGCTCGCCGACCCGCAGCTGGTGGCCGCCGCGCAGGAGCCCGAGCCCGAGCTGGAGGCCCTGGACGCCGCCGCGTCACGGGCCCGGCAGGCGGCGCAGACCGCCCAGCAGTGGTTGGGCGAGGCCAGCGCGCAGCTGTCGCACAGCCGCCAGGCGGCCGAACGTCTGGACCGCGCGCTCGCCGCGTACGACCGGATCGCCCCGCTGGCCGAGCCCTACGTCCGCATGGCCGAGCTGGCCAACGCCACCGGCGAACGGAACCTCGCCGGCATCACGCTGCCGACCTTCGTCCTGAGGCACCGCTTCGAGCAGGTCATCGACCGGGCGAACGAGCGCCTCGAGGTGATGACTCACGGGCGCTACAGCCTGCGACGCACCGACGAGCGCGAGGGCAGAGGCCGGCGGCAGGGCCTCGGGCTGGTCGTCGTCGACCACGTGCCGACGGACACCGAGCGCGACCCGCGGACGCTGTCGGGCGGCGAGACCTTCCTGGCCTCGCTCGCGATGGCGCTGGGGCTGTCCGACACGGTGACGAGCGAGGCGGGCGGCGTCGAGCTCGACAGCCTCTTCGTCGACGAGGGCTTCGGCAGCCTCGACCCCGACGCCCTCGACATGGTGATGGACCAGCTGGAGCGGCTGCGCGCCGGAGGGCGCTGCGTCGGCGTCATCAGCCACGTCGCCGAGATGAGGCAGCGCATCGCCGAGCGGGTGAGCGTGCGGCCGAACGGCGACGGCACGTCCACCCTCACGACGAGTTGAGGCCGGCCCCGAGCGCACCAGCACCGGCCGCGTTGACCTTGACACCGTGACAACCCGGAAGGTGGGTGCATGCCCGAGAAGGACCCGAACGAAGCGCGCTGGACCATCGGCCAGTTCTCGCGGATGACGATGCTGAGCGCCAGGATGCTGCGGCACTACGACCGCATCGGCCTGCTGAGCCCCGGCGACGTCGACCCCTGGAACGGCTACCGGTACTACTCGGAGGCCGAGTTCGCCCCCGCCATGGTGCTGCGGCGCCTGCGCGAGGCGGGGCTCGGCCTCGACGAGATCGCCGTGGCCCTGCCCGCGCTGCTCGCAGGCGACGAGAGCACCTGGCGACCCGTCGTCGAGCATCACCTCGACCGCCTCGAGGCCGAGGCCGGGGAGCTCGGGCGTCGGCGCGAGCGAACGCTCGCGCTGCTCGACCACGGAGAGGAATCCATCATGACCGCACGACCCGTCGCCGTGACGACGCTCACGATCCCGGCCCACACGATCATCGCCCGGCGCGAGACCATCCCCACCTACGGCGACGAGGGCGCCCTGTTCGGCGAGTTCGAGCCCCGTCTCCACGAGGTCCTGGCCGCCACCGGCACCGCGCTGACCGGCGAACCCAGCGGGGCGACCTTCTACGAGGAGGGCCATGTCGAGCACGACGTCGACGTCGAGGTCTGGGAGGTCGTCGCCGCCCCGGTCGAGGTGCCCGCGCCGCTGACCTGCCGGGCGGTCCCCGAACGGACCGTCCTGGCGGCCGAGCACGCCGGCCCCTACGAGGGCATCTCCGATGTCTACACGGCGCTCCTGCACGAGATCGGCGAGCGCGGCCTGACGATCACCGGCTTCTCCTTCGAGCGCTACCTCGTCGGCCCGGCCCACAACCCCGATCCGAGCACCTGGCGCACGCAGGTCTGCTTCCCGGTCGAGGGCTGACGCGCGGCCCCCCGCGCCGTGCAGCGTCGGGCGGCGGGGCGGAGCGGGCGTCCGCCCCGCCGGCCATCGGTCCGGCGGGCGCGGGAGCGATGGCACGAGGACGACGTGCTGCACCCTCATGACGCATCGGCCCCGCCGGACACGGGGACGATGGCCGCGCACCGCTCCGACGCGCGGTCGGCCCGGGGATGCGGCCCCCCGGGATGCGGCCCCGGCCCGCGACGCCGGAACCGGACTCGACCGTGCCGATCCGCACCGGAGTCCCCGCGACGGGACCCGCAGCCGGGTCGCGCACCGCTCACCGGCCCGCCGCGCCCCGTGCGGGAAGGCCGCACGTCCTGGCGGAACGACGCAGACCAGCTGCGCCTCGGCCGAGCCCCGTACGGGAGAGCCGCATGGGGGCGCGGAACGGACGACCCGGACGCCGGACGGCCGCCGCGCACGGCGGTGGGCCGCCCCGTCGGGGCGGCCCACCGCGTCATGCCCGCCGGGCCGGTGGTCACACCTCGGCCCGGCACCGGCTCACACGTGCTCGGCGAGCACCTCCAGCACGTGGCGGTACTCGTGGCCGGTGGCGCGGCTCATGCCGAGCTCGCAGGTACGGTTCGCCGAGACGTACTCGTCGTACTCGCGCTCGGCGACCTCGGCGGCCTCGGCTCGGGTCGCCGAACGGGTCAGCTCCGGGTGGAGCAGGCCGCGGTCGCCGGCGAAGGCGCAGCAGCCGGCGTTGACCGGCACGGTCACGTCGTCGCTCACGAACTCTGCGCAGGCCACCGTGTCCTCGACGCAGTCGAGATGGCGCATCGAGCAGCTCGGGTGGATCACGACCGAGCCGGCCTTCGAACGCGGCTGGATCCGGCCGAGGACGAACCTGGCCACGTAGGTGGTCGCGTCGTAGACCGTGACCTTCGCCCAGTTCTCCGCCTCGGCCCCCTTCAGGTGGTTGGCGGTCTCCTCCAGGCCGTGGGTGCAGCTCGCCGCGTCGCAGACCACCGGCAGGCGTCCGTGCTCGCTGGCCTCCCACAGCGAGTCGTAGACCCTGCGGGCCATCTCGTCGGCGCCGTCGGTGAAGCCCTTCGACACCCACACCGTGCCGCAGCACAGCTTGCTGAGGCCCTCGGGGACGCGGGCGCGCAGCCCGGCCTTCTCGACGAGCCTGGTGAAGCTCGCGCCGGCCCCGCCGCCGCAGCTGCGCTCCGCCGGGGCGAACAGGGCGCCCATGCAGCTGGAGAAGAACACGAAGTCATCGGCGGAGGTGGACTGCGGCGACGGGCGCTTCGGGCCGCCGGCCGGCAGGTCGTCGCCCACCAGCGGGATGACGTCCTTGGGCAGCACGGCGCGGGCCGCGGTCGTCACACCGGTCATGACCGGGCTCGGCACCTTGTCGACGACGTTGAGCGCCACCTGGAGCACCGAGACGATCGGCCCCCAGCCCTTGGCGGCGGCGTCCATGACGGCCTTGTACGGGCTCGTGTGGCGGGCGGCGCGGAAGCGCTTCATGAACTTGCCGGTGTCGATGCGCAGCGGGCAGGCCAGGAAGCACAGTGAGTCGGCGGCGCACGTGTCGACGGCCTCGTAGGCGTAGTCCTTGCGGATGTCGGCGGCGACCTCGGGCGAGAGCACCTTCATCGAGCGCAGCAGCGCGATGCGGCGCCGCGGGGTCTGGGTGAGGTCCTTCGACGGGCAGGTCGGCTCGCAGTAGCCGCACTCGACGCACCGGTCGATGAAGCCGTCGACCGGCGGCATCATCTTGAAGTGCTTCATGTGGATCCTCGGGTCGTCCGTGATGATCGTGCCCGGGTTGAGCACGGAGTCCGGGTCCGCCAGGCGGCGCACGGTCTTCATGACGTCGTAGATCTCGGGACCCCACTGGCGCTCGACGTAGGCGGCCATGACGCGGCCGGTGCCGTGCTCGGCCTTCAGCGTGCCGCTGTGGCCCAGCACCGAGGAGACCATGTCCTCGGTGAACGCCTCGTAGCGCTCGATGTCGTGCGGGTTGTTCCAGTCGCAGGTGACCATGAAGTGGATGTTGCCGTCCTTGGCGTGGCCGAAGATGACGGCCTCGTTGAAGCCGTTGGCGGCGAAGATCGTGCGCAGGTCCTCGGTCTGGGCGGTCAGATCGCCGACGGGGACGGCGATGTCCTCGAGGAGGTTCGTCGTGCCGGCCGGGCGCGAACCGGCGACCGAGGTGTAGAGGCCGTTGCGCAGCTGCCACAGGTTGGCGCGCTCGCGCGGGTCCTTCGTGAAGCGCGGCGGATCGGCGATCGGCAGGCCGCCGAGCACCGAGTTGAGGGCGTCCATGCGCTCGACGAGCTCCTGCTCGGAGTCCGCGAGGGCCTCCACGAGCAGACCGGAGTCCTCGCGGACGTTGAGGGCGGCCAGTTCGGGCGTGGCCTCGGGGTACTTCTGGACGACGCGCAGGCTCGCGGCGTCCATGAGCTCCAGGCACTTGGCGCCGTTGGCGATGAGGTCCTCGAGCGCGTCGGTGGCCACGCTGAGCTCGGGCGTGATGAGCAGCGCGGTGGCCGCGTGGGGCTGGATCGGGACGGTGCGCAGCGTCACCTCGGCGACGAAGCCGAGCGTGCCCTCGGAGCCGATCATGAGATGCTCGAGGATGCGCACCGGCTCGTCGTGGTCGATGAAGGAGTTCACGCCGTAGCCCATGGTGTTCTTCATGGCGTACTGCTGCTCGATCTTCGCGACGGCCTCGGGGTTGGCGCGCAGCCGGTCCCGCTGGGCCGCCAGGCCCTCCCACAGCTCGGGCTCGGCGCGGTGCAGGTACTCGTCGGCGCTGGGCGAGGAGGTGTCGATGATGGTGCCGCTGGGCAGCACGATGACCATCGACTCGACGGTGCGGTACGAGTTCAGCTGGGTGCCGCAGCTCATGCCCGACGAGTTGTCGGCGATGACGCCGCCGATCGTCGCGGCGCGCGAGGACGCCGGGTCGGGGCCGAGCTTGCGGTTGTGGCGGGCCAGGTGCGCGTTGATGTTGAGGATCGTGGCGCCGGGCTGGCAGCGCACCCGCTCGCCGCCGTCGAGCACCGTGACACCGCGGAAGTTCTTGCGCACGTCGAGCAGGATCGAGTCGCTCAGCGCCTGGCCGGACAGGCTCGTGCCGCCGGCGCGGAAGGTGACGTGCCTGCCGTCGCGGTGCGCCTGCGCCATCACCGAGGCCACGTGGGCCGCATCGGTGGCGGTGATCACGACCTCGGGGATGAGCAGATAGTGCGACGCGTCGTGGGCCATGCCGACGCGATCGATCAGCCGGGTCGTGCCGATCTCCTTGTTGATGGTGGTGGACGACATCTCGCCTCCTCGCAAGGGCCGGCGCATCGCTGGCGCCGACCGGGTCGTTGCCTCTCCTGTCGACGATAGCCCCCTCGGGGCGATTAGGGACCAGCAGGGTCCGTATCAGTTCGGGGAATATCCGGGACCGGGCGTCCCGGAGGCGCATCCTCGGGCCCACGGGGCCCGACGACGCGGCCGGGCGTCGGCACCGTGCGCCGCGTCCGGGGGCGCTCCGGAGACCTGTTCAGGACCATGGCCTCCGGCCCTCCGGCTCGGAGGATCGTGCCTGACATCGTCAGGTTCCGGACGAGCCCTCTGAGCCGCGCGCAGGGGCGTCACCCGGCGTGCGAGGCGCGCGCCCCCTCATGGATGGCGCGGCCGCCCATGGGCCAGCAGCCCAAGGCGCAGTGGCGCGTCCGCAGTCTCCAGATCAGTCTCCACCGCTCGCTGCCCACGTCGGCCCGATCAGCAGGAAGGCCACAACCGGCCGCATGATCGACAGAGATCACCGCAGAGTGGCTGGCAGGCGCATCGATGAGCGGTTCCTCGAGTGTTTGGAGGCCAATCGACTGCACGTCCTCCTCGCTGCGCCCCTGGGCCCTCGAGGCCTCCTGCATCAACGCCCCGGAGCGCGACAGCGCAGCCCTGGCCTGCTCGACCATGAGCATGGTGGCATCGGACAACAGCGAGGCGAACAGCGGGAAGGAACAGCGGGAGCGGGAAGGAACAGCGGGAAGGAGTCGGGGTTGACCTTGATGCGCTCCTCGGCCTCGGCGACAGCAGCGACGACCTCCTTCGCGCTGGCCACTGCGGGGCTGGCCACTGCGGGCTTGCCGTCGCCGCCGGGGAACAGCATCTGGGGACCGATCGGTCCGAGATCGCCACCAGGACCCATGAGGATATGGTGCGCCCCCAGACAGAGGATCGTTGCCGCGCTCCTCGCCATGTCCGGCACGACAACAGTCAGTCCCCGACAGCGCAGCTGCACCGAACGGACCATGCGCAAGGCAGTCTCTCCGTCACCACCCGGCGAGGACAGGAGCAGATGCAGATCCTCGGCGGGGTCGCGATCGACGAGGAGCTTCCTCGAGCACGGTCATGTCCGTCGTCGTGACCTGATCGATCACGACGACGGGATCGGACCCCGTGAGCTCCTGATCATCCTGAACGAGTGCCTGACGCTCGTACCGGGCGGAGTTCTCGGCGCGGAACAGTGGCGTCTGGTCGGGCATCAGATCCTGCCCACCACGGGACGGAAGCTCTTGGGCTTGCCCTCACGGAGCCATGCTCCCAGCCGACGGGCCTCCATCGCCCTCCTCACCTGGTCATTCCAGCAGGGCCCGTTCTCGTTCCGCCCGACGCGGCGACGCGGGTCCTCCAGCGCAGGGGTCTTCGAAGCATCGGTCCCGCCCCATGGCGCTGCTCACCTCCTGCTGTCCGACTGATGATGAAATCAACCGGTCGGCGACGACTAGGGCCCGAGGGCAGGTCGCTCGCGCCCCGTCGGACGGGTCATCCGGTCAGCTCCTGCGCAGGCGCAGGTAGTTCTCGATGAGTCCGCGGGTGGAACCGTCCTGGGCCGCCAGGGCGTCCGCGTCCCCGCCCAGCGCGGGAGCGATCTGCAGGGCGAGCTTCTTGCCGAGCTCGACGCCCCACTGGTCGAACGAGTTGATGCCCCACACGACGCCCTCGGTGAAGGTGATGTGCTCGTACAGGGCGATGAGCTCGCCGAGCACCCGCGGGCTGAGCTCGGGCGCCAGGATCGAGGTGGTCGGGCGGTTGCCGCTGAACACGCGGGCCGGGACGATGGCCTCGTCGCAGCCCTCGGCGCGCACCTCGTCCGCCGTCTTCCCGAAGGCCAGGGCCTTCGTCTGGGCGAAGAAGTTCGACATGAACAGCGCGTGGACGTCGTTGCCGCTCTCGTGCAGCGCGTGCGCGGGGTTGGCGAAGCCGATGAAGTCGGACGGGACGACGCGGGTGCCCTGGTGCAGCAGCTGGTAGAAGGCGTGCTGGCCGTTGGTGCCCGGTTCGCCCCAGAAGACCTCGCCGGTCTGGCTCACGACGGGGCTGGCGTCCCAGCGGGTCGACTTGCCGTTGGACTCCATCGTGAGCTGCTGCAGGTACGCCGGGAAGCGGTGCAGATACTGCGAGTAGGGCAGCACGGCGTGCGACTGGGCTCCGTAGAAGTTCGAGTAGAAGACGTTGAGCAGACCCATGAGAGCGGGCACGTTCTCGGCCAGCGGCGCGGCGGCGAAGTGCTGGTCCATCGTGTGGAAGCCGTCGAGGAGAGCCCGCCAGTTCTCGGGGCCGACGGCGATGAGGTCCGACAGGCCGACAGCGGAGTCGACCGAGTAGCGTCCGCCCACCCAGTTCCAGAAGCCGAAGGCATTGGACGGGTCGATGCCGAACTCGGCGACCCGGTCGAGTGCGGTCGAGACCGCCACGAAGTGCTTCGCCGTGGCCTCCTCGCGGGCGGCGAGGGTTCGCTCGATGGCGCCCGTGTTCTCGAGCGAGTTGATGAGCCAGTTCTTGGCCATGCGCGCGTTCGTCATCGTCTCGAGCGTCGTGAAGGTCTTCGACGCGACGATGAACAGCACCGTCTCGGGATCGACGTCCTTGGTCTTCTCGTACATGTCGGTGGGGTCGATGTTCGAGACGTAGCGGCACTCGATGCCGTCAGCCTTGTAGGGCTTCAGCGCCTCGTAGACCATGACGGGACCCAGGTCGGAGCCGCCGATGCCGATGTTGATCACGGTGGTGATCGGCCTGCCCGTGACGCCCGTCCACTCGCCCGAGCGGACCCGATCGGCGAAGGCGATCTCCCGGTCGAGCACCTCGTGCACCTGCCGGACGACGTCCTCGCCGTCGACGACGAGCGACTCGGCGGCCGGGCGTCGCAGGGCGGTGTGCAGCACCGCGCGGTCCTCGGTGGTGTTGATGTGCTCGCCGGCGAACATGGCGTCCCGGCGGGCCTCGAGCCCCACCTGCTCGCCGAGGCGCACGAGGGCGTCGCGCACGACCGGGGTCAGGTAGTTCTTGGACAGGTCGACGAGCAGGTCGCCGGCGGTCAGCGTGTAGGTCTCGGCGCGCCTCGGATCGTCTGCGAACCAGGTGCGGAAGTCGACGGTCAGCTCGCCGTGCAGTCGGCTGAGCTCTGCCCAGGCGCCGGTGGTCGTGGGATCAACTGGGGAGTTCATGGGCCCAGCCTACGGCGCGGACCCGCATCAAGAGCAACGCCCCGCGGTCTGCGCCGCGGGGCGTCGGGAAGAAGGTCGGAGGATCATCCGGCGACGCGGGCCGCGCCGGTGGGCCCCATGGAGTTCATGTCGCTGATCTTGACGACATCGCCCTCGGTGGGCGCGTGGACGACCTGACCATTGCCGATGTACATGCCGACATGGCTGCCGCCGTAGAAGAAGACGAGGTCGCCGACCTGCAGATCGCTGAGGGAGACGGAGGTGAGGCCGGACTGCTGGGCCTCGCTCGTGCGGGGGATCGAGACGCCGGCGGAGGCGTAGGCGGCCATCACGAGGCCGGAGCAGTCGTAGCCGTCGGGGCCGCTGGCGCCGTACTTGTAGGGCTTGCCGATCTGGGCCATGGCGAAGTTCACGGCGGCCTGGGCGGAGGCGCTGGAGGCGGTGACCGAGCCCGAGCCCGAGGTGGTGCCCGCGGCGGGGGAGCTGCCCTGCGCGCTGGCAGCGCTCGAGGAGGCCTCCTGCTGGGCGAGGGCGGCGGCAGCGGCCTTCCTGTCGGCGGCCGCCTTGTCCTTGGCGGCCTGCTCGCTGTCGGCGGCCTTGACAGCCGCATCGGCGGCGGCGGTGTCGATGCCGGAGCTCAGGTCGGCCAGGGCGCTGATGTCATCGTTGAGGGCGTCGGTGGAGGCCTGACCCTCGCTCACAGCGTTGAGGGCGTTGGCGCTGAAGACCGCCTCGTGGCCACCGGTGGCGCTGTCGACGCCGGCGGGAGCGGCCGAGCCGCTCGTCGCGGCGGCGGGGACGAGGCTGGAGATGACGCCGAGGGCGGAGACCGCGGCGACGGCGGCGGCCGGGGCGGCGACACGATGACGGCCCCGGGCGCCCTTGGAGGCCGTGCGGGACGAGGCACCATCGATGACGCGCAGCTCGGCGGTGGCCTCGGAACGGGAGGAGACGGCCATGTCGGCCAGGGCCGGCATCACAGCGCGGCGCGGGGCGACAGCGGGTTCAGCGATCTTGACGACCTCGTCGTCCAGCATAGCTCGGCGTGCAGTCACAGCATTCCTCGTTCCTCGTTCGGATCAGGGAGCGGTCAGTGGGAGGGGGACCGACCGGGCTCCACCATACGACGGTTCCTGAGAAAAGTTCAACTTCGGGTGCCTGGAATCTCAGAAACCAGCCGTCCTCCACCGGGGACCCGGGCGAGCCGTGCCGCGTTCCTGAGAGAACCAGGGTTCCCTGAGCCGAACCCTGAGCCCCTGACTAGCGGCGACGTTGCCGGCCCAGCTGCTGGGCCGCCTCAGCGGCCCGCTTGCGCAACGAGGCGTGGTCGCCGGAGACGAGGACCCGGGAGAGGACCGGATCGGTGACATCGATGGCAACCGCGCCCTCGTTCAGCCATCTGCGACCCGTCCGGATCTCCTGGACGCCGGCGACGAGGCGCGCCTCGGGCACCATCGCGGGCAGGGCCTTGAGGTAGCGCTCCCCCAGCACGTCGGCGGGCGTCACCTCGACGGCGGCGACCCCGCGGCGCCAGACGGCGCGGACCTCGCTCGGGGTGAGCGCCTCGCAGATCGCCGGGACGCCCCCGTCCCGCAGGACGGCCAGGGCCTCATCGCTCGGGTCGGGGCACAGCGCGAAGGCCGCGCCCAGGTCGACCGCACGGCGGGCGTGGACGGCGCTGGACACACGGGCCGCGCCGAGGCAGGCGCGGAAGGAGTAGAGGGGGAAGAGCCCGGCCGGGTCGCCCCCCTCGGCGAGCTCGACGGCCACGACGTCCAGCCCCTCCTGGACGAGCACCTCGATGATCGGCATGAGCCTGTCGACGCCCCTGTCGGGCAGGACGACGAGGGCCCGCGCGAGCTCGAGCTCGCGCGGCAGCGGTGCGGGCGCGGCGGCCGACCCGTCAGCCGGGTCGCCGGCCCCGCTCGGGCTCGTCCCGCTCGCGGGGCTCGTCTCGTTCACGGGTCGATTCTAGGCCCGGCCCTCCCGTCGTCCGCCTCTCCGCCGTCCGCATCGTCGTCTTCCCTCCCCGCCATCGCACCGCCCCCGTTCCCAACTCACATATGCGCCCCCACCTCACCTGTGTGCTCCCGCCCCGGACATATCCCGGGTGTCAGCACAGAAGCGAGGTGGGAGCCGAAGAGGGAGGGGAAGGAGGGACGACGAACGACGACACCGACCCGACCCCTGGAAGACCCGCCCGGACGCCCCACCGACCCGACCCCTGGAAGACCCGCCCGGACGCCCCACCGACCCGACCGGGATCCCCGGCCGGACGCCCCTAGACTGGCCGCGATGATCCGGACACTGACCGACCTGCTGCCCGCCGGGGCGCTCGCCCACGACCCCGACGCGTTGTTCGACGCCTTCGACGGCTGGGTGGCGGGCCAGGGGCTGTCGATGTACCCCCACCAGAGCGAGGCGCTCCTGGCACTGCTCGCCGGGGACAACGCGATCGTCACGACGCCGACCGGCTCGGGCAAGTCGCTCATCGCCACGGCGGCGCACTTCGTCACGCTGGCCGCCCGCGGCCGCAGCTACTACACCGCCCCCATCAAGGCCCTCGTCAACGAGAAGTTCTTCGCGCTCTGCGAGGTCTTCGGCGCCGACCTGGTCGGCATGGTCACCGGCGACGCCTCGGTGAACCCCGAGGCCCCGATCATCTGCTGCACCGCCGAGATCCTGGCCAACATCGCGCTGCGCGAGGGCGCGGCGGCCGACGTCGACCTGGTCATCATGGACGAGTTCCACTTCATCGCCGACCCCGACCGCGGCTGGGCCTGGCAGGTGGGGCTGTCCGAGCTGGGCGACTGCCGGTTCGTCGTCATGAGCGCCACGCTCGGCGACGTCACCGAGCTGTCGCGGAGGCTGACCGCCTGGTCCGGTCGGGGCACCACGGTCGTCGCCGACGCCGAGCGCCCGGTGCCGCTCACCTACCACTGGGCGCTCACGCCCCTGCACGAGACGATCGGCGAGCTCGTCGAGACGGGCCAGGCGCCGGTCTACATCGTCCATTCGGGCCAGAGGCTCGCCACCGAGCAGGCCCAGGCGCTCATGAGCGTCCGTCTCGTGAGCACCGAGCAGCGCCACGAGATCGTCGAGGCCATCGGCGACTTCCGGTTCGCGCCCGGCTTCGGCGCCACCCTGTCGCGGATGCTGCGCCACGGGATCGGCGTCCACCACGCCGGCATGCTGCCGAAGTACCGCCGTCTCGTCGAACAGCTCGCCCAACGCGGCCTGCTCCAGGTGATCTGCGGCACCGACACCCTCGGCGTCGGCATCAACGTGCCGATCCACACGGTGCTGTTCACCTCGCTGAGCAAGTTCGACGGGCGCCGCCAGCGCCTGCTGCGCAGCCGCGAGTTCCACCAGATCGCCGGGCGCGCGGGCCGCGCCGGGTTCGACACGATCGGCCACGTCGTCGCGCAGGCTCCCGAGCACCAGGTGGAGAACGCCCGGATCGCCGCGAAGTTCGCCGGCGACCCGAGGAGGCTCCGCAGCGTCCGCCGCAAGAAGCCGCCGGAGGGCTTCGTCAACTACACCGAGGCGAGCTTCACCAAGCTCATCGAGTCCGCCCCCGAGACGCTCCACGCGCGCATGCGGGTGACCAGCTCGATGATCCTCAATCTGCTCGGCCGCGACGAGGACACCGGGGCCGCGCTCGTCCACATCGTCGACGCCTGCGTCGACGACCGGAGGATCCGCGCGCGGCTGCTGCGCCGGGCCGTCCAGCTGGGCCGCTCGATGATCGCCGCAGGGGTCGTCGTCCGCCGCGACGAGCCGACGCCCGGCGGGCGCCGGTACGACCTCAACCCGGCCCTCCAGGACGACTTCGCCCTCAACCAGCCGCTCAGCGCCTTCGCCATGGCCGCCCTCGAGCTGCTCGACCCGGAGGACGAGGACTACGCCCTCGACGTCGTGAGCACGATCGAGGCGACCCTGGAGGACCCGTGGCCGGTCCTGAGGGCGCAGGAGCGCCGGGCCAGGGACGAGGCGATCGCCGAGATGAAGGCCGACGGCATGGACTACCTGGAGCGCATGGCGGCCCTCGACGACATCGGTCACCCGGAGCCCCTGGCCGACGAGCTCGAGGCCGCGTTCACCGCCTTCTCGGCCACGCGCCCGTGGCTCGCCGACCACCCGCTGCACCCCAAGGCCGTCGTGCGCGAGATGTACGAACGGGCCATGACCTTCGGCGAGTACTGCGCCTTCCACAAGGTGCAGCGCTCCGAGGGCACCGTGCTGCGCTATCTGTCGGACGCCCTGCGCGCCCTGCGCCAGACCGTCCCGCTCGCCGCGCGGACGCCGGCCCTCGACGAGATCCTCGACTGGCTGGGGCAGATCGTCCGCATGACGGACTCCTCGCTCCTCGACGAGTGGGCACGGATGGGTTCCGACGCGGGGCCCGTCGGGGAGGAGCCGGAACCGGCCGCCGCCGACCGCGCCCTGTCGGCCAATCGGTCGGCCTTCCGGGTGCTCGTGCGCAACGCGATGTTCCGCCGCGTGCAGCTGGCCGCCGCCGACGACGTCGACGCCCTGGCCGCCCTCGACGCGTCCGATCCGGGCGCGAGTTTCGGTCGCGGCGACTGGGACGACGCCCTGGGCGACTACTGGGACGAGCACGACGACATCGGCACCGACGCCGACGCGCGCGGCCCGCAGTACCTGCGGATCGACGAGGCGGGCCGGCTGTGGACGGTGCGTCAGACCATCGCCGATCCCGAGGGCGACCACGACTGGGCGATCACCGCGACGATCGACCTGGACGCCTGCGACGAGGCCGACGACCTCGTCGTCCACGTCGTGCGCTTCGGCCGCATGGACGGCGCAGGCGACGCCTGACACGGCCCCGGACGGGCGGCCGGCCGGCCTCGACGGCACCACCTGCGGTCCGCCGCGAAGCGGTCCGGCAGGTCCGGCCCCGGCCGAGCAGGATCCGTTCCCCCCAGCGGGGCGCAACGAGCAGGTCGTCGGCCCCGGACGGGCGGGGCCGTGTGGTCGGGGGCGGCCCTGTGATGCGGAGTACACGTCGGTCCCCGGACGGGCGGGGCCGTGGAGTCCGCCGGTGGTGACGCCCCGCATGCCCCGCCGGCCTCCGGACGGGCGGGCTCTCGTCGCGGCCCATGGGCGGCGCCGGCCGGCGCCGCCGAGCCGGGCCGCCGTTCGGCGCGCGTCGCGGAATCGGGCGGGCCGGTCTCAGCCGGTGAAGCGGTACAGCCGCCAGGTCAGCCCGCGGCCGTCGCTCCACTGCCGCACCATCTCGGCCCGGCCGGCGCCGTCCTCCCACATGCCCGGGTAGCGCTCGGCGACGGCATCGGCCGGGGCCGTGTCCGGCGACGTGAGAAGGGCGTAGGACACCCCATTCGACCGAGGATCGGCCAACAGGGCATCGAAGTCCTCATCCGTGGTGATCGCGTAGACCCGCGGATCCTCGGCGCTCAGGACAATCGGGAACGAGTACGCGACATCGGTGATGACGGCGCCGCGGCCCAGGCCCATCGCCGCGATGTCGGCGGCGACCCGCCGCTCCATCGGGTACTGGCCGCCATCGGCGACCTGGACGGCCAGCGCCTCCTCGCGGGCCAGGCTCGGGTTCCGCTCGGCCCTCCAGGCCAGCGGCAGGGTGGCGACCATCGCCACCCCCAGCATCACGGCGAGCACACGGCGCGGCGCGGACGGCCGGCCCCGGCCGGTCAGGACGCCGGCCAGGTAGCCGGCGGCGGCGACGCCGAGCGGGACGGCGGCGATCTGGAAGCGCAGCCAGCCGAAGGACATCCCGCGCAGGAAGGTGAGAGCCTGGAAGGCGAGCACCGAGCCGAGCACGAAGACGGGGGCCAGGGGCGTCGCCTCGCGCCGTCGCAGCGCCACGACGAGCGCCACGAGGACGAGGGGCACGGCCAGCGGGGCCGTGTTCGCCAGCTGGGTCGCGATGTAGGCCACGTGGGCGTGGGTGCCCGCGCCGATGATCCCCTCGATGGACTCCCGGAAGGTGCCGACCTGGGCCGAATTGCCGTACTGGGAGGTGAAGGTCTCGAGCCACGAGCCGACGATCACCTTGCTCGCCAGCGCCCACAGCCCGAAGGACGCGGCGACCGGGGCGGCGACGAGGACCATGTCGGTGAGGGCCAGACCCGCCGCGCTCCGACGGTGACGGGAGCGCCACCACGAGACGAGCAGGACGAGCAGGGCCGCGGCGGCGCCGGCCGCGAGCGCCTCGTAGCGCACGAGGTAGGCCACCCCGGCGCCGACGCCCA
>ERZ773075.514-NODE-514-length-29202-cov-47.3142_pt1 | contig 29202 bp, 23 predicted proteins | sample MGYA00580614_ERZ773075 | MGnify/ENA primary metagenome ERZ773075 (study PRJEB29015, sample SAMEA2738021) | human oral metagenome | biome: human oral; feature: human-associated habitat; material: dental | place: China | collected 2043 ...
CCGATGTCGCCGCGCTTGACGTCGAGAACCGACAGGGTACCGACGTCCCGTAGGGCCGCCAGGGTCTCCTCCAGGACCGCGATGCCGGCACTGCCGTGGCGCTCGAAGAAGGCCGACTGCGGCTTGACGGCGCCCACGCGCCCACCGACCGCGTCGACCGTTCGCAGGGCGAAGTCCCGTAGGCCCGCGGCGGAGTCCGCCAGACCCCAGGTCTCGAGCAGGCTCGGGTGGGGGTCGATCCCCACGCACAGAGGTCCGTGGTCCTCCATGGCATCGGCCAGGCGCGCGCCAAAGGAGCGGCGGGAGTGACTGTGCTGATAGGGGACGGTGGGGGTCATCGAGTCTCCTTGTCGGCAATGTGGTGGGGCTCGGGCACTGAGCCTCGCCGGGATCGGCGGACGGCGATGTGCTCCTGGAGGCTGCGAACCCGGAAGGGGCCGCGCAGCTGGGCCTCGAGGGCCTGGACCGCCGCCTGGAGCTGTTGGACTGTGGTGATGATGGGGCGATCGGCGCCAGTGGTGGCCGCGCGGATGGAGTACCCGTCGGCACGGGCTCCCTGGCCCTTGGGGGTGTTGACGACCATGTCGACGGCTCCGGACTCGATCAGCCCGGCGATCGTCTGCTCACCGTGGGCGCCGACGCCCTGGCTGATCTTGCGCACGGCCATGGCATCAATCCCGTTACGGCGCAGCACCTGTGCGGTCCCGGTGGTGGCCAGGACGGTGAAACCGAGCTCGGCCAATCGAGCCACCGGCAGGATGATGGCGCGCTTGTCCCGGTCCGCCACGGAGACGAACAGCGTGCCCTCTCCTGGCAGGCCGCCGTAGGCGCCGGCCTGGGACTTGGCGAAGGCGCGGGGGAAGTCCACGTCGTAGCCCATGACCTCACCGGTGGAGCGCATCTCCGGTCCCAGGATCGTGTCGACGACACGCCCCTCGGCGGTGCGGAAACGTTTGAAGGGTAGGACCGCCTCCTTGACGGCGATCGGGTCATTGGGATCGGTGATGGCGGCGTCGGCCTCGGGCAGGTGGCCGGAGGACCTGAGCGAGGCGATCGTCTCCCCTGCCATGATGAGGGCCGCCGCCTTGGCGAGCTGCACACCGGAGGCCTTCGAGACGAAGGGGACCGTGCGTGAGGCCCTCGGGTTGGCCTCAATGACGTAGAGGACGTCGGAGACCAGGGCGAACTGGATGTTGAGCAGCCCGCGCACCCCCACCCCGACGGCGATCGCCTCAGTGGAGCGCCGGATGCGCGCGATCTCCGTGTCGGACAGGGTCATGGGTGGCATGACGCAGGCCGAGTCGCCGGAGTGGATCCCCGCCTCCTCGATGTGCTCCATGACCCCGCCGAGGAACAGCTCGCTTCCGTCGTATAGGGCGTCAACGTCGATCTCGATGGCGTCATCGAGGAACCGGTCGATGAGCAGCGGCCCGGTCCCGTAGACACCGCCGGGCTCGCGGCCGGCGCGCTGGAGATAGTCGTCCAGGCCGCCGACGTCGTAGACGATCTCCATACCTCGCCCACCGAGCACATAGCTCGGGCGCACCAGGACCGGGTAGCCGATGTCCTGGGCGACCGAGCGGGCCTGCTCATCGCTCACCGCGGTGCCGTGCGCCGGTGCGGGCAGCCCGGCGCGCTGGAGGACGACGCCGAAGGCCTCGCGGTCCTCAGCGGCGTCGATGGCCTCGGGGCTTGTGCCCAGGATCGGCACCCCGGCCTCGGACAGCCTGGAGGCCAGGGACAGCGGCGTCTGCCCGCCGAGCTGGACGATGACACCGGCCACCGGACCTGCTGCGCGCTCGGCCTCGTAGACCTCGATGACGTCCTCGAAGGTCAGAGGCTCGAAGTAGAGCCGGTCGGAGACGTCGTAGTCGGTGGATACGGTTTCCGGGTTGCAGTTGACCATGACGGTCTCGTAGCGCTCGGACAGCGCCATGGCGGCATGGACGCAGGAGTAGTCGAACTCGATGCCCTGCCCGATGCGGTTGGGGCCCGAGCCCAGGATGATGACGGCCTCGCGCTCGCGGGGCGCGACCTCGGTCTCCAGGTCGTAGCTGGAGTAGAGGTAGGGGGTGCGTGAGGCGAACTCGGCTGCGCAGGTGTCCACGGTCTTGTAGACGGGGCGCAGCCCGAAGGCGTGACGGACCTCGCGCACCGTGTCCTCGCTGATGCCTCGCAGAGCGGCGACCTGGACGTCGGAGAAGCCGTGGCGCTTGGCCAGGGCCAGGACCTCGGGGGTGAGGGCCTCGGCGTCCTCGACCTCCTGAGCCACCTCTTGGAGGAGCAGCATCTGGTCCAGGAACCAGGGGTCGATGCGTGTGGCCTCGTGGAGCTGAGAGATCGTGGCGCCTCCGCGCACTGCCTGCTGGAGGTCGACCAGCCGGTGCTCACTGGGGGTGGCGATGGACTCCAGCAGCTCGGAGGTCTGCTGCGCGGTGGGAGCAGGTCCGTCCCAGTGGAAGACAGTGCCCTTCTTGTCCAGGGATCGCATGGCCTTCTGAAGCGCCTCGGTGTAGGAACGGCCGATGGCCATGGCCTCTCCCACCGACTTCATGGTGGTGGTGAGCCGGGGATCGGCGCCCCGGAACTTCTCGAAGGCGAAGCGCGGAACCTTGACGACCACGTAGTCCAGGGTCGGTTCGAAGGAGGCCGGCGTGGAGGCGGTGATGTCGTTGGGGATCTCGTCGAGTGTGTAGCCCACGGCGAGGCGAGCGGCGATCTTGGCGATCGGGAAGCCGGTGGCCTTGGATGCCAGGGCGGAGGACCGCGAGACGCGCGGATTCATCTCAATGACAATGATCCTGCCGGTGGCAGGGTCGACTGCGAACTGGATGTTGCAGCCGCCGGTGTCGACCCCGACCTCGCGGATGACGGCGATGCCGATGTCCCGCAGCCGCTGGAGCTCACGATCAGTCAGGGTCAGGGCCGGGGCGACCGTGACGGAGTCACCGGTGTGCACGCCCACGGGGTCGACGTTCTCGATGGAACACACGACCACCACGTTGTCGGCGGCGTCGCGCATGAGCTCGAGCTCGTACTCCTTCCAGCCCAGGATCGACTCCTCCAGGAGGACCTCGGTGGTGCGTGAGGCGGCCAGACCGGCACCGGCGATGCGGCGCAGATCGGCGTCATTGAAGGCGACGCCGCTGCCCAGACCACCCATCGTGAAGGAGGGGCGTACGACGACCGGGTAACCGCCCAGGGCATCCACTCCGGCGCGGCACTCGTCCATGCTGTGGGCGATGATGCTACGAGCGACCTCGGCGCCACAGCGCTCGACGACGTCCTTGAACTCGTCGCGGTCCTCCCCGGCGTTGATGGCCGCGGCGGAGGCACCGATGAGCTCGACGTCGTACTCCTCGAGCACACCCCGCTCGACCAGGCTCATGGCGGCGTTGAGGGCCGTCTGCCCGCCCAAGGTGGGCAGGAGGGCATCCGGGCGCTCCTTGGCGATGATGGTGGTCAGTACCTCGGGGGTGATCGGCTCGATGTAGGTGGCATCGGCGACGTCCGGGTCGGTCATGATCGTGGCCGGGTTGGAGTTGACCAGGACGACGCGGATCCCCTCGCTGCGCAGGACTCGGCAGGCCTGGGTGCCGGAGTAGTCGAACTCGCAGGCCTGCCCGATGACGATGGGGCCCGATCCGATGACCAGGACGGAGGTGATGTCAGGGCGAGCAGGCATGTCAGTTCTTGTCCTCGCGGTCCTGGCCCTGGCGGTGCTCCCGCATGAGGCGGATGAATCGGTCGAAGAGGTGCTCGGCGTCGTGGGGGCCGGCAGCGGCCTCGGGGTGGTACTGCACGGAGAAGGCCGGCAGGTCGAGAGCTCGCAGTCCCTCGACGACGCCGTCATTGAGCCCTAGGTGGGAGACCTCCACCCGGCCGTAGCGACCGTTGTCGAAGGGAGCCACGGAGGGCTCGTCAACGGGCGCGTCGACGGCGAATCCGTGGTTGTGGGCCGTGATCTCCACCTTCCCGGTGCCGCGGTCCAGGACGGGCTGGTTGACGCCGCGGTGCCCGTAGGTGAGCTTGTACGTGCCGTACCCCAGGGCCCGCCCCAGGAGCTGGTTGCCCAGGCAGATGCCGAAGAAGGGGATGCGCGCGTCGAGCACGCCGCGCAGGAGCTCGATCTCGACGTCCGCGGTCCCGGGGTCTCCGGGGCCGTTGGAGAACAGGACGCCATCAGGCCTGAGGGCAAGGATCTCGGAGAGGGTGGTGGACTGGGGCAGGACGTGCACGCGTACACCGCGCTCGGCGAGCTGCCACGGGGTACGCGACTTGATGCCCAGATCGATGGCGACCAGGACCGCGACCGGTTCCTGCCCCTCGGCCGGTCCGGTGGGCTCGACGACGTAGCCGGAGGGAGTGGTCACCTCGGCGGCCAGGGCGCGACCGCTCATGGGTGGCTCGCTGCGCACCGTCTCCAGGCAGATGTCGATACAGGCCTGGCTGGGACCACCGGGGTCGGTGCCTCCGGCGGGCAGGGCGTCCCCGGAGAAGATGCCGCCGCGCATCGCGCCCGCCTCGCGTAGGTGGCGGGTCAGCGCCCGGGTATCGACCTCGCATATCCCGACGATGCCGGAGGCCCGCAGGTCGTCCTCCAGCTCCCGGCGGGAGCGCCAGCTGGAGGCCCGTCGGGCCGGTTCGCGCACGACGTAGCCGGCCACCCAGATACGGTCGGACTCGGCGTCCTCGTCGTTGACCCCGGTGTTACCGATGTGTGGTGCCGTCTGTACCACGATCTGGCGGTGGTAGGAGGGGTCGGTCAGTGTCTCCTGATACCCGGTCATCCCGGTGGAGAAGACGATCTCCCCGATGGCGCGTCCTGGAGCCCCATAGCTGCGGCCCCGCAGGGCCCAGCCGTCCTCCAGGACGAGGAGGGCGGCCGGGCGGTGGGTCGACTCAGGCATGGACCGGGCCGGCTTGAGGCTCGACAGGAGCCCCGTCCAGGACGGTGGGACGACCGCGGAGGAAGGTGGCCATGACCTGTCCCGGCAGCTCCATGCCCGCGTAGGGGGTGTTGGCGGAGCTGGTCCACTGTGCGGAGCCGTCGACGGTGCGGCGGACCTCGGGGTCGACCACCGTGATGTTGGCCGGAGCGCCGACCTCGAGCTCGCACCCCTGGTCGCTCAGGCGGCCGATGCGGGCCGGGGCCGAGGACATGACTCGGGCGATGTCCCGCCAGGTCATGCGACCGGTGCTCACCATCGTCTCGATCAGGACGCTCAAAGCAGTCTCCAGGCCCGTCATGCCGAAGGCCCCGGCCTGCCACTCGCAGTCCTTGTCCTCCAGCGGGTGGGGGGCGTGGTCGGTGCCGACCACGTCGATGGTGCCGTCGGCCAGGGCCTGGCGGACGGCCTCGACGTCCTCGGCAGTGCGTAGCGGAGGGTTGACCTTGTACAGGGGCGAATAGGTGCGGGCCAGTTCGTCGGTCAGCAGGAGGTGGTGCGGTGTGACCTCGGCAGTGACGTTGATGCCACGGGACTTCGCCCAACGGATGATCTCGACGCTGCCGGCGGTGGACAGGTGGCACACGTGCAGGCGCGAGCCGACGTGCTCAGCCAGCAGGACGTCACGGGCGATGATCGACTCCTCGGCCACTGCGGGCCAGCCACGCAGCCCCAGCTCGGCGGAGACGACGCCCTCATGCATCTGGGAGCCCTCGGTGAGACGGGGGTCCTGAGCGTGCTGGGCGATGACGCCGTCGAAGGACTTGACGTACTCCAGCGCCCGGCGCATGAGGACGGGGTCGGAGACGCACTTGCCGTCGTCGGAGAAGACGCGCACCCGGGCGGCGGAGGTGGCCATCGCCCCCATGTCGGACAGGTGCTCACCGGCCAGGCCGGCGGAGACGGCGCCGACCGGGTGGACGTCCACCCAGCCGGCCTCCCGCCCCAGTCGCAGGACCTGCTCGACGACGCCGGCGGTGTCTTGGACGGGGGTGGTGTTGGCCATCGCGAAGACGGCGGTGTAACCGCCGACGGCCGCGGCTCGGGTACCGGTGTAGACGGTCTCGGCGGATTCCCCGCCGGGTTCACGCAGGTGGGTGTGGATGTCGACGAGTCCGGGCAGGGCGATGAGCCCGCTCAGGTCGTGGCGCTGAGCGTCGGCCGGGGCCTTCGCCGCGGCGTCAGGACCGATGTCGGTGATGGTGGAGTCGGTGATGAGGATGTCGGTGGGGTCCTCGCCGTAGGGGCGGACACCGGTCAGGAGGTGGGAGGTCACAGCTGGTTCCCTTCGTCAGCGAGGAGGAGGTAGAGGGCGGCCATACGCACGGAGACGCCGTTGCCGACCTGCTCGATGATGCGTGAGCGGGGGTCGTCGGCAGCCTCGGCGGTGATCTCGAGGCCGCGGTTCATGGGACCGGGGTGCATGACGATGGCGTGCTCCGGCATGGCCCGGCGCCGGGCGGAGTTGAGGCCGTAGACGCTGGAGTACTCGGCGGGACTCGGGAAGAAGCCTCCACCGGCGGCACTCATGCGCTCGCGCTGGACGCGCAGCATCATGACGGCGTCGGGCTGGACCGTCTCGATCGCCTCATCGAGGTTGTAGGAGACCTCGCAGGGCCAATTGCCCATGCCGACGGGCAGCAGCGTCGGGGGCGCCACCAGGGTCACCTGGGCACCGAGCGCCGTCATGAGGTCGACATTGGATCGGGCCACTCGAGAATGCAGGACGTCTCCGACGATGATGACGCGGGCCCCCTCCAGGTCGCGCCCCTGTGGGGCCGGGGTCCCGTCCGCGGTGGCGGGTGCGCCGGGGACGTACCAGCGGCGCAGGGTCATGGCATCAAGGAGAGCCTGGGTCGGGTGCTGGTGGGTGCCGTCACCCGCGTTGAGGACGGGCACGTTGATCCAGCCGGCGTGGGCCAGCAGGTGGGCGGCGCCGCAGGCCGAGTGGCGCACGACGACTGCGTCCGCCCCCATGGCCATGATCGTCTGGGCGGTGTCCTTGAGGGACTCCCCCTTGGACAGCGAGGAGCCCTTGGCGGAGAAGTTGATGACGTCGGCGCTCAGACGCTTGGCGGCTGCCTCAAAGGACAGTCGGGTCCGGGTGGAGTCCTCGAAGAAGAGGTTGACCACGGTCTTGCCGCGCAGGGTGGGCAGCTTCTTGACCGCCTGGCTCTGAGTGGCGGCCATGGCCTCAGCGGTGTCCAGAACCATGACCGCCTCGTCGTGGGTCAGGTCTTTGGCGGAGAGCAGGTGCTTCATCGGATGGCCTCCTGGTCGGGACGCCCGCTCGAGGACTCCGCAGGCGTATCTGTGGGGACGATGGTGACGGCGTCGGCAGGCGCGCCGAGCTCGGTCAGGGAGACCACGACCCTCTCGGTCCGAGAGGTCGGCAGGTTCTTGCCCACGTAGTCCGCCCGGATGGGCAGTTCCCGGTGGCCCCGGTCCACGAGGGTGGCCAGCTGGACGCCCCGGGGACGGCCGATGGCGCCCAGGGCGTCGAGAGCGGCCCGGATCGTGCGTCCCGAGTAGAGGACGTCATCGACGAGGATGACGATCTTGCCGTCAATGCCACCCTGGGGGATCTCGGTGGGGCGGGGTACGCGGATGGGATGGCGTCCCAGATCATCGCGGTACATGGTGATGTCCAGGGTGCCGACCGGGATCCCGGCTGCAGTTGCCGGTGACTGCTCGGTCCGCCTCCTCCCCTCCGTCAAGGCGACGTCGAGTGCCTCGACAAGCCTGTGAGCAAGCGGGACTCCGCCGCTGGGGATTCCCAGGACGACGACGTCCGGGGCCCCGTGGTTGCGCTCCAGGATCTCGTGCGCGATACGGAACAGGGATCGGGCTATGTCAGGAGGACCGAGGATCTCCTTGCCCTGGGATGGTGCGCCGGAAGCGCCTGACAAACGTTTGGCCATTGCAGGCCTCCTTCCCCGCCTCTCTGGACGGACTTAAAGGATGTCGGTCGCCCGTAAGTTTACGTCGCCCCGGCGGCATCCGTGCGGCGGGACGACACGGTTCTGCCGAGATGAAGGTCACTTCGGAACGAGGCGGATCAGTGCCCCGAACACGACCTTGATAGGTGTGTTCAGCATCCACGGAGTCTCCGTGAAAATGTCATAGTCCTGGTACAACGTCATGGCGCCGCGGAGCGTTCGGGGCAGGATCGTCACAACACGTCGAGAGCTTGAGAAGCGAGTGCCGGATCCATTCAGAGCCGGAGTTCTGCGCGGGTTACGACTGGGGAGTCTTCACTCACGACACCCACAGTGTCGGCGGCGGAACGGAACACCTCTACTGACACAGACGCGACATGCCCCTGAAGGGTTTTCAGAACCGCTTCGATAAGGAGGAGACCATCCGCTACATCGGCCAGGCCTTCATCACCACCGAGGGCCTCTTCTCCTTCGCCCGCGGCTCACTGGAAACCAGAGCCCGTTTCCCAGTCGGATGAGGGCCTGTGAGCCGGGATCTGTTGCGGGCCGACGGCGGCAGGAACGAGGGGGAGATCGACGTCGTCGAGACCTATGGCGGGGGCATGGACACGGGCATCGCCGAGTCGACCGTCCACTTCAGTCAGACAGGAGGCAAGGGCAGGGGCCTGGCGGTCCCACCACGCCCCGATCCCACCAAGTGGCGCACCCACGGGATGGAGAGGGCGTTCGACGCGTGCTTCGGCGCGGATGCGACGTACCACATCTGCCTGACCACCCACACCGGCAGGATTCACAAGGGACGACTGAACCACGATGGCTTCACTCAGACCCACATGGACATCGACTACATCGTTGTCCGTGCGATGGGCCAGTAGCCATCTCCCGTCCCCTTGGTCTCACTCGGTCAGGCACTGATGAGCAGGCCGCGCAGGATTGAGGGGCTGGCGTCATCGACCTGCACCGTGACACCGGCTGCGCGGCAGGAACGGGCACTCAGTATGCTCCGCCTGCAGAGGCAACGACACCGGTCCTGGCGGTCACGTCGAGCGTGCAGATTTTTATCAGAAGAATGACATACGCAACCGCTACGATGCCGGCCCCCACCATGGAGCCTCCGAACATAAACTTCCAGAAATCTGAGAGGAGGCCACTCCCCCCACTCAGGTACACGGCAACGACCAGGCTCGCTACGGGAACTCCCAGAGCGATGCTGGAGGCCAGGAGCACTGCCGTCACCCCCTTGGCCTCGGGCCAGCCATCGGGCTGGGTCTGCGGGTTCCGGGAACGCGCCTGCAAGCAGGCGATGAGGGCCGGGATGAAGCTGATCGACCAACCGGCTCCGATGCCGAGCGGGCCAACGAAGGCGATGACTACCGCCAGCCCGACCTCGAGCTCAAAGTACGTTCCGTTCAGGAGGACAATGACCAGGTAGGCCAACTGAGCAACCGACGTGACCAGTCCGAGGACCCCGCCGGCAATCGCCACCCGACGGTTCGTGGTGCGTTTCCGCCTCATGGCCAATTCAGGGCTGCCCCAGAAGGCCCCCGGCGGCGGGAGCATCATCACCTGAGGGTAGGGCGCGGCCTGAGAGTACGGAAAAGACTCGGGGGCACCCCACGGGTGGCCTCCTACCCCTACCCCGGCAGCAGGCGGCTGGATCGGTGCACCGGGGTGCGCATGTCCCGCACCGGGGCCGGCGGAGGCAAGGACTGCACTGAGGTAGGGGTAGTCATTGGGAGACTGAGGCGGCAACTGACTCACAGAATGCTCCGGCATCGGCAGACGAACTGGGGTCAGACTAGATCACGGACGCCGAACGGGCACAACTCGCCATATAGGGAGTACAACCCATGCCTCAGGCGCTGGCCCCGGTGGTCACGTCGAGCACGCACATCTTCCTCAGAAGAATAACGTACGCGAGCAGTATGACGCCGGACATCACCGTACAGCCCCAGAGCATCAAACTCGTATAACCGGAAATATCCCTACCAGACAGAGTTAGAAGTACACCACCGAGCACCATGATAAAGAACATGCCGATTGGAGTTCCCAGTATGCTGCTGGCTGCCAGGAGCACTGATGTCGACCGCTTGGCCTCGGGCCAGCCATGGGGTTGAATCTGCGGTTGCCGAGAAGACGCCAGCACGAGGGCCACAAGAGCCAGCACGAAGCTGCCCTGCCAACCAGCAACGACACCGAAGAAGGTGATGAGGAACAACTGCCCACTTGTATCAATATCGTATCCTGCCATGTCCAGCAAGAGGATGACATAGAAGACCAGCTGAGCAACCGAGGTGAGCACCCCAACAATCCCACCGGCAATCGCCACCCGACGGTTCGTGGTGCGTTTCCGCCTCATGGCCGATTCAAGGCCATCCCAGAAGGCCCTCGGCGGCGGGAGCATCATCACCTGAGGGTAGGAGGCTTGCGAATATGGAAAAGGCTCGGGGGCACCCCGCGGATAACCGGCGAGCGGATGACCCGCGCCGGGGTGGATCTGCACGCCGGGGTGGTTCATGCCCGCACTCAAACCGGAAACGGACGGGCCGGGCTGCACCAGCCCGGAGTCCGATGGCGAGAACGTCTTCGAACAGTGAGCGCCGCCCGCGGGCGCCCGGGCGGCGTTACTGAGGTAGGGGTAGTCATCAGGAGACTGAGGGGGTAACTGACTCACAGAATGCTCCACCATCAGAACTGCGCGATCAGGGACTCAGCGCAGCGTATCCGCAAGATCTCCGATACGCCCCAACAGTCCCCCCAAGTACCTGGGCGACTCGTCGGTGGAGAGCATCCGGCTGAGCGTCATGGCCTCGTCCACCGCAACAGGCGCGTCGACGTCGTCGTTGTAGACGATCTCCCAGGTGGCGACCCGGGCGATGGCCCGGTCGACGGCCGGCATACGCCCCAGCGTCCAGCCCTGGGCGTAAGTCTGGATCGTCTCGTCGACGTCGTCCAGGTGGTCGCACACACCGTTGAGGATCTCCCGGGTGTAGGCGGGGGCCTCGGTGTGGTTGGCCGAGCTGACGGCTCGCAGCTGAGCGAAGGAACGCAGCTCCTCGGCGTCGCCGGAGATCAGCATCCCGCGCTGGTCGGCCTCGAAGAGGATCTCGATCGCACGCCGGCGTGCCTTGGTTCGGGCTGTCACGGGATGACGCGACGCGGGGCTCGAGTGGGACGAGCCCTCCCCGGGATGCTCGGTCATCAGTCGGTGACGCGGGAGATGTAGGAGCCGGAGCGGGTGTCCACCTTCACCTTGTCCCCGGTGTTGAGGAACAAGGGGACCTGGATCTCAGCACCGGTCTCAACGGTGGCCGGCTTGGTGCCGGCGCTGGAGCGGTCGCCCTGGAGGCCCGGTTCGGTGTGGGAGATCGTCAGAACCACGGAGGCGGGCAGCTCGACGAACAGGACGGCGTCCTCGTGGAAGGCCACGATGACGTCCTGGTTCTCCAGCATGAAGGTGGCGGCGTCGCCGACGGTGGCCGAGGGTACGTAGGTCTGCTCGTAGGACTTGACGTCCATGAAGACGTAGTCGTCGCCGTCCTTGTAGAGGTACTGCATGTCGCGCCGGTCGACGGTCGCTGTCTCGACCTTGAGGCCGGCGTTGAAGGTCTTGTCGACGGTCTTGCCGGACAGGACGTTCTTGATCTTGGTGCGCACGAAGGCGGGGCCCTTGCCGGGCTTGACGTGCTGGAACTCCACTACCTGCCACAGCTGGCCCTCGAGGTTGAGCACCATGCCGTTCTTCAGGTCGTTCGTCGTTGCCACGAGGGTTTCCTCACTGTTGCGTTGCGTCTAGGACGCGCTGATCCTACCGCGACGTAACGCGCTCTCCCTGCGAGGGGTGTGTCACGCCTGTCACGAGTGAAAGGGAGAAACCTGCGCCAGCGCCTGGACGACCTCCTCGCCGGCCTCTTCCGGTGTGGTGGCGGTGGTGTCGACGACGAGATCGGCCAGCTCCTGGCACCGTTCCTGACGCGCTTGAAGCATCTGGACGAACTGGTGGTGAACGTTCCCCAAACCCACCGATCGGGGCGCATCGAGACCGTTGCGGGTGGCGAGCACGCGCGTGGCACAGATGAGAGCCACCACCCGGAGCGAATGACCGGCGCGGAGCCGAACGCCCTCCAGGCGTTCACACAACCGAGAATCACTCAAGCAGCCCGAGCCCAAGGCGACGACGGCATTCTCGGCCGCCGCACGGTCCAGGAGCCGGAGCGCCATATCGGCCTCGGCCCGGCGGTACTCAACCTCCGGTACGACCACGAGCGCCAGATCGGGACTGGTTCCCAGGCTATCGGCGACACTACGAGCCAGGTCGAGCACTGGTAGGCCCTCGGTGGCGCCGATGGCGGACCCTACGCTGGAACAGCCGGCTCCCGGCGGACCGATGAGAACGATGGATCGAGACTCATCGGGGCTCACGCCGAGTGCCCTCCAGTGGAGTCGGTAACGGCTTCGTGGGCCCTGAAGAGAACGTCCCCGCCGGGTGCCTGCACCCGTACGGGCCTGGCGACGTCGTCGAGCAGGACGAGACGCAGCTGGCCGCCGCGCACCTTCTTGTCGCTCATCATCGCCGCCTTGAGGTCCTCCCAGCGACCGCGGCCCTCCGGGAAGGATGTGGGTAGTCCGACCGCCTCGAGGCTCTGTCGGTGAAGGGCCAGCGCGTCGCTGCTCAGACGTCCGTTGCGATGGGCGACCTCGGCGGCGAAGACGCACCCGACGGCGACAGCCTCACCGTGGCGCCAGGAATAGCCGGAGACCTTCTCGATGGCGTGAGCGTAAGTGTGCCCGTAGTTGAGGATCTCCCGCAGTCCCGCCTCGGTGAGGTCCTCCCCCACAACGGCGGCCTTGACCGCAACTGACCGGGTGACCAGATCCGTCAGGGCCGGCGAGTCCCAGGCCAAACAGTCGGCCGGCTCGGCCAGGACACGGTCGAGAATGACGGGGTCGGCGATGAGCCCGCACTTAACGACCTCGCCGAGCCCTGCCCGCAGCTCGGCGGCCGGCAGGGTGGACAACGTCTCCAGGTCGGCAATGACGGCGGCAGGCGGGTGGAAGGCGCCGACCAGGTTCTTGCCGGCGGGCGTGTCGATCCCGGTCTTGCCACCGACGGCAGCGTCCACCATGGCCAGCAGAGTCGTGGGCACCTGCACCACGGGGACTCCGCGCAGCCAGGTGGCTGCGGCGAAACCGGCCAGATCCGTGGTCGCCCCGCCGCCCAAGCCGATGACAAGGCCGTCGCGCCCCAGTCGGAAGGAGCCCAGCCGCTCCCACAGGTGCTCCAGGACGCGCGCCCTCTTGGCCGCCTCACCGTCAGGCACCTCGATCCGCAGGACACGCAGCCCCTGGCAGCTCAGCTGCTCCTCGACGCCAGCGGCTCGGTCGGAGAGCACCTTGGCATGGATGATGGCGACACCTCCTGCTCCCGCCCCCGGAGCGTCACGGACGACATGTACCAGGTCGGCCAGGAGCCCGTGGCCAATAAGGACTTCATAGGGACGGGCGCCGGTGATGCTCACTCGTCGCCGAGCCCCGCCATCGCTCTCAGCTGCAGGCTTTGGACGCAGACGGCTGCGCTGAGGCGCGGCTCCGGCCCCGACCGCGGCAGCCGGGGATGCGGGGGACACTGTTCTGTTGTTCTTCGCCGACATGGGTGCCAGAACACTGACCGCTTGGGGAGTCTGGACCCCCAGGGCGACGAGGATGAGGGCGGCGACCTGCTGAGGGCTCAGTCCGTCGACGGGTACCGTGAGAGTGGATACCTCGGAGTACAACGGCGAACGCTGCGCGTCGAGGACCTCCATCCTCCTCAGGACACCATCGTCGTCACCGTTGTGCTCGCCACGGTTCTCGGAGTTCTGCCGGGCGGCCCGAGTCTGATCGGAGTCGGCGTCCGGGGTCATGAGGGGCCTGCCAGTCCCATCGCCCACGTGCTTGGCTGCCGTACTCGGGGAGGCGGACAGGTGGATGACGGTGTGACCGCGCAGCAGCTCACGGTTCTCAGGCCACAGGACCGCTCCCCCTCCCAGAGCGATGACGCCTTGGGCAGCCGCCGGGGAGTCCAGGACGGCCCGCATGGCGCGGTGCTCGCGCTCACGAAAACCTTCCTCCCCCTCGGAGGCGAAGATCTCGGGGATCGTCATCCGGGCGCGACGGCGGATCTCGGCGTCAGTGTCAGTCACCTGAACACCCAGGGCCTGAGCCAGGAGCCGAGCCTGGGTGGTCTTGCCGGCGCCGGGAAGCCCCACCAGTACCAGGGGCAACTGGTCGTCACGCATAGCAATGGTTGGAACGCGCTTCCAGGTCATGATCGTGTCTCCCTCACCGTTGAGCTGGCCATCGGTACCAGTATCGCGTTCACCGACGGATTTACCACTCGGTTCACCAGTGTGTCCGATGGGCTATGCGGGCCAGGTAGGCATGAAGGTTGCGCCTGGCCTCGGTAACCGAGTCACCACCGGTCTTGTCCAGGAGAAGATCGGCCAGGACCAGGGCCGTCATGGCCTGGGCGATGACCGCACCAGGAACGACGGCGCACACGTCGGAGCGCTGGTGCAGCCCGGTGGCCGCCTCGCCCGTGGCCAGGTCGACGGTGCGCAGCGCCCGAGGCACCGTGGAGATCGGTTTGAAGGCGGCACGCACCCGAATCTCGGAGCCGTTCGAGATACCACCCTCGATACCACCGGCACGGTTGGTGGAACGTGTGAGCTCACCGCCGTGAACCGAGACGATCTCGTCGTGGGCGACCGAACCGCGCCGAGCCGCCTCGGCGAAGCCGTCGCCGATCTCGACCCCCTTGACGGCCTGGATACCCATGAGCGCAGCCGCCAGCCGGGCGTCGAGCCGGCGATCGGCACTGACGTGGGAGCCCAGTCCCACCGGGGCACCGGTGGCGATGACCTCGACGACACCACCGAGCGTGTCCCCGTCCTTCTTAGCGGCATCGATCTCGGCGATCATGGCGGCACTGGTGGCGGGGTCGGTGCAGCGTACGGGGTCGGCGTCGAGGCGCTCGGTGTCCTGGGCGGTCGGCGGAGGAACGTCGTCGGGCAGGGCGACGGAGCCGATGCGCACAACATGGCTGACCAGCCTGATGCCGGCGACCTGCACCAGGAGCGCCTCGGCCAGCGCCCCCAGTGACACCCGGGCGGCGGTCTCACGGGCCGAGGCCCTCTCCAGGATCGGGCGGGCATCGGCCAGGTCGTACTTGAGCATGCCGGGCAGGTCCGCGTGCCCGGGACGGGGACGGGTCAGGGGACGGTTGCGGGCTATCTCGCGCTCATCACCGGTGCCGGCGTCAATGAGAAGGTCACCAGGATTCACAGGGTCGGCATTCATGACGGTGGACCACTTGGGCCACTCGGAATTGCCGATCTGCAGCACGACGGGACTGCCGATGGTACTGCCGTGGCGGATCCCGCCCAGGATCCGCAGCTCATCGCGCTCAAAGGCCTGGCGGGCACCGCGCCCGTGCCCCAGACGCCGGCGGGCCAGCGCTGCCCGGATGTCCTCACTGGTGATCCGCACGCCGGCGGGTACGCCCTCCATCACCGCCGTCAGAGCCTCACCGTGGGACTCCCCGGCCGTCATCCATCGAAGCATGAGACAGATACTCTCACACACCGATGCCAGCCTCGGTGTCCCTCGTCACGGATCATCGCGAAGCGATCGAGTCAGTCCGGAGCGGGGACTGACGGCCTCTTCAGAGCCGACACAAGAGCGGAGCGCATGAGCTCGATGTCGGGTTGCCGACCGGTCATCAGCTGGACCTGGGGCACGGCCTGGTGCAGGAGCATGAGCCACCCAGGGGCCACAGCACCCCCGCCGTGAGACCAGGCCTCGGCGAGAGCGGTGGGCCAGGGGGCGTAGACGACGTCGAGCATGACGGCTCCCGGCCGGGTTCCGCCGACCTGGTTCAGGGCCTCGCCCAACGGATCGGTCAGTGGCTGCGCCACCCCTGCGGGAAGGGTGGAGACGACGACGTCGGCGGCGGCCAGGTGCTGCGCCACCTCGGCGTTGGAAGCCGGATCGGCCGGTTTCCAGGTGAGGGCCTCAATGTCCAGTCCCATGCGGTGCGCGGCGCCAAGAGCCCGGCCGGGGCCTGCGTGTCGGCGCGCTACGACGGTCATCCGATCGGCCCCGATCTCGCCGAGGGCCGCCAGGGCCGAGCAGGCGGTCGCGCCTGAGCCGAGGATGACGGCGCTGTCGACGCCCGAGCCGTCTTCTGCACGACCTGCGACCAGGTGGCCGGCAGTCTCCTGCAGTGCTCCGACAATGCCGGCGACGTCGGTGTTGAAGCCCGTCAGGAGCGCCTCTCCCGTACCGCTGCGCTGGGAGACCACCGTGTTGACCGCTCCGACGGCCTGGGCCAGAGGGTCGATGACATCCAGATGCGCCAGAATCGCCTGCTTGTGGGGCATGGTCACGCTCAGCCCGGCCCAGGCGGGCCCCGCCACCACCGGAGCGGCCAGTTCGCCGAGCAGCCCTGGCAGGGCCGCGGGGGCCGTCTCACGTCGCTCGTAGGCCCAGTCGCTCAGGCCCAGTCCGGTGTAGGCGGCCAGGTGCAGGACGGGAGACAGCGAGTGGCTCACCGGCTGGCCGATGACGGCGGCGCGGTGGCGGGTCACCGCGCCGACCTCCTCAGCCATTCTTCTTGCCCTCGTCGCCTTCACAGACCTCCTTGTTCTTGGAGCAATAGTCGGTGAGCTTCTTGGTGTTGGTCTCCTGCTCCTCCCTGGTTGAGGCGAACAGGGTCTCACCAGTCTTCAGGTCGATGGTCACGAAGTAGCGCCAACTTCCAGCCGGCGGATTGAGCACAGCCTTGATGGCGCCTTCGCCGGGACTGCCGATGGGTCCGGGCGGAAGCCCCTGATGCGCATAGGTGTTGTAGACATTGTTGGCGTCCGCGAGCTCGGCGGAGGTGGGGATGCCACCGGAGCGCCCCAGGCCGTAGAGAACCGTCGAGTCCATCTGAAGCTTGCCCTGGGTCTCATCGTCAGCCTGCTCAAGCCGGTTCTCGATGACACGAGCCACCTGTCCGTAGTACTGGTCCTTGGCGACCTCGCGCTCGACGATGGAGGCCTTGGTCAGGACCGTGTGGTAGCTCTCCTTGGGTACCTTGAGCTCGTTGAGCTGGGCGATGGTCCGGGCGACCATCTGCATGACCAGATCCGTGGGGGTCGCGTTCTCGGTGACGTCATAGGTGCCCGGTGCCAGCCAGCCCTCGACATTGCCGCCCGCCTCTGCGGGCAGGCCGATGGCCGTGCTGTCGGCGTAGGCCGCCTCGATCTGCTCATCGGTGAAGTTGCTGACCTGCTTGAGCCGGTCCTTGATCATCTCCTTGGTGTTGCCGGCGGAGACCGTCAGAGTGTGGTCGCTCTTGGTCTCCGGGTCCAGCAGCGCCTGAAGCGCGGCACTGGCCGACATCTCCTTCTTGAGCTTGTAAGTGCCTGGCTGGATGTTGCTTCCCTTGGGATTGTTTTTGACGGCGTTGACGAAGGCCTTGCCGGAGGCGACGACTCCCTTGTCCTTGAGGATGTCGCCGATGTCCAGCCCGGAGGCGCCCTCCGGAATCGTCACCGTGACCTCTCCCTTACCGTCGCCGGTGTAGTCCTGGGCGTGGGTGGTCTGCTTTTGGACATCACGCATGATCCCGATGGCCTTGTAGCCCACGACCCCAGCAACCGCGAGAGTGATGACGATGACGATGCTCGTCAGCCAGTGCCGACGCCGCTTGCGCTGACGGCGCTCGGCCTTCTCCAAGCGCTGCTGCTTGCGGCTCTTGGGTTTGTCCGTAGCGCTGCCAGCATCTTCATCGCGCTGGATGCCGAGCTCGGCGAAGAAATCGTCGTGGCTCACGCTCTGCCTCTCTTGATCGGGTGGACTCGCTCACCGGCCGGCACCCCGGACGTTCGCTCGGTGGTGATGGCCTGCTCAAGGATGACGACCGCGGCCGCTTGGTCGACGATACCGCGAAAGCTCCTCTCTTTCAGACCGGCCGCATGCAGTTCCCGGTGAGCAGTGACGGTGGTGAGCCGCTCATCGACCAGCCGGACGCACACCTTTGACGGCAGACGGCTCGCCAGGTTCCGGGCCCACCTGCGGGCGTCCCTGGTCGAGCTCGAGCTGCCGCCGCCCAAGTGCTTGGGCAGGCCGACGATCACCTCGAAGGCACCGTACTCCTCGACGAGGTCAACGGCCTCATCGAGATCAGCACCATAACGGTCCCGCCTGAGAGTTACCACGGGGACTGACAGGATCGCGTCCTGATCGCAACGTGCGACACCGATACGTGCCTTTCCGACGTCGAAGGCGAGTCGTACCCCGGGGCGGAACCCCGCCGGGGATGAGTCCGTCACGTGACCCGGCACAGAACCTGACACGAGGCCGCCGAGTCAGATCCGGACCTGGTCGGCGACGGCGCGCAGCGCCTCATCCAGGGCGTTGGGATTCTGGCCCCCGCCCTGAGCCAGGTCGTCCTTGCCGCCTCCGCCGCCGCCCAGCACCTGAGCGGCGATGCGTACCAGAGCCCCAGCGCGAATACCCTTCTCACGGGCGGCGGTGTTGGTGGCGACCACAACCACCGGGCGTGAGTTCAGGACCCCGCCGATGGCGACGACCGCGGGCTCGGAGTCGCCGAGCCGGCTACGGGCATCGAGGGCCAGAGAGCGCACGGCGTCGGCGGAGCCCACGGAGCCGAGATCGGCGGCGGCCAGACGGACGTCTCCCACGCGCACGGCGTCGGAGACGATGCCTGCGGTGCGCGCGGACAGGGTGGCCTGCTCGGCCGCGGCCAGGCGCTTCTCGGCGTCCTTCAGTCGAGTCATGAGTCCTTCGACGCGCTCGGGCAGGTCCTCGGGACGGCCCCCGACCATCGTGGAGAGCTGGGAGACCAGCGCGTGCTCCTTGGCCTGGTAGCCGTAGGCGCCATCGCCGACGAGCGCGTCAATGCGACGCACGCCCGAACCGATCGAGGACTCGCCCACCACCGCGATACGGCCGATGTGCCCCGTGGTGGGCACGTGGGTCCCGGCGCACAGCTCCTTGGACCAGTCACCGCCGATGGAGACGACCCGCACCTCCTTGCCGTACTTCTCACCGAACAGGGCCATGGCACCCGCGGCTCGGGCGGCGTCGATGTCCATGACCTCGTCGGTGACGGCCAGGTCCTCGGAGAGCCTGGCGTTGACCCGCTCCTCGATGCCGGCGATCTGGTCACCGGCCAGGGCCGAGCCGTGGCGGAAGTCGAAGCGCATGCGGGAGGGGGAGTTCTCGCTGCCGGCCTGGGTGGCATTGTCGGAGACGATCTCGTGAAGCGCCTTGTGCACCATGTGGGTGGAGGTGTGGGCACGCGCGATCGCCAGGCGGCGGACGACGTCGATCTGGGCGAAGGCCTTCTCCCCCACGGAGATCGTGCCCTCTGTCAGGGTGCCGCGGTGGACGTGCAGTCCTTTGACGGGGGCCTGGACGTCATCGACCTCGATGGTACCTCCGTCGGCCAGCCGGATCGTGCCCTGGTCGGCGAGCTGACCACCCATCTCAGCCCAGAAGGGGGTGCGGTCCAGGATGACCTCGACCTCGGCCGGAGCAGTGACGACGCTCTGCGGGACGCCGTCAACCAGCACACCGGCAACGGTGGCCTCGGCGGAGGACTCGGTGTAGCCCAGGAAGGTCGAGCCGCCGCCCATCTCCTTCTCCAGCTCGCGGAAGACGCGGATGTCGGCGTGCCCGGTCTTCTTGGAGCGCGCATCGGCCCGGGCACGCTCCTTCTGCTCGTTCATGAGGGCCCGGAAGGCGCTCTCGTCGACGTCGACGCCCTGCTCGGCCGCCATCTCCAGGGTGAGGTCGATGGGGAATCCGTAGGTGTCGTGCAGCTCGAAGGCGCTCTTGCCGGACACCAGTGGGCGTCCGGTCCCACCTGTGTTCTTCTTGGCCGCGGCCACCGCGGTGTCCAGGATCGTGGTGCCCGCGGCCAAGGTGCGCCGGAAGGCGTCCTCCTCGCCGTAGGCGACCTCGGAGATGGTGCGCCAGCCGGTTTCCAGCTCGGGGTAGGAGGCCTTCATGGCGTCCTTGGAGGCGGTCAGCAGGGTGGGCATCGCGGCATCGTCCACACCGAGCAGACGCATGGAGCGAACGGCCCGGCGGATGAGTCGGCGCAGGACGTAACCGCGTCCGTCGTTGCCGGGGCGCACGCCGTCGGAGATGAGCATGAGCGCCGAGCGCACGTGGTCGGCCACGACTCGCATGCGCACGTCGTCATGGTGGGCCTCGCCGGCCTCGGGGCCGGCGGCGCCGCGGCCGTAGACCTTGCCGGAGAGCTCCTCGGCGGCCTTGATGACGGGGAGGACCTCGTCGATCTCATACATGTTGGGCTTGTCCTGCATGATGAAGGCCAGGCGCTCCAGACCGGCACCGGTATCGATGGCCGTCTGGTCGAGCTTGCCCAGGAGCTCGAAGTCGTGTCCCTTGCCCTCTCCGCGCAGGAACTCGTCGAAGACGAGGTTCCAGATCTCCAGGAAGCGGTCGCCCTGGGTGTCGACGGCGGGGCCGCCGTCGGGTCCGTAGGCGGGGCCGCGGTCGTAGTGGATCTCGCAGCAGGAGCCGGCCGGTCCGGGCTGCCCGGTCGACCAGGAGATGTCCTTGAAGGGAAGCAGTTGGATCCGCTCGGCGGGCACCCCGATCTCGCGGGTCCAGTAGTCGAAGGAGACCTGGTCCTCCTCCCAGATCGTCATCCACAGCCGGTCCCCGTCCAGGCCGTAGCCGCCCTCCTCGCGACTGCCCGTCAGCAGGCCCCAGGCGTAGGAGATGGCCCCCTCCTTGAAGTAGTCGCCGAAGGAGAAGTTGCCGTTCATCTGGAAGAAGGTGCCGTGGCGCGTGGTGATACCGACGTTGTCGATGTCATTGGTGCGGATGCACTTCTGCACCGAGGCCGCCCGGGGCCAGGGGGCCTCCTCCGTGCCCAGGATGTAGGGGATGAAGGGCACCATTCCCGCCACGGTGAACAGAATGGAGGGATCAGGGGACACCAACGAGACCGAGGGACGGATCTCGTGTTCGTTCACGGCGAAGTAATCGAGCCAGCGGCGGCGGATCTCGGATGTGCGCATGGGGTCTTCATCCTGTTCGAGGTGTGCTCCGGGGGCTCGGCGCTCAGACCGCGCCCCGGGCTTGTGGACAGTGTGGTGTGGTCGACCGGCGGGGTTGACATCATGTTGGTAACCAGGCTGCAGAGCGCGCGAGCCGGTCAGATCGCTCCAGATGAGCGTACTCCTACGCCGGGGCGCCCCGAACCTCTCAAGGGTCCGGGGCGCCCCGGCGTCAGGCGGGCTTGACGTCAGCGCGAGTAGTACTCGACGACCATCTGGACGTCACAGGTCACGGGGACCTCGTCGCGCTTGGGGCGGCGCACCAGCGTGGCCGAGAGCTTCTCGAGGTCCACGTTGAGGTAGTCCGGGACGGGGGGCAGCACGTCGCGGTGGGCGCCGGCGGCAGCGACCTGGAAGGGCACCATCACCTGGGAGCGGGGACGGACCTGGATGGTCTGTCCGGGCTTGACGCGGTAGGAGGGGCGGTCCACGACCTTGCCGTCGACGAGGATGTGGCGGTGGACCACGTCCTGGCGGGCCTGGGCGATGGTACGGGCGATCCCGGAACGCAGAACGAGAGCGTCCAGGCGCATCTCGAGCAGTTCGACGAGGGACTCACCGGTCAGGCCCTGACCACGACGGGCCTCCTCGAAGACGCGCTGAAGCTGGGCCTCGCGGATGCCGTACTGGGCGCGCAGGCGCTGCTTCTCCTTGAGACGGACGGCGTAGTCGGACTCGGTGCGGCGGCGGGCACGGCCGTGCTCACCGGGACCATAGGGGCGGCGCTCGAAGTAACGCACGGCCTTAGGGGTCAACGGGATGCCCAGGGCGCGGGAGAGGCGCACCTGACGGCGGGAGCGTGAAGAGCTCATGTGTTTCATTCCTGTCGGATCGGTGGTCGCACGCCGTGGCGGGAGCCGACGGCGCGGGGTCAAGCCTCGGTTCGGGCCGGGACCCCAGGAGGTCCGCATCGTCGTCGACCGGCGGCATCAGCAGGAGCCGCCAGTCGTCATCGATGTGGACAACTCGAGAACTCTAGCGTGCTCGTCAGGAAAAACCCACGTCGGAATCGCTCGGTGTGAGGCGGTCCTCAGAGGCGGCGCGGTTGGAGCCGTTTGACATACCGGGGCTATCGCTCGTCGAGGATGCGCCGGACTGCCTCGAGCCGAGAGGCCAGCTGCTTCTCGAAGCCGTTGGAGCTGGGCCGGTAGTACCGCCTGCCCTCGAGTCCCTCGGGAAGATACTGCTGACCGACGACGGCGTGCGGGAAGTCGTGCGGGTAAAGGTATCCCTTGCCGTGCCCGAGCCCCTCGGCGCCCGCGTAGTGCGCGTCGCGCAGGTGGCTGGGCACAGCTGCGGCCTTGCCCGCGCTCACGTCCGCCAGCGACTCCCTGAGCGCCGCGGTGACGGCGTTGGACTTCGGCGCCGTGGCCACCGCCAGGGCGGCCTCAGCCAGGATGAGGCCGGACTCCGGCATCCCGATCATGGCGACCGCCTGTTGCGCTGCCACGGCGGTGGACAGCACTGCGGGGTCGGCCAGGCCGACGTCCTCGGCAGCGTGGATGACGATGCGGCGGGCAATGTACCGGGGGTCCTCTCCGGCCGCGATCATGCGCGCAAGGTAGTGCATGGTGGCGTCGGCATCGGAGCCGCGCATGGACTTGATGAAAGCGCTGATGACGTCGTAGTGCTGGTCACCGGCGCGGTCGTAGCGCACCGCCGCCACGTCGGCGGCCTGCTCGACGTCGTCAACGTCGATGAGGGGAGGCGAGTCCGGGTCCGTCTCCCGGGACAGGACCGCACCGGCTGCGGCCTCCAGAACGGTGAGGGCCTTGCGGGCGTCGGACCCGGCCATGCGCACGATCCGCTCGCGAGCCTCATCGGTGGCTCCGACAGCTCCCGCCAGACCGCGTTCATCGCTCAGGGCTCGATCGACCACGCGTCCGACGTCCTCCGCATCCAGAGGATGGAGCGTCAGGAGCAGGGAGCGGGACAGGAGCGGAGAGACGATGCTGAAAGAGGGGTTCTCCGTGGTGGCGGCGATGAGCGTGACCCACCGATTCTCCACGCTGGGCAGGAGGGCGTCCTGCTGGGACCGGGAGAAGCGGTGGACCTCGTCGATGAACAGCACCGTCTCCTCCCCCGACGTCAGACGCCGTCGGGCATCAGTGACGACGGCGCGTACATCCTTGACACCTGCGACGACCGCTGACAGCTCCACGAAGCGTCTCCCACTGCCGCGCGCCACCAGGTAGGCCAGTGTCGTCTTGCCGGTCCCGGGAGGCCCCCACAGAATGACCGAGGACAGGGACGCACCGGGTTGCCGCGCCGGCGCGCTCCGCTGTGTGCCTCCATGCTCGTTGCCTGGGGCCTGCGACGGCTCCACGAGACGTCGCAGGGGTGATCCGGGAGTGAGGAGGTGCGCCTGTCCCTCGAGCTCATCGAGCGTGCGGGGGCGCATCCGCACAGCCAGAGGTGCGCAGGTGTCCGCAGGGAGACCGGCATCATCCGTGGCGGCCGACTCGAACAGGTCCATGAGCCGACCTTATCCTCCCCCGCCGGTGCAGCCGCAGTAAGAGACCCACTCCGCCAGGCCTTCGGTCGGCTTTTGACACGCCTCTGACAACCTTCACCCCGTTACGCCATGGATGCCGATTCAAGCCCTTTTCGACACCGGAAAACCACCTCTGAAGTGTGACACTGCAGCCCATGCTCACCTGGCTAGCGCGTCGCGTTGTCAAGGACGCCTGGTTCGTCGTCATTACCTGGGCGATTCTGTCCGCGACCCTTCTGGCAACCGCACTGGTAGGTTCGGGAGGAGGGCTCTTCTCACGTCTGGAGGCCAGATCCATGTCGATTCCCGGAACCGAGAGCGCCGCGGGGCAGCAGATCCTCGACTCATTGGCCGGCGACAGCGTCCCGGTGACCCTGCTGGTGCGCGGGGTGAATATCAGAGACACCGAGCACCAGGAGAAGATCGTCTCGGCATTGGCAAAGCCCCACCAGGAGCTGGCCGCCATGAGCGGGGTCGAGGGGGTGGTGGACCCCTTTTTGAGCCCGGGAATGCTCACCACCTCCGCCGGCCGGACACTCGCCTCGGATGACCTGGACAGCTTCCTCATCGTGGTGACGGTCAACCCCAACGGCACCGCAGTCGCCTCCCCTGCCGATACTGAGTACATCCACCGGCTCAACGGCCTGGTCGCCGACGTCGAGGCTCGTCTGGCGCGGGTTCCCAACGAGTTGCGTGACATCGAGCCCTCGGCCACGGGGATCGTCTCCCACAAGCAACTGGTCACCGAGTCCATCGCCGACCAGAGCCGCAAGGACCTGGTCACTGGCGAGATGATCGCTATACCGGTGGCCCTGGTCATCGTGGTCCTCGTCTTCGGCGGCCTCCTGGCCGCCGGCATGCCCCTCATCGGTGCGCTGGCCTCGGTCGCCTGCACTCTGGGCACTCTGTACCTTCTCAGCCTGGGTATCTCACTTCAGTCTTTCGTCGTCAGTACCGTTAATGTCCTGGGACTGGGGCTGTCAATCGGCTACGCCCTGCTCATGATGTCGCGTTATCGTGAGGAGCTTGCCCGTGCCTGCAACACCGAGAACGGGGCTGACGGCGCCGGACGCCGACGCCGGACACGTCGCCGTGATCCGCTTGTCACCTCCTGCATGACCGCAACGATCCTCACCGCAGGGCGTACCATCATCTACTCGGCCGCGACCATTGCGATCAGTCTGTTCGGACTCGCGCTCATGGGGGGAGGGATCCTGAGGTCGATTGGTCTGGCCGGGGGCTTGGTCGTACTCATCGCACTGGCGGCGGCCATCACACTGATACCCGCCGTCCTAGTCCTGCTGGGGCTGCGCATGGCTCGGCCGTCTCTGCTGGAACGTGTTCCGCTCCTTAGTGGTCTTCTGCATCGGGTCGGAGACGTCAGCGGTGAGCAGGGCGCCTTCGCCGCCCTGGCACGACGGGTGCATGCCCACCCTTGGGCCGTCCTGGTGGCCTGCCTGACTGTCCTGTTGGTGCTGGCTCTTCCGATCCTGCGCCTACACACCCTTGACTCAACTGTCGAGCAGTTGCCGGTAGGCTCCTCGCAACGGGTCTACGCCCAGACTCTGAACAAAGACTACCCGGCCGTGGCCGGCCAGGACGCAACCGTCATCATCCTGGGAACCGGAGAACGGATCACTGCGTTCATCAACGACGAGGTGGCCACCCTGCCCGGGGTCGAGGCGGTACTCGGCCAGTCCTCAGCCGGCAGGTTCACCGTAGCCCACCTCGATCTCACGGGAGACAGGTTCTCCGCCACCGCGGAGAGGACCGTGAGTGAGATCCGGGCCCTGAAAACACCGGCGGACACGTGGGTGACCGGTCAGGCCGCCGGCCAACTCGATTTCCGAGCAACTGTCCTGCGCGATCTCCCACTAGCACTAGGGACCATGTTCCTGGCCACTTTCGTTCTCCTGTTCCTCATGACAGGCTCGCTACTGGTGCCGTTGAAGGCTCTCATCGTCAATGCCTTGTCCCTGGCGGCCTCATTGGGGGCCATCGTGTGGGTATTCCAGGACGGGCACGGGGCCGGTCTGCTGGGCTTCATCCCCCTCGGAGGGGTGGAGACGGCCGTGGTGGTGACCGCGGGGACGATCGGTTTCGGCCTGGCCATGGTCCACGAGGTCTTTCTCCTGGCCCGCATTACGGAGTACCGGCGAGCAGGGCACAACAACGACACATCGGTGGAGCTGGGGCTGCAGCGCTCGGGACGCGTGGTGACCTTCGCAGCCCTCATCATGGTGGCGGTCTTCCTGGCATTCGTGTCCGGTGACCTCATTGCCGTCAAGGAGATCGGCCTTGCTCTAGCGGTGATCGTCGCCCTGGACGCCTCGCTGGTACGAATACTGCTGGTCCCCGCAAGTATGACGCTTCTGGGCGAATGGAACTGGTGGGCACCCTGGTGGTTGCGGCGCCTGCTCGCCGGGTCACGCGCCGATGCGACCCCGGTGAGCATCGTGAACACGGCGGCGGCCGTCAGCACGACCGCACCGGTCACAGCAGACTGATGTCTCCTGCGCCCTCGCGCAGCACCTCAGGGACGTCGTCGGTCAAGTCGACGACGGTTGTCGGTTCTCCGTGCCCCACCGGTCCCTCGATGACGACGTCGATGAGGTGACCGAGGGACTCCTCGATCTCCCACCCGTTGCTCTCCGGCTCCTCCCGGCCGGGACGGATGAAGGTGGACGACAGGATGGGGGCGCCGAACTCGGCCACGAGCGATTGGGTGATGGCATGGTCGGGGATGCGCACTCCCAGCGTGTGCTTCTTGGGGTTGAGTGTCATTCGGGGCACGTCCTTGGTGCCCTTGAGAATAAAGGTCCAGGGCCCCGGGGTGAGGCGCTTGATGAGCCTGAAGGCGTTGTTACCCACGATGGCCAGGGGCCCCACCTGAGCGAAGTCCGCGCACACGAAAGTGAAGTTGTGCTTGCCGTCGAGCTGACGGATCGCACGGATACGATCCAGGCCTTCCTTGTTTCCCGGTGCGCTGGCCAAGGCGTATCCGGAGTCGGTGGGATAGGCGACCAGGCCGCCGTCGCGGATCGTCGTGACGATCTTGTCGATGAGACGGGCCTGGGGGTTGACGGGATGGAGCTCGATGTAGCGCGACATGCCCCTCACCCTACTCCTGGTGACTGTACTCACACGGCATTCCAGACCATGTGCTGCGCCGGTCCTGCCCCGGGAAACGGTATGGCGAGTGCGGGCTTCACCGTCTCAGCCCTGCTGGCGACGATGCGCGACAACGGTCAGGGCCGAGGCGCAGGCGGCACCGGCGAGCGCTACGGCCAGGGTGATGAGGAAGATGAGCTGGTAGCCCGCATACGCGTTGTGGCGGTGGGACTCCACGATTCCAGAGGTCATCGAGTTGCCCCAGATGATGGAGGCATAGGCGAGGAACGAGGCAACCGCCATGGCGGATCCGTTGATCCCCTCGGGCAGATCGAGCTCAGCGATCGGCGCCAGGATGACAGACTTTCCCATGAACACCCCTGCGGCCATGACAATGAGGAGGATGATCGCCGGCCACATCATGGTCCTCGATGGCGGCAGCATGTACACCGCTGTGGCACTGATGGCGATGACGGCCAGCGCCGCCGCCATCATGGCGGTTGAGGACTTGAAGACATAGTCGGCGACGAGCCCTGCCGGAATGCAGATGAGAGCACCGACAAGGCTGGTGGCAGTGGCCCCGAACAGTCCTGCCACGCCGTCGGAGACGTTGTAGACGAGCTTGAGATAGGGAGCTGAGGAGTAGATGAGGTTGACGTAGGTCCAGTACAGGCACATGGCCGCCAGGCCGGCCAGCCAGATGCGGGGGCGCACCATGACCTTCAGCAGCCCGATAAGAGCGGCGGTATTCGCCGAGGTGTTGTCACGGCGGGCGATCGCGTTACTCGGTACGAAGTGAAGCAGGCAGACGACGAGCGGAACGAGCAGCAGGGAGTAGCCGACTGCAAAACCAATGACGATCGCCCTCCAGTGCTGGGGGAAGGCCCAGATGCAACCGACGACGGCCATTGCCAGAATGAATTCTAGACTACGTCTGATCGCTTCAAAGAAGCCCATCACGAGCCCTCTGCCATGGACACGACCGTTTCGGGAGACGAAGGTGAGACCGTTGACCACCGCCGGCCACCCGATGGCGTCCCAGACCGCCCAGGAGAACGCGATGACGAGCATCATCGTGAACGGCAGTCCCGGGACCAGGTAGAGGATCAGGAGCGTCACGAGTCTCCAGACGCTCCATGTCACCAGAATCGAACGAATGGTGAAACGGTTGTTGATCCAACCGGCAGGAACGTACATGTACATGGCCAGACCAATGACGCTCATCATGGCACCGAAGCCGTCAATGCCGATTCCTAGGACGTCGGAGACCTGCAGCATGAGGGAGCCCTTAAGCGCCTCGAATGCGGAGTACACGAGCTGGCCGGATAAGGCTACGCTGAGGAACGCGCCAATGCGGTCACGCCGAAGGAACACTGGACGTCGCTGACCCGAGGTACCGTCATGCGCCGGGGCAAGACCATCGGGCACCGATTTCGACGTCGTATCGATCGAAGAATCCGGGGGCAAGCTGGATATGGACGCAGTCATGGGAGCAGGTCCGTCCTTTCAGGGGATGATGTCAGCTTTTGGGCGCACGCAGGAAGGATGTCAGCGGTGAGCGATCTGGTGAGCGATGTCGGAGAAGATGCCGGAGGCTCCCCAGTTGAAGAGCTCATTAGCCCGGCTGAGCGAGTTGACGGTCCAGACATTGACACCGTATCCCGCTCGTCGAAAGGCCTGGACCCTCTGCCGGGTCAAGCCGGATTCCTCGGGATGGATGTAATCGGCCCCCACGATCTCCAGTGTGCTCCTCCAGTCATCTGAGAGGGTATGGCTCTCGTAAAGGCATCCCACGGGCACCTTCGGGGCACGTTGCTTGAAAAGGTGAAGCAAGACATGGTTGAAGGAGGAAACGATGACTTGTGCGCCGGGCCTCAGGCGCTCGAGCTGAGTGATCACGCCGTCGATCAGGCGAAGAGTCGCCTCCTTACCGGTCTCGTTGGGCTTGATCTCGATATTGGCCTTGAGACCGGTCTCATTCATCAGATCGATGAGACTCCTCAGGGCCGGGAGGGGCTCGCCCTCGAACCGGGAGGAGAACCAGCTTCCGGCATCGATGCCCGCCAGGTCTGCGATCGTCAGGCTGTCATAGCGACCTGTCCGGTTCGTGGTGCGGTCCAGGGTCGAGTCGTGGCAGATGATGACTGTCCCGTCGGCGATGACATCCACGTCGGCTTCCACCCAGGAAACCCGATGGTCCACTGCGCTGCGGAAGGCTGCCATCGTATTCTCGGGAGCAAGCGAACTCAGGCCTCGATGCCCGATGATCATGCGCTCACCGTTGAGCAAGATTCTGTCACTGCCTGTGGTCACCGATGACATGGGCCGAATGCTACAGGAGCGGCAGCAGCACCCAGGGATCGTCGAAGTCTGCGAATAGCGCTGAAAGCGCATGGGAGAATACATGACGTTGTAGGGCCCGCCCGTGATGGAGCGTGTTCTGTGAGGTGGATTGTCCTGATCAAGCGCATTTCTATGCCTAAGTGTGACCTTGGGCACCGGTACGTCTTGTGGAGAGAGCTGTTGTTGGGGCGTGCATGTCGGCATACACGGCTGGTCGGTTC
>ERZ773075.517-NODE-517-length-29115-cov-65.4789_pt1 | contig 29115 bp, 24 predicted proteins | sample MGYA00580614_ERZ773075 | MGnify/ENA primary metagenome ERZ773075 (study PRJEB29015, sample SAMEA2738021) | human oral metagenome | biome: human oral; feature: human-associated habitat; material: dental | place: China | collected 2043 ...
TGGCCTTCGCCTGCGGCATGGGGACGACCGTCGCCATGGTCGCCGTGCAGGGCATTATGGCCATCTCGCCCCTGGGCGCGCGGCGCACCATGGCGGGACTGCCCCGCTGGAAGGTCCTCACGGCCGCGCTCACGGCCTCCTGGGTGTGCGTCCTGGCCTGCCTGCTCATCGCCTTCGTCTTCTTCGCCGCAGTCGTGGGGGTGGACTTCGGGCCCCACACGCTCCTGTGCCTCGTGGCGATCGGGGCGGCCAGTCTCATGTCGAGCGCGGCGGGTGCCGCGCTGGGAACGTTCGGGAGGCTGGGGATCGGAATGGTCCCCGCGATCAGCTGCCTGCTGTCACCGTTCACCGGCCTCTACGGGCCCGCGGCCCAGTCGCTGGCCGACGCCGTCGAGCGCCACGCCCCGCTGCTGGCACAGGCCAATCCCCTGTGGCAGGCCGCCCGATGCTTCTACGGGCTCCTCTACTACGACTCCCTGGCACCCTTCGCCCGCAGCTGCGCGGCCCTGCTGGGCATGACGTGCCTGTTCCTGACCATCGCCCTGATCCGTGCCAGGAGGATGACCCATGAGCACCTTTAAGACGTGTGTGAGAGTTGTGGCCGCTCACCGGCTGTACATCCTCATCTACCTGGTGCTGCTATCCGTGTTCGGCCTGCTCACCGGGATGGCCCGGTCCGAGGACGACTCCAGCCAGGTCACGACCGCCACGGCGAGCGTGGCCATCATCGACCGCGACGGCTCCACGATCTCCCGCGGGATCAAGGACTACGTCGAGTCCGTCGGCAAGGTTCAGCCGCTCGAGGACTCCACGCGGGCCATCCAGGACGCCACCGCGCAGAACCGCGTCAACTACGTTCTCATCATCCCCGCCGGTTACGGGCAGCAGCTTCAGCAGGCCACTCGCCAAGGGATTGAGCCGCCCCGGATGGACACGGTCATCGGGTACGAGTCAGCCTCCGGAGCGCTCATGAACGTGCGCACCGACTCCTACACGGGGCAGGTCGCCGACTATCTGGCAACACTCACCGATGACCCGACGCGCGCCGTCGCTCTGGCCGAGGAGACGATGAGCCACTCCGCCCCGGCCGAGCGGATCGACCCGGACAGCACGTCCCTGTCGCACAGCTTCCTCGTCTACGCCCGGTTCTCCTTGTACCCGCTCATGGCCTTCGCGATCGTGACGATCTCCACGCTCATGACGGCGCTGGGGCGCCGGGCGGTCCGTTCCCGCCTCGATGCCGCCCCGGTCAGCGGCGGTGCCCGCAACCTCGAGCTTCTGGACGCATGCCTCGTCGTCGGGGTCGTCGGGTGGCTGTGGATCCTCGGGCTGGGGGTGGCGGTCTTCGGGGCCGGCTCCGTGACGACATCAGCCCCGCTCCTGGGCGTCGTCGGAGCGGCCCTGGGCTCCTACATGCTCGTGGCGGTCTCGCTGGGATTCCTCGTGGGGCAGTTCGGCCTGGGCCAGAACGCTGCCGACGCGGTCGCCAACATCGGAGGCATGGCGCTGTCCTTCCTGGCCGGGGCGTGGGTGCCCATCGAGTGGATGCCCGACGCCATCGCCCGAACCGCCAGGCTCACGCCCGGCTACTGGGCGGATCAGGCGATCTCCGGGGCGTACAACGCGACCTCGATGTCCGCTGACGTCATCCGCCCGCTGCTCGTCGACTGCGGGATCTGCACCCTGTTCGCCGTCGCGGTCCTCTCCGTCGCCATGGCCGTGGGCCGCACCCGGGCCAGATCAACGCTGTGAGACGTCCCGCCCGGCAGAGGCCACCCGATCGGTGGCCGAGCCGGGCAGCGCCGCGTCCCCGGGGCGGGCCAACGGACCGACGAGCTCATGGGCCCGGTAGGGCTCCTCGAGGAAGGCGACGTCCTCCTCGGTGAGCGTCAGGTCGAGAGCCCGAACGGCGTCGTCGACGCGGCTCGGCCGCGAGCAGCCGACGATGGGGGCGACCACCCCCTTGGCCCAGTGCCAGGCGAGTGCGACGTCCGCCATCGCCACCCCGTAACGCCCGGCGAGCTCGGCGACGCGCTCGATGATGGGCATGTCGGTCTCGCGCTCGCGGTCGTACTTGCCGCGCATGGTGGCGTCGGTGGTGGAGCGCACGGAGCCGGAGTCCCAGGTGGGACGGGTCAGGTGCCCGGAGGCCAAGGGGCTGTAAGGGGTCAGCGCCATGCCGTACTGGCGGCACACGGGGATCATCTCCCTCTCATCCTCGCGGTAGAGCAGGTTGTAGTGGTTCTGCATGGAGGAGAACCGGGTCCAGCCGTGAGCGTCGGCGGTCACCTGCATGGTGTGCAGCTGGTAGGCGTACATGGCGGACGCCCCCAGGGCCCGCACCCTCCCGGAGCGCACGAGGGAGTCGAGCGCCTCCATGGTCTCCTCGACCGGGGTGGCGTAGTCGAAGCGGTGGATGATGTAGAGGTCGAGGTAGTCGGTGCCCAGACGTCCCAGGGTCCCGTCGATCTCGCGCTCGATGGCCGCGCGCGACAGGTGCCCCTCGTTGAAGTAGACCTTGGACGCCAGGACCACGTCCGCGCGCGCCACCCCCAGGTTCTTCAGCGAGGCCCCGATGAACTCCTCGCTCGTGCCGTGGGCGTAGACATTGGCGGTGTCGATGAAGTTGACGCCCAGCTCCAGGGCGCGGGCGATGACGGCCTGGGTGGCCTCCTGGTCGATGACCCACTGGTGGAAGTCCGGGAAGACCTTCCCGAAGCTCATCCCCCCGATGCACAGGCGGGGGATGGTGATGTCCGTGCTGCCGAGTCGCGTGTAGTCCATTGTCATCTGTCCTTTCAGGCTCGAGCGACAGCCGCCGGACGACCGTGTCCGTGGAGGCAGCGGATAGCAGTCCGCCCCACCGAGCGCTCAAGGCGCTCACGTGCTCGATCGTGACGCTATCACGCTCCTCTCCCACCGGCCCCTCGGCGAGGGGAGCCCTGCCAGTCCCCGGCATGTCCGTACTGGCTCCGTACTGGCTCCGTGCCGGCTCCGCGTTGGTCGAAGCGGCCGGGCATCGCATCGGGCAGGAGCCCGGTGGTTCTCACTGAGCGGAAGCGACGAGCATGGATCGTCCCGCTCCCGTTGAGCGGTCCGCCTACGATGGCACAGGCAGACCGGACGTCCGGTGGTTCGGACCGATCCGGGGAATCGCAATGTCGAGGAGACGCATGCTCACGATGTCCAGGGCCCTCGGTCTCACCGGTGGCGCGGCACTCGCCGCGAGCGCCTTCAGCGCCTTCTCCCGCCTGCGCTACCAGCGCTCGGCGATCGCGACCCTGGCCGAGTACGGCGTGCGCCCGATCAAGAAGCTCAACGCCCGCACCTCGGCGGCCGACCGACTCGCGCGGATGGCGAGCCGACCGGAGCCCCGACGGACACTGTCCTTCCCCATCTGGTCACGGCGCCGCTACGACGTCGAACGACGCGAGGACGACGGCATGCCGGTCTACTGCGTCCGTCCGCACTCGGCCTCGGACACCGTCGTCGTCTACCTCCACGGAGGCGGCTATATCTCCACGGCCTCGCAGGGACAGGCCCTGCTGATCGACGAGCTCACCCGCAGGACGGGCGCGGGCTTCATCGTGCCGCTCTACCCTCTGGCCCCTCATCACACGTGGCAGGAGGCGCACCGCCTCGTCCTGGACCTGTACTCGCGCACCCTCTCGGAGAACCCGGGCAAGCGGATCGTCCTCATGGGCGACAGCGCGGGCGGGGGTCTGGCCGTCGTCATCGCCCTGTCGCTCGCGGAGCAGGGCAGTCGCCAGCCCGACGAGCTGATCCTCCTGTCCCCCTGGGTGGACATCACCCATACGAACCCGGACATCGCCGACTACGTCGACATCGACCCGCTCATGGCCCCCGAGCCGCTCACGATCATGGGTCGGTCATGGGCCGGCGACACGCCCACGACCGACTGGCACCTGTCGCCCGTCAACGGGGACCTGTCCGCACTGCACCGGGTCACCACATTCGTGGGCAGTCGGGAGATCTTCCTCCCGGACAACGCGCTCCTCCACGACAGGCTCGTCGAGGCCGGCGTCGACTCCACGCTGCATATCGGGCACAACCTCAACCACGTCTACCCGATGATCCCCTCCCCCGAGGGGAGGGGGGCCAGGCGCGAGATCGCCCGGATCATCCTCGGCCGGTCCGACGACGGCGGTCGGGGGTGAGGCCGGGGCCCGCTCTCGCCGTCATCCCGGCCCTCCCGCCCGGCGCCGTCAGATCGACCAGACGGGGATCGCCTCCACGGCGGCCGTCACGGGGTAGGGCTCCCGGGTCTGGCAGATGACGGCGCCCGCCCCCACGTCGTAGTCGCCGGCGTCGTTGAGAACGGAGAAGCCCGCTACAGCCTCGCGAGTCACCGTTGCCGACGTCTTGATCTCAACGGGATGCAGCACACGCCCTTCCTGGATGATCAGGTCGATCTCCCGTTGACGGGCATCCCGGTAGAAATGCACATTCCGGGCGTCACCGCCGGCGTTGAGATAGGACTTGATGACCTCGCCGACGACGAAGGTCTCGAACATGTGACCGGCCATCGCTCCTCTGCGCAGGGTCTCCGGAGAGTTCCATCCCAGCAGATAACAAGCCAGCCCCGTGTCCGTGACGTAGAGCTTGGGAGTCTTGGCGATCCGCTTGGTGGCATTGGACCAGAACGGGCGCAGCAGGCGCACCACGCCGGAGGCCTGAAGGACCGAGAGCCAGTTCTGCGCCGTCTTGACGTCGATCCCGGCGTCCCGTGCGAGGTCGCTGCGATTGACGAGCCTGCCCGTGCGCGCGGCGCAGGCGACGAGGAAATGATAGAAGCTCGTCTCATCCTTGACAGCGATGAGATCGCGTACATCCCTCTCAAGATACGTACGGACATATCCCGTGTAGAAGGCGTCCCCGGACACCGAGGGGTCCATAAGCCGGGGCATCGATCCGCGGTGGATCGCGGCCCATAGGTCGAGGTCCTCAGGAGGATCGCGCCTTCCGCCGTCGCCGACCGCCGATGGGACATAGGGGCCCCTCCCCCCGCAACCGGCGAGCTCCCGCAGGGACATGCCCGTCATCTCCAGGACCGCGACCCGCCCCGCGAGAGACTCGCTGACGCCCCGCATGAGGTGGAAGGTCTGGGAGCCGGTCAGCACGACGCGCCCCATCTCGGGGGACTGATCGACGAGGAACTTGACCTGCTGAAACAGCTCGGGAACCCGCTGAACCTCGTCAACGGCCACGGGAAGTCGGTTGGCGTCGAAGAAGAGCGCCGGGTCCTCCCGGGCGAGCACCCCGGCCCGGGGGTCATCGAGCGTCACGTAGCGGAAATCTCCTGGCAGCAGGTGCTGCAGCATCGTGGTCTTGCCGACCTGACGCGCCCCGGTCACCAGCACCACCTTGAACTGCCTCATGAGGGACAGCAGTGCCGCCTCGGCCTCGCGATGCCTGTACATGAACAGCCTCCTTACCGCGCGATGGCAAGGATTCTACGGCACTCTGCGAAAATCTGGACTGCAACTCCAGATTTTCACATCACGGCGAGCAGGACCGGGGCGAGGTCGCCGCGGTCCGAGGCCGGGCAGGCTGGACGCCCGCATGGGAACCTCGCCCCGGCGGTCAAGCTCGCGAGCAGACGCCTCCGCGATGCTCCGCGGCACACCGCGAGCGGGCAACGACTCGAAGATCAGAGGCTCTCCAGCAACTTCTTCTTCGCGGCCGAGAACTCGGCGTCGTTCAGGAGGCCTTCGGCATGGAGGGCGGCGAGCTCACGCAGACGGTCGGAGACGGTCGGAGCAGAAGCGGTCGCCGGGCCGGGCGAGCTCATCCGACTCGTCTCGCCCGCCGGAAGGGCCGGGACGGGGACCGGAAGCGCCCCCACTCCATTCGCAGCCAGGACGGAAGTCCCTTCACGCTCCAATACCCGACCGACCTCCTCGTGATCCTTCTTGACGATTCGGAACTCCACTTGATTGGTCAGCGTATGAACCTCTCGGTCGGTCGCGATGGTAAGAATGGACTTACCACTCATCGCCTTGACCGCATGAGCAGCGCCGACAACAACCAAACCGGGAGCGGTTGCTTTCATGATGCTGGCGCCCTTGGTAATGGCTGCGACCGTCTGAACCGCGACGTCCCCCGCAGCCGCATGGGGTGTCATCCCGCCCGGAGCCTTGACCTCAGGACCCACGAACGCGATAGAAATGAGTTTCTCATATGGCGGCTTTTCCGCATTGCGTCCCGTCGCCGAAAAGGCACTCGGGTCACCGATACGGACGTAGCCATTCCGGAATATCTCCACTTTAGAAACACCGAAAACTCCACTCGTGACGAGTTCGCCCGCAGCGCGGTCGAGTTCGGCACGCCGGCGCCACATTTCTTCCTTCGCGGCCGCTCTGTCCTCGACCACTTTCATGACGGTCGTTCCCAGTTTGTTGAAGACGCTCCTTTTCTCCGGAACCTGGACCCCCGACGCATCCTCCCGGTCTCCCATCTGCGCCGACAGCACCAGTTCCGACTGCGGCGGACAGTTCTCCCGTACGTTCCCGGTCCAAACTCGACCGTCCCACCAACGCTGGCGGCCGGTACCATCGTCGTACCAGCCCGCAGGAACAGACACGCCAAACACCCCCACAAACAGAGCATGCAACCTGCATTATGATACCCGATTGATGTCGTCTTCGCCGAGCAATTCCGAGGCGGCCACCGCTGCGCAGCCCTCACAACGAACGCTCGCGCTCACTCCCACTCGATCGTGCCCGGGGGCTTGGACGTGCAGTCCAGCACAACCCGGTTGACCTCGGGCACGGAGTTGGTGATGCGCGTGGAGATGCGGGCGAGGACGTCGTAGGGAAGACGCGTCCAGTCCGCCGTCATGGCGTCCTCGCTGCTCACCGGTCGCAGCACGACCGGATGGCCGTACGTGCGCCCGTCCCCCTGCACGCCCACGGAGCGCACATCGGCGAGCAGCACCACCGGGCACTGCCAGATCTCGCCATCGAGCCCCGCGGCGGTGAGCTCCTCGCGGGCGATGAGATCGGCCGCCCGCAGGACGCGCAGATTCTCGGCCGTCACCTCGCCGATGACGCGGATGCCCAGGCCCGGCCCCGGGAAGGGCTGGCGCGCCACGATCTTCTCGGGCACGCCCAGCTCGCGCCCGATGGCGCGCACCTCGTCCTTGAACAGCGCGCGCAGCGGCTCGATGAGGGAGAAGTCGAGGTCGTCCGGTAGTCCGCCGACGTTGTGGTGACTCTTGATATTGGCCGCGCCCTCGCCGCCGCCGGACTCGACGACGTCGGGGTACAGGGTGCCCTGGACCAGGAACCTGATCTCACCGCCGGCCGCGCCCACCTCCTCGACGACGCGGCGCTGAGCCGCCTCGAAGGAGCGGATGAACTCCCGGCCGATGATCTTGCGCTTGGCCTCCGGCTCCCTCACGCCCGCCAGCGCTGCCAGGAACCGGTCGGTCTCATCGACCGCGATGACGCGGATGCCCATGCCCTCGGCGTAGTCGCGGACGACCTGCTCGCGCTCCCCGGCGCGCAACAGCCCGTGGTCCACGAAGATGCAGGTGAGCTGGTCGCCGACGGCGCGGTGGACGAGGGCGGCGGCCACGGAGGAGTCGACGCCACCGCTCAGGCCGCAGATGACGTGGGAGTCCCCGACCAGCCGCCGAATGGCGGCGACCTGCTCGTCGATGATGCTGTCCGGCGTCCAGGTCGCCGGAATGCCGGCCCCCACGTGCAGGAAGTTCTCCAGCGCCGCCTGACCGTGCTCGGAGTGCACCACCTCCGGATGCCACTGCAGGCCGAAAAGGCGTCGGTCCCGGTCCTCGAAGGCCGCCACCGGCGTCTCGGCCGTCGAGGCGGTGACGACGAAGCCCGCCGGAGCGGCCTGAACGGCATCACCGTGGCTCATCCACACGACCTGCTCCTCCGGGGTGCCGTCGAACAGGCAGGAGCCTCCCTCCACGCGGGCGGGGGTGCGCCCGTACTCGCGAGTACCGGTTCGCCCCACGGTCCCGCCCATGGCCTGGGCCATGACCTGGAAGCCGTAGCAGATGCCGAGGATCGGCACGCCCGTCTCGAACAGAGCCGCGTCAACGCCGGGTGCGCCCGGCGCATAGACCGACGACGGTCCCCCCGACAGGATGATCGCGGACGGCCTCCTGGCGAGCATGTCCGCCACCGGCATCGAGTGCGGCACGATCTCGGAGTAGACCGAGGCCTCGCGCACGCGGCGGGCGATGAGCTGGGCGTACTGGGCGCCGAAGTCGACGACGAGGACCGGGCCGACGGGCTCGTCCCCGGCCGCCCCAGGGGCGGCAGCGCTAGCGAGGATGCTGGTGGGGGTGATCATCACGAGCTCAGGATAGTGGTCCTCATGCGCGCGCCGCCCTCCGGGGCGAGGGCCCCGACACGCGCACCCACCCGCGACTCGGCCGCATGCCGACAGCACTCCGAGGCGCTCCAGGGCACCTCGGGGCACGTGACGCGACTATCACCTTTTTGTCTACACAAAGAGGCCTCACCCTCCTAGTCTCGTCGCACCGGCCGGATCGCGGTCGGACCGACTCCACGGAGTCGGGCACACCGCCGTGCGGGGCCTCCCGTTTCGGTTCCGCACAGGAACCGAAAGGACACCAACCATGACCGCTCCCACCATCGACGCCGTCGCCCCCGCCACCTCGGCTCCGACCACTGCGAGCACGACGACCGCTCCCGTCCCCTCGCAGGCGGAGTCCAGGACCAGGTCCGCCGACCTGCTCACCTTCAAGATCGGCATGAGCGTCCTGGCCGTCGTCGTCTTCGTGATGGCCGTGGTCGGCGTCATCGCGTCCTCCCCCGCGCTGCTGATCGCCACCGGCATCATCGGCACCGCGGGCGTGCTGACCGGCGTCTATACCGGCACCAACCTCTCCGCCTGAGCGCGGGCATCGCCCCGGAAGGATCCGGCCTCCGACGGGCCGAGCCTTCCCGAGCTGCGCGGGCGACGAGGACCGCGCAGCCAGTCGCTCCGCCGCGACTGCACGCATCACGTCGAGAATCATCTGAGGGCGCCACCCCACCGGGGTCGGCGCTCGCGTCGTCTCCGGGGCGCCGGCCCCGGACTCCTCCCGCTCGTCACCGCGGACCCCGCATCATCTCGCCTCGTCCCGGACCGGCTCATCGCAGCACGGCCAGCGCACGCGGCAGGGCCGCCAGCGCCAGCAGCATGCTGGCGACCTGGCAGGCCAGCACCACCGCGATCGCGACCTCGGCGGAGACGAGCAGCAGGGCCGTCGGGCCGAGCACGGACACGATCTGGACCAGCGGGCGGATCACCGCGCTGGCGCGGCGCTGGGAGCGCAGCAGCCACGGCGGCACCATCGGGTCGATGGAGCCGGTGCACGCGGGCACCACGGCGACGTACTGGCCGCCCACCAGCAGACCCGCGACGACGACCAGCAGGACCAGCGCCCCGCCGCCGTCGAGCCCATCCAGCAGAAGCAGCAGCACGACGGCGCAGGCCGACGCGCCCGTGCCACCGAGCACCCAGGCGAGCGGGAGCCTCTCCGAGCGCCTGCGCGCGCCCACCACCGCCAGAGCCGTCCACGACAGGCCCAGCACGATCAGCGGCCGCACCGGCACCGGCCCTCCCACGTCGCCCAACGCCCACGGTGCCAGACATATCGCCGTCAGACCCAGCGGCAGGGCCTGCACCGCCTCGAGCACGAGGCCGGCGAGCACCGTGCGGCGCACCTGAGCGATGCGCAGGTCATCGACCGCCAGGGGATGCTGCTCCCCCTGCATGCCGGCGTCCAGTCTCACCCAGTCGATGGCGACCGCGGCCTCCAGCACTCCGTGCATCCGCTTGAGCGCCTCGTAGGCGGCGTCGAGTCTGCCACGGGCCGCGTACCAGTGGGGCGTCTCCGGCAGACCCATGGCGAGCGCGCTCCCGGCGAGGGCCAGCGATGCCGGCACCGCCCATGCGCACGCTCTCGACTGGCCGGGCGCGATCGCCCCGCCGCACGCGCTCGCGACCAGGGTCAGTCCCGCTCCGGCCGGCGCCAGCGCGCGCACGCGCGGCACGAGACGACGGTGCCCGCGCACGGAGAGCTCGTGGGCGAGCTTGGGCACCACGATGGCGTATCCGCCGATCCCGAGCCCCGTGACCGCCCCCGACGGCACCGCCGTCCAGGACCCCGGCGCGACGCCGACGGCCGCACCCAGCGCCACGAGCACGCCCGCGGCGAGAACGGCGGAACGGCGCCCCGCGACATGCGAGACCAGGTCGAGCACCGGGGCTCCCAGCAGGGAGCCGAGCGGGATGGCGGAGAGCAGCGCCACGAGGAGCGCGATCCGGCCGGCCGAGCCGTCCGACTCCTGCGACAGGGCGGCCCGCGCGGCGCCGTCGTCGGCCAGGGAGACGCCCAGCGCGCCCCAGACGGCCCCGGCGGCGGCTCCGACGCAGGCCAGATGCGCGCCCAGACGCCGTCGCATGGCGGAACGAGTCGCAGTCGTCATCGATCGGTCCCCCTCCCCGTCGCCCCTTATTGTGGTCCGAGGCCCATCGGCGCACCCGGAGGATGGATATAGCGCGCCCGCAACGCCTCCGCGCTCAACGCCCGACTCACGAGCCCGCCCCGCGGGTCCTGCGCGTCCCTGGGGGGACCTGCGTGTCCGCCAGGGGCTTCTCGCACAGGACATGGCGGGTCCTGCGCGCCCGGGGCCTCTCGCGTAGGCGACGGGCGCGAGAGCGACGGGGATGGCGGGTCCTGCGCGCCCGGGGGCCTCTCCCCGGGGTGGATGAGCCGACTCCACTCCCGCGGCTACCGCTCCGTCTCGGAGCGCTTCCCCGAGCCGGGCGCGACGGCGCACCCGGCGGCCGCGGCGAACCCCATCGAGGAGACCCGGCGGAAGGCCGTCGAGGACCTCGGCTCCGACCACGCCTGCGCCACCCGCGGCGCGCTCAACCTTCTCATCGCCGTCGTCCTGCTCACGATCACGCCCGAGACCCCCGGGCGCTCCCTGGAGCGGATCGAGGCCGACGCGGAGGCCCGCCACTCCTGACACTGGACTCGACTTAGTCCTGACAATTACGATCATCCGCAGTGGGCCCGTCGGTCCGGGCCCGCAACGGACGCATCACCGCCCGTCCCGCAGAACCGGAGAATTCGAAGGAGAATACTCGTGACGTTCCGACTCGACCCCGCCACCGCCATCACCGACCCGAGCGGCATCTCCTGGGGCATGCACCCCATCACCTGGCGCAACGACGACATCCCCGAGGTCGGAGCCTTCAACACCCTGGAGGACATGCTCCTCGACCTGGCCGATGTCGGCTACCGCGGCACCGAGTGCGCCGGTTTCTTCCCGCCCAGGGAGATCGTCAAGGAGCGCGCCGACGCCCGCGGCATCACGATCGTCGCCCAGTGGTTCTCCTCCTTCATCGTGCGCGACGGCATCGAGGCGGTCGTCCCCGACTTCACCGCCGCCTGCGAGTACCTCCAGTACCTGAACGCCACCAGGATCGTCGTATCGGAGCAGACCGGCTCGGTCCAGGGCATCCGCGACGTCTGCATCTTCACCAACAAGCCGGTGCTCGGCCAGGAGGAGTGGCGGGTCCTGGCCGAGGGCCTGGGCCGCCTGGGCGGCATCGCCCACGACCACGGGCTCGAGCTGGTCTACCACCACCACCTGGGCACCGTCGTCCAGACCAAGGAGGAGACGATCCGCCTCATGGAGATGACCGACCCGGCCAGGGTCTCGCTCCTGTTCGACACCGGTCACGCCCTCGTCGGCGACGGCGACGTCATGGGACTGCTGGAGGCCACCATCGACCGCGTCAAGCACGTGCACTTCAAGGATGTGCGCCCGGACAAGATGCAGGAGTCCCGCGAGGCGGAGCGCTCCTTCCTCGACTCGTTCCTGGCCGGTATGTTCACCGTTCCGGGCGACGGCATGATCGACTTCACCGAGTCCTACGGCGCCCTCGTCGATCACGGCTACCGGGACTGGATCCTCGTCGAGGCGGAGCAGGACCCGGCGGTCGCCAACCCGCACGAGTACGCCGCCAGGGCCCGCGCCTACATCGAGAGCGCGCTGCTGAAGCGCTGATCGCCGAGATCGGTTCAGTTCCGCACCGAGATCGGTCCGGTGGGGCCGCCCCCTGCGCCGCCGGGGCGGCCGGACGGCGTCGCAGCCGCGCCCGGCCGCCCCGGCGACAACAAGACGTCACGAGGCGGAGCCCACCGATGTCTCACAGACTCATATCGACCACGGCCCGGCCCCGGATCCGACGACCGCGCAGCGCCTCGTAGCCGGCGCCGGCCTCGGCGAGGGGGAAGCGGCGGGAGACGACGTCCTTGTAGTTGATGACGCCCCGAGCGGCCAGGTCGACGACGGCCGGCAGGTCCTGACGGGTTCGCGCGCCGTAGGAGCCGAGGATCGACTGCGAGCGGCGCACCGTGCGGTTGATCTCCACCTCGGCGGTCTGGACGCCGGCGCCCAGGCCGATCGGCACCATGCGTCCGCCGTCGGCCAGCACGTCCAGGGCGGTGGTCCAGGTGGCCGGAACGCCCAGGGCCTCGAATGCGACATCGACGCCCTTGCCGCCGGTCAGGGCCAGGACCTCCTCGCGGGCGTCATGGGTCGCGGAGTTGACGACGGCGGTGGCGCCGTAGCCGGGCATGGGGGCGAGCTTGTCGTCCGAGACGTCGATGGCGATGACCTGGCCGGCGCCGAAGGCACGGGCGACCTGGACGATGTTGGTGCCCACGCCACCGGTGGCGACGACGGCGACGGTCTCACCGAAGCGCAGGTCGGCGCCGCGACACACGGCGCCGTAGGCGGTCATGGCCGCGCAGCCCAGGATGGCCGCGGGCACGAGGTCGATGGTCGCGGGCGCGGGCGCCACGGAGGTGGAGGGGATGACGGCGTACTCGGCCAGGCCGCCCATGGAGTACATGTGGATGGGCTCGCCGTCGAGGGAGGCCAGGCGGGTGGTGCCGTCGTAGAGAAGACCCTTAAGGCGGTTGAGGTCGAAGAAGGGGCCGCACAGCTCGTCGCGGCCCGCGGCGCAGGCGTCGCACCGGCCGCAGGGCATGAGGAATCCGCCGGCGACGTTCTGCCCGACCTCCAGGCCGGTGTGCTCGTTGCCGGGGCCCAGCTCGACGATGGTGCCGGTGACCTCGTGCCCCAGCACGGCGGGCAGGGGGAAGGCGATGGCGCCGCCGATGACATGGAGGTCGGAGTGGCACAGGCCGCAGGCGGCGACCTTGATGAGCACCTCGCCGGCCTCGGGACGGGGCGTGCGGATGGTCTCCACCTGCAGACCCTTGTCGTGATCGCGCAGCACGGCGGCGCGCATGGTCTCGGGGATCGTCGGTCCGACTTGTTCACTGCTGTTCATGTCGCTGCCACTCTCTGACGGGGTTCCCGGCGGCGATCGGCCGCCCATGAGTGAAGACTAGCACAGAGAACTCATTTTGTCCTGACAAATAATCACCCGCGGCCGTCTCCTCTCCGGCCGGACCGCAACCGTCACGGGATCCCGACGCGTTTCCGACGGGACTCCCGTGAGGCCGCCACGGGATCACGGGGATCGAGTCAGCCGTACTCCTTCTCGAAGCGCTCCTCGAGCTCCTCCAGGGAGTGGTACTTCGTCTCGGGGACGAATCTCATGTAGAAGATGAGCGAGCCCACATTGATCAGGCAGAAGATGAGGTAGGTCAGTGCGCCTCCGAGCTTCTCCATCATGACGGGGAAGACCGCCGCGACGATGGCGTTGGCGATCCACAGGGCGCCCACGGCCAGCCCCATGGCCGTGCCGCGGACCTTGGAGGGGAAGATCTCGGCGACCAGGACCCAGGTGACCGTGCCCGACTGCTTGGCGAATACGAACAGGCTCACGATGATGAGGACGAGGAACGGCGCGAAGGCCGGCGCTCCGCTGATGTTGCCGTCAGCATCCTGGTACGGCTGGATGAGGAAGAAGAACACCGCGGCCAGCAGGCCCAGCGAGACCACGATGCTGGTCTCCTGGTAGATGCCCACGTGACGGCGGGCGAAGCGGGTCACCAGCCACAGGCCCACGGCCGAGCCGATGAAGGAGACCCCTCCGGAGACGACATTGAGCGAGATCGCATCGCTCATCGGCAGACCCGCGGCGGACAGCACCTTGGGCGTGTAGTACATGGCGGTGTTGATGCCGGTGAGCTGATCCGCGAGGCCCAGGATGATTCCGATGATGAGCAGGCGGCGAGTCCATCCGGTGCTCCAGATCTGAGCGAGCCCCCACTTCTCCTGGCCCGCCTCCTTGCGCTGGATCTCCAGCATCTCGTCGATCTCATCGGCGATGGGGCCGTCCCTGGACTCGTCGCGCACGCGCTTGAGGGAGCCGATGGCCTCGGGGATCCTCAGATTGGCCACGTACCAGCGGGAGGACTCGGGCATGAGCCGGATGCCGATCCACAGGGCGATGGCGGGCAGCGAGGCCAGAACCAGCATGTAGCGCCAGGTCATGCCGTTGCCGTCGGAGGTCATGGTCATGACGTCCTGGATGTTCTTGATCGTCTCCCAGGCGACGGTCTGGCCGGCCCGGGCCAGGGTCTCGCCCTCGGAGTTCACAATGTCCTGGGTCACGGTGACCTGGGGACCGCCGTGGTACTGGGTGAGAGCGGCGTTCATGGCGTAGGCGAGGAACTGCCCGAAGACGATCATCATCTGGTCGACCGCGACCAGTGTGCCGCGGATGCGCTTGGGCGCGGTCTCGCCCAGGAACACCGGGACGGTGGCGGAGGCGCCGCCGACGGCGAATCCGAGGATGACCCGGCAGACGTAGAGGATCCAGATGTTCGGCGAGACGGTGCACCCGAGCGCGCCGAAGAAGAAGACGATCGCCAGCAGGGTGATGTTGTGGCGGCGCCCGTACTTGTCGGAGAGCTTGCCGCCCACGGAGGCGCCCAGTGCCGCCCCGACGCACAGGAAGGTGCCGACCAGGCCCTCCTCCCAGGTCTTGAGCGCCAGGCCTCCGGCGTTGGTGGGCAGGTACATGTAGGGGAGGGCGCCGGAGATGACGCCGGTGTCGTAGCCGAAGAGCAGGGAGCCGAGCGTCGCCACCAGGGCGATGAGCCCCAGCGAGCGCTTCCTGCCCGACGGAGGGGTCTCATCGACCAGCTCCTGGATCTTGTCGCGACTCATGTCATCGGTCGCGACGGGGGTTGCAGACATGGATGCTTCTCCTCAGGACGCCCGCCAGCAGTGGCGGAGCATATCGTGTTCAGCCGCCGAGCTCGGCGGTGAGCCGCGCCAGCGCGGCCTTGTTGTAGTCATCGGCGTACTCGTGCCAGCCGAAGATGCACACGGACAGCACACCGTCGAAGCGGACCTCCCGCAGAGTCGAGAAGACCTCGTCCCAGGGGACCTCGCCCTGCCCGATGGCGTTGTGCTGGTGGACGGTGACGTCGGCGCCGGGCGGGTTGATGATGTACCGGTTGCCGTCGTTGATCCGGTGGTTGAAGCCATCGGAGACGTGCACCTCCCGCAGCTTGCCGGTCGCCGCGGCGCTGCGGATCATGCGCCCGGCGTCGCCCGCGCCGTCGGACAGGTGGAAGGTGTGCGGGCAGCAGTACTCGTATCCCAACCAGTCCTCGTCCACGGAGCGCACGAGCTCCAGGGCGCGGTCGTGCAGCTCGACGAAATCGTAGGGGTGGGCCTCCATGGCCAGGCGGATGCCGTACCTCTCGAAGTGCGGAGTCAGCTCCTCGATCGACCGGTACCACTGCTGCTCGGAGCGGCTGGCGCGATTGCGGTCGCCGGAGAACTCCGAGACGATGTCGCGCACGTCGAGGGCATCGGCCAGCTCGAGCAGGCGCCGCCAGTTGCGCACCTGGGCCATCCGCTCGGCCTCGTCCGGGGAGGACCAGTTGAACACCGGGTTGAGGGTGCGCACCTCGACCCCGCTGTCCTTCTCCGCCTTCCTGAGGTCCTCGATGAAGGCGCGGTCCGCCTTGGGGTAGTGGTGCCACAGGTGGAACTCGTTGTTGGGCGACAGCTCCACGTACCGGAAGCCGAGTTCGGCCGCCTTGCGCAGGGTGTCCGCTGTCGACATGGTCATGTAGTACATATTGGGGTCGAGGGCGATATCGACCATGGGGTCTCCTCTCAGGACGCCGACGTCCTCGTCGGCGGGGTTTCGTCCGCGAGCAGATCGGGGCTCACCTCCCGCTGCGGGCCCGGCCGGACCCGGCGCCCTCGCACCGGCTGCTCGCCCGGCGCGAGGGCGGTTGATACGGGCGTCGCCCCTCAGGCGTAGAGGACGGGCCTGGCGATCATCGTGACATCGACCTGGCGGCCGTCGTTGCTCAGGGACTCCAGGCCGGCGTCGACCACGCAGGTGGCGGCGTAGCCGTCCCAGGCGGTGGAGCCGGTGTGCTCGTCACGCTCGACGGCGCGGATCCACTGCTGGACCTCCTGGTTGAAGGCGGCGTGGAAGCGGTCGATGTGGCTGCGGCAGATCCGGTTGCGGTTGCCCGCCGAGTCCCGGGTGATCACCGCGTTCTGGTCGCCCAGGCGGACGGTGCCGGCCTCCATGACCAGCTCGCACTCGATGGAGTAGCCGAACTGGATGTTGACGTTGATCTCGTCGTCGATGAGGACACCGGACGCCGTCCTGGCCACCAGGACGAGCGGGTCCCGGAGGTGGTCGAAGCGCCGGGAGGTGGAACGGGGGGCGTCCACACGCACCGAGACGATCTCGTCGTCGAGCAGGTAGCGACAGATGTCGATCTCATGGATCGCGGTGTCGTCGATCATGTTGCGCGTGGTGTAGCCCTCCGGCACCGAGGGGTTGCGGTGGCGGCAGTGCACCAGCGTGGCGCAGCCCAGCGCGCCGCCCTCCAGCGCGGCGCGCATCTCCTGGTAGCCGGCGTCGAAGCGGCGCATGAAGCCCACGGTGACGAGCTTCTTGCCCGCCTTCTGCTCAGCTTCCATGATGGCGATGCAGTCCTCGGGGGTGGTGGCCAGGGGTTTCTCGCACAGGACGTACTTGCCGGCCTCGACGGCGGCGATGACGTCGGGGGCGTGGACCTTGCCGAAGGTGGCGATGAGGACGGCGTCGACGTCGGGGTCGGCGATGAGCTCGGTCCCGCTGCCGTAGGCCTTGGCGCCCAGAGGCTCGGCCACGGCCCTGGCGCCGTCGAGGTCGAGGTCGGCCACGGCGACGATCCTGCCGCCGGCCAGCTCGTTCTCGATGCGCTGGACGTGGGCGCGGCCCATGCCGCCGGCGCCGATGAGTCCAATGCGAACAGACATGTGCATCTCTCCTCCTTGAGTGATCGCGATGGTGAGCGGCGTCAGCGGTCAGGCCAGTCCCAGACCGCACTCGGCCAGGTACGTGCGCATGTTGATGGCGTTCTGCTTGGGGAAGGAGGGGTCGCAGGGGTAGCAGTCCTGCTCGCAGATCGCGTAGATCGGCTTGTCCAGGGCCGCCAGGGCGTCGACGAACTCGTGCATCTCGGGCAGGCCGGCGGGCGGGCAGACCGAGGCGCCCTTGGTGACGGCCTCGCCGAAGGGCCAGTCCTTCTCGTGGGCCTCGCGGGTGATGTCCTCATCGAAGGCCTTGATGTGGACGTAGGTGATGCGCTCGGGGTACTTCCGGCACAGCTCGACGGGGTCGCCGCCGCCGTAGACGACGTGCCCGGAGTCCAGGCACAGGTTGACGTAGGTCGGGTCGGTGGCGTCGAAGATGCGGGCGATCTCCTCGGGGGTCTCGATGTGGGAGTCGCCGTGGGGGTGGAGGACCATCTTGAGGCCGTACTCGTCCAGGAGCATCTGGCCCAGGGCGTTGGCGTGCTCGACGTAGAGCTTCCAGGCGTCGTCGGACAGGACGCGGTCGTCGGTCCACTCCCAGGTCTTGTCGTCGCGGTAGAGCGGGGGCAGGTGGACGATGTACTCGGCGCCGACGGCGGCGTGGGTCTCGGCGATGGCGCGGAAGGTCTTGAGCGTGGTCTCCCAGGCCTCCTGCTTGTGCAGGATGCCCCAGCCGGTACCGGCCACCACCCTCATGCCGAACTCGTCGCACCACTTCTGGAGCTCCTTGGGGTCGGTCGGGAAGTAGCCGAAGGGGCCGGTCTCGATGACCTCGAAGCCGGCCTCGGCCATCTCCTCCCAGGCCTGACGGGGGCCCATCTGCTCGGGGTCCTCGGGGAACCAGACGCCCCACTGGTCGGGGCACACCCCGATGGTGAGCTTGGAGTACTTCGGATCGGTTGTGTTGACGGCTTTGGACGTTCCAGGCGTCTGAGACATCGTTGTCGCTCCTCACGGGGGTGTCGTCCGAATCGTTCCGGACACGGACCAGGATAACGAACAAATCAACAAGTTACTAGATGTTTGTAAGGACAATTTGCTGAATCTCCGATCCCGTTCCCACTCGCGCGAGAGGCCAATGGCGGGCCCGGGCACGGGCAGGCCCGCCAGGGCGCTCTCGCCCGGTGGACGAGGTGGCGCGTCGGGGCCCCGCCGCGCGCGGGCCCCGCCGCGCCACCTCGCACGGCCTCACAGGTAGTGCCGTTGCGGCCTACGATCCCGGAGGTACTGCTCGTAGGCCTCCTGCGTGGACTCCAGCCGGGAGACGCCCGGGACCGCCACGTCCCACCAGGAGGACCCCGGCGGGTTGGGACCGTACAGATCGGTCTCGATGTGGATCATGGCGGCCTCCTCGCCCGCATGAGCCCGGGCGTAGGCCTCCTTGAACTCCTCGATGGTCGCCACCCGGTGCACCTTCAGCCCCCAGGACTCGGCGTTGGCGGCGATGTCCACGCCCCTGACCCTCTCGGTGTCGTCCAGGTGGGACCCGCCGCCGCGCTGCCGGTACGTGGTGCCGAAGCGCTGCGAGCCGCGGGACTCCGACAGCGACCCGATGGAGCAGAAGCCGTAGTTCTGCAGGAGCACGTAGATGACCTTGATGTTCTCCTGGACGACCGTGGCCAGCTCCATGGGGAGCATCTGGTAGGTCCCGTCCCCGACGATGGAGACGACCTCGGACTCGGGGCGGGCGAGCTTGCACCCCAGACCGGCCGGGATCTCGTACCCCATGCAGGAGAAGGCGTACTCCACGTGGTACTGGACCGGCGTCCTGGCCCGCCACAGGGCCTGCAGATCGCCGGGCATGGAGCCCGCGGCGTTGATGACGATGTCGTCGGCGCCCATGAGCTCGTTGAGCGCGCCGAAGACCTCCGTCTGAGCCGGCAGCGGCCCGTGGCCCAGGTGGTAGCAGCGCTCGGTCCTGGCGAACCAGGACTCGCGCTCGGAGGCGATCTCGCGGGAGTACTCCTCGCTGACGCGATGGCCCTCCAGCGCCATGGTCAGGGCCCTCAGGGCCTCGCGGGCGTCGGCCACGACCATCTCGGCGCTCTGCTTGGCGGCGTCGAAGGGCGTGACATTGATGTTGACGAAGCGCACCCCCGGATCCTTGAACTGGGTCTTGGAGGCGGTGGTGAAGTCCGAGTACCGGGTACCGATGCCGATCACCAGGTCGGCCCTGTCGGCGATGTGGTTGCCCGAGTCGCCGCCGGTGGAGCCCACTCCCCCGATGGCGCAGGGGTGATCGTAGTTGATGGCGCCCTTGCCGGCCTGCGTGTCCGCCACCGGGATGCCGGTGGCGGTGGCGAAGGCGCGCAGCTGCTCGGAGGCCTCGGAGTAGATGGTGCCGCCCCCGGAGATGATCATGGGGCGCTTGGCCGATCTGATGAGGGCGACGGCGCGTTCCAGGGCGGCCGGCTCGGGCGCGGGTCGGCGCACGTGCCACACGCGCTTGCGGAACAGCTCGATCGGCCAGTCGTGGGCCTCCGCCTGGACGTCCTGGGGCATGGCCAGGACGACGGCGCCGGTCTCGGCGGGATCCGTGAGCACCCGCATGGCGTTCAGCAGCGAGGGGATGAGCTGCTCGGGGCGGTTGATCCGGTCGAAGAAGCGGGACACAGGCCGGAAGCAGTCGTTGACCGTGACGTCGAGACTGGTGGGGTCCTCGAGCTGCTGAAGCACCGGGTCGGGGACCCGGGTGGCGAACTGGTCCGAGGGCAGGATCAGCACGGGAACACGGTTCGTGGTGGCCAGAGCCGCGCCGGTGACCATGTTGAGCGAGCCGGGGCCGATGGAGGCGGTGATCATGTACGTCGACATCCGGTTGCGGACCTTGGCGAAGGCCGAGGCGGCGTGGACCGCTCCCTGCTCGTTGCGGGGCATGATGTAGGGCATCTCGCCCTCGCCCTCCACAGGGGCGATCTCGTTCTGCAGCAGCGCCTGGCCGACGCCGGCGACGTTGCCGTGCCCGAAGATGCCCAGGGCGCCCTCGATGAGGCGGTGCTCGACGCCGTCGCGCTCGGAGTACTGGTTGGTCAGGAAGCGGATGGTCGCCTGGGCGACCGTCAGGCGGATGGTTCCCGCGTAGGCTTCATTGCTCACGGTATGTGCTCTTCTCTGGTGGTGTTGGCGGTGGGGCGCGGTGGATCGGTGGATGACCGGCGGATCGTCGGCGGACGTCGGCCGCTGTCAGAGGATTCAGCGGGTCATCGGCAGTCGGGGATCGACGTCCTGGCCCTCCCAGGTATCGCGGATCCAGTGGTGGGCGGGATCATCGGGGGCGAGCCACACGAGGTCCTCGTCCGGGCCGGCCATCACGTTGAGGTAGTACATGTCGTATCCGGGGGCGGCCACGCAGGGGCCGTGGTAGCCATGGGGCACGAGCGCGACGTCGCCGTCGCGAATCTCCACGCACAGGTCGATCGGCCGATCGGGATCGGAGGCGTAGGTGCGATGGAGGCCGAAGCCGGGGTCGCCCGCGGGCGAGGAGGCGATCTCGAAGTAGTAGATCTCCTCGAGCTCGCGCTCGTCGGCGCCCCTGCGGTCGTGCTTGTGAGCCGGGTAGGAGGACCAGTTGCCGCCCGGGGTCAGCACCTCGCAGCACAGCAGGTGGGAGGTCTCGACCCCGTTGTTCAGGGCGTAGTTGTTGACCTGGCGCGAGCAGTCCCCCGCCCCGCGAAGGTCGGTGCGCACCTGGTCGCGCCCCAGGTAGCGCACCGGCAGATCGCGCACGGCGGTCGCCGCGGGCAGGGCGAAGCGCCCGCCCGCCGCCGAGGTGAGGGTCATGGCGGTGCGGCGCGGCACGTAGAGGGAGTCGGTGATGCCCTGGAACACGCCGGAACGCCCGGTGAGCCGGTGGACCTCGCCGCCCGTCTCGACGTCGACGCCGCCCGCCAGCGGCAGGACGAGGAGCTCGTCGTCGCCGGTGTCCAGGGCGAGGCTCTCCCCCGCCTCCAGGACGGCCACGCGCAGGCCCGAGTAGGTCCAGCCGGCGTCGGCGGCAGAGATGTCGACGGTGAGGGAGTCGTGGCCGGTCGAGCCGGCGGGAACGTGAAGGTCGAGTGTCATGAGAGCAGTCCTACGGTGTTATCGACGGCACCGGCGACGTCGTCGTCGGGAGGGAAGAGAAGGGAGCGGCCGATGACCAGTCCCCTGACAGTGGGCAGGGCCAGGGCCCTGGCCCAGGAGGAGCGAGCGGCCTCCGGATCCTCGCTCACCGCACCTCCCAGGATAAGAGCAGGCAGAGTGGAGGCCTCCATGACGCGCTCCATGTCGGCCACGACGGGCAGCTTGAGCCAGGTGTAGGCGCTGGTGCGCCCCAGCCCGGAGGCGATGGCCATGGAGGCGATGACGGCGTCCGCGCTGAGGTCATTCACGATCCTGCCATCGCTCCACCGCGAGATGAAGGGCTCGACCATGGCCATGACCCTCCGCTCGGCGAGATCATCGACGGCGCAGGCGCAGGCGGCGAGGGTATCGGCGGTCCTGGGATCCTCGTAGTTGACGCGCAGCAGCATCTTCCCGCCGTCGAGACCGGACTCCACGACCCCGCGGGCGTCGTATCCGGTGAAGCGGTCGTCCATCTCGAAGGCCGCGCCGGCCAGGCCACCGCGATTCATGGATCCGTAGACGAGCTTGCCGTCCAGAGCGCCGAGCAGGGCGAGGTCCTCGATCATGTCCGCCGTTCCCAGGAAGCCATTGACGCCGGGCCGGCCCAGAGCGGTCACGCAGCGGGAGAGCACCTCCTCGCGCGAGGCCATGGCCATGGGATCCCCGCCCGCCGCGAGCGCGCCACGGGCGGGGTGATCGCAGGCGATGATCATGAGCCCGCCATCGCCCTCGGGGAGGGCCCCGCGGGGGCGCTCGGCGAGCACGCGGGCGACGTTCTCAGGAGCGCGGGCGCGGATGTCGACGATCCTGTCGGTGAGGGGGGTGGAGGCGGTGGTGCTCATGTCACAGGTCCGTGAGGCTCGGGGCGCATCGGTCGCGGTGGATGCGCATGACATTGAGCAGCTCGGGCTCGGTGGGCATCGCGGTGGAGCACTCGATGCGCTCGCAGACGATGGCCCCCGCGGTCGAGGCCGCGAAGATCAGCTTCTCCAGGGACCAGCCCGACAGGAGTCCGTGGCAGACCGCGCCCCCGAAGGCGTCGCCGGCGCCGAGGCCGTTCTTGGTGGTCGCCGGCGTCACGGGCATCTCGATGCGCTCGTCGCGGGTCTTGGCGAGGGTTCCGAGCGGCCCCTGCTTGACGATGGCCAGCTCGACCCCGGCCTCGAGCAGGGCGTCGGCCGCGCACTCGGGCTCGGTCTGCCCGACGGCGATGCGGCACTCCTCGCGGTTGCCGATGGCGACGGTCGTCCCGGGCAGAACGGCGGAGACGGCCTCGTGGGCGGCGGTCTCGTCGGGCCAGAACGCGGCCCGGTAGTCCAGGTCGATAATGGTGTGCTCCTTGCGTCCGCGGGCATCGAGGGCGGCACGATGGGCGGAGCGGGAGGGCTCCTTGCTCAGGCCCGTGGCGGACACCCAGAAGATCCTGGCGTCGCGCACGGCGTCGAGGGGAACGTCCCCCTCGGTCAGCTCCAGGTCGGGGGCGGAGGGCTCGCGGTAGAAGTACAGGGGGAAGTCGTCGGGGGGGAAGATCTCGCAGAAGGTCACCGGGGTGTTGAACTCCGACTTGGTCACGACGTAGTCGTCGTAGACGCCCAGGCGGCGCATCTCGGCGCAGACGAATCTCCCGAAGGGGTCGTCGCCGACACCGGTCACGACCGCGGAGCGGTGACGGTAGCGCGACGCGGCGACGGCGACATTGGTCGGGCTGCCTCCCAGGAACTTGCCGAAGGACTCCACGTCCTCCAGTCCCACCCCGATCTGAAGCGGGTAGATATCGACGCCGCAGCGTCCGATGGTCAGGACGTCGAGCGGCGGGGTCAGGAGGGATGTGGTCACGATATATGGTCCCTTCCACGTCATCGGGGCGGGTCCGTCACGGGACTCGCATTGAGCCGGTGCCAACAGCCTGCCGCAACCATCGCACCCCCGTCAAGACATTTGTCCGAACAAATATGAGGTGATTGCCAGCATCAGACCCGACCGCCGAACGCGCTCGCAGCGTCACGTCCCGGACGATTGAGCCGCGCAATGTATCATGAACTGACCCATCGCCTTCAGGGAAAACCCCATGCCCACCACACCGTTCCAGCCCGACATCGCCATCGATCGCGCGAGCGAGGCCCCGCTCTACAGTCAGATCGCGGAGGCCCTCGCCGCTCTCATCCTCGACGGCACACTGGCACCCGGCACCCGCATCGAGGACGAGATCTCCATGGCGCGGCGCCTGGAGGTGTCGCGCCCGACCACCCGGCAGGCGCTCCAGCGCCTCGTGGACCGCGGCCTCATCTCACGGCGCCGCGGGGCCGGGACCATGGTCACCTCCCCGCACGTGCGCAGGCCGATGGAGCTGTCGAGCCTCCTGGCGGACCTGACCAAGAGCGGCCACACGGTGTCCACGACGATCACCGACTACTCCACGCACCCGGCCGACGAGGAGGAGGCGGAGCACCTCGACATCGCGCCGGGCACGAACGTGACGAGAATCAGGCGCGTGCGCTGCGCCGACGGCGAGCCGATCGCCCTGATGGAGAACCTCCTGCCGACGGCGATCGCCCCATCCCACGACGACCTGGAGCACGACGGGCTCTACAACCTTCTGCGCGCGCAGGGCGTGGTGCCGATGACCGCCGCCCAGTCCATCGGCGCGCGAAACGCGACGACCGCCGAGGCCAAGGCCCTCGACGAGAAGCGCCGGGCCGCCCTGCTGACGGTGACCCGCACGGCCTACGACTCCCTGGGCGCCGTCATCGAGTACGGCACGCACGTCTACCGCGCCTCTCGATACTCCTTCGAGACGACCCTCTTCAACGCATAGCCGCCACCCCCGCCCCACCCCCCCCTTCGCCGAGATCGGTTCAGTTCCGCGTCGAGATCGGTCCGATTCCAGACCGTCTCGGCGAAGAGGCAGAACGATCGCCATCTTTGTCTGGACAAAGCATTGACAACCGTGCCGCACCGCACTTGAATAAGGGCAAAAGCCGCAATCGGCGAGGACGCCTTCCGCGGCCGCACACCCCTTGGAGCACGCTGATGAGCATCGAATACACACCCGGCCCTCTCCTCGAGGCCGCCCGCACCACACCGACCGCCCTGTGGAATGACTCCGCGGACCCCGATGAGCTCCGCCAGTCGATCTCATTCGGCGGCGTGGGCGCCACCTGCAACCCCACCATCGCCTACACCTGCATCAACCAGCGCAAGGACGTGTGGCTCCCCCGCATCGCCGAGCTCGCCGAGGAGATGCCCGAGGCCACCGAGTCCGAGATCGGCTGGCAGGTCGTGCGCGAGATGAGCATCGAGGCCGCCACGCTGCTCGAGCCCATCTTCGAGGAGCACAAGGGACGCAACGGCCGCCTGTCCATGCAGACCGACCCGCGCCTGGCCCGCAGCGCCAAGGCCCTGGCCGACCAGGCCGAGGAGTTCTCCAACCTGGCCAAGAACATCATCGTCAAGATCCCCGCCACCTCCGTGGGCGTCAAGGCCATCGAGGACGCCACCTACCGGGGCGTGTCGGTCAACGTGACGGTCTCCTTCTCGGTGCCCCAGGCCGTGGCCACCGGCGAGGCCATCGAGCGCGGCCTCAAGCGCCGCGAGGCCGAGGGCGAGGACGTCTCCACCATGGGCCCGGTCGTCACCCTCATGGTCGGTCGCCTGGACGACTGGATCAAGATCGTCGCCAAGCGCGACCGCCTCTTCCTCGACCCGGGCCACCTGGAGTGGGCCGGCATCGCCGCCTTCAAGCGCGCCTATCAGGAGTTCCAGTCGCGCGGCCTGCGCGCTCGCATGCTCTCCGCGGCCTTCCGCAACGTCATGCACTGGTCCGAGCTCGTCGGCGGGGACCTGGTCGTCTCCCCGCCCTTCGCGTGGCAGAGGCTCATCAACGACTCCGGTTACAAGGTCGTCGAGCGCATCGACGAGCCCGTGGCCCCCGAGATCATGAGGACACTCATGTCGATTCCAGAGTTCGTGCGCGCCTACGAACCCGACGGCATGACCCCGGAGGAGTTCGACACCTACGGAGCGACCGTGCGCACCCTGCGCGGCTTCCTGCAGGCCGACGCCGACCTGGACGCGCTCGTCCGTGACGTCATCATGCCTCAGCCGTGAGTCCGGGACTCCGGTTCTCCCGACCTAAGGAAGTTCTGACATGCTGAACATCGCCGTCATCGGCGCCGGCCGCATCGGCCACGTCCACGCCAAGACCATCGCCGCCCACCCGAACGCCTCCCTCGCCGTCGTGTGCGACCCCATCGGCGACGCCGCCAGGGCACTCGCCGACCAGTACGGGGCGCGGGCGTGCGAGGAGCCCGAGGAGGTCTTCGCCGACCCGGCTGTCGGAGCCGTCATCATCGGTTCTCCCACGCCCCTGCACATCCCCCATCTGCTAGCCGCCGCCGGGGCGGGCAAGGCCGTTCTGTGCGAGAAGCCGATCGCCCTGGACATGAAGGATGTCGAGACCTCCCGCTCCGAGCTGGCCGCCGTCACCACTCCCGTCATGTTCGGCTTCAACCGACGCTTCGACCCGTCCTTCGCGGCGGCGCGCGCGGCCGTCCGAGACGGGCGCATCGGCGAGATCGAGCAGCTGACGATCATCTCGCGGGACCCGGCGGCTCCGCCGGTGGACTACATCAAAGTCTCCGGCGGCATCTTCCGCGACATGACGATCCACGACTTCGACACCGCCCGCTTCTTCCTGGGCGAAATGACCGAGGTCTATGCCGCGGGCCAGAACCTCGACCCGGCGATCAGGGAGACCGGCGACTTCGACGCCGCCGTCGTCACTCTCAAGGCAGCCTCCGGAGCGGTGGCGACGATCATCAACAACCGCCGCTGCGCCTCCGGTTACGACCAACGGCTGGAGGCCTCCGGTCGCGACGGGGCGCTCTTCGCCGAGAACGTCCGCCCCACGACGGTACGATTGTCCAACGCCGAGGTGACCGACGCTCAGGAGCCGTACCTCGACTTCTTCCTCGAGCGCTACGCCGACGCCTACCGCCTGGAGCTGTCCGCCTTCATCGAGGCCGTTGAGAGCAGCACGCCGACTCCGACGACCATCGACGACGCCGTCAAGGCGCTCGCCCTGGCCGAGGCGGCCACCGAGTCGGCGCGCACGGGCGAACCGGTCGCCGTCGGCTGACGGAGCACCGCGGGAGCGGGAGGCCGCTCCCGCCAGGCGCACCCGGCTGCGAGACCCCACTCCCCCGCAGCCGGACAACGCTGCGCGTTCGGCCCGGTCATGTCGCCGGCACGGCCCATGGCACGACGGGAGGAGGGCTCCTGCGCGCCCCGATCACGACCGCCACCGCATGCCCGCACCGCTTCCAGATGAGGGGCCGGTGAGCCTGTACTCTGCGACTGCACAGCCCTCCCGACGCCACCTGGAGACCTATTGTGAGCACCAAGGCGCATGCCGCCACCCAGAGCGACGTCGCCCGCGCAGCAGGGGTCTCACGCTCCCTGGTGTCCCTAGCCCTGAGCAACTCGCCCAGAGTCGCTCCGAAGACCCGCGAGCGCATTCAGCGGGTGGCCGTCGACCTCGGCTACCGGGTGAATGTGGCCGCGTCCTCCCTGGCGCGCCAGAGCTCGACCATTATCGGCCTGGTCCTGCCCAATCTCCGCAACGTCTTCTTCGAGCGACTCGCCCGCCGCCTGGGGGACGCCGCGTCGGCACGCGGACTGACCCTCTTCATCACGGTGGGGGCCGAGCGGCCGGAAGTGCTCGGTCAGGCGATCGACTCCCTGCTCGGGGTACGAGTGGCCGGAATCATCCTGGTCTCCCCCTGGCTTCTCGACGAGGACCTGCTGGCCATCGGCGAGGAGGCGCCCACCTGTCTGATCGGACGACGCGGCCCCGGCGGGCGGGTGGACTCCGTCCACATGGACGAGGAGGCGGCCGCCGACCTCGTGGTCGAGCATCTGACGGGACTGGACGTGGAGACCATCGGGTACATCGGCCCGCGGGTGGCGGACAGCGCCTCCCGGCGCCAACGCGAGATGGCCCTCAAGCGCGCCGGGGCCCGAGCGGACGTGCCGATGGTGGTCTACGGCTGCGGGGACGATGCCGGCCCGGCGGTGCGGGCCATGGTCCAGACTCATCCCGAGGCCCTGGGCATGGTCATCCACAACGACATCCTGGCCATCGACGCCGTCCCCGTCCTGCGGGAGGCGGGTCGCCTCCCCGAGTCGACCGGGGCCGGAGTGGCGTTGGTCTCCTACGACAACACCTACCTGGCCGAACGCGGCGAGTTCTCCCTGACCAGCATCAACCAGCCCGAGGAGATCATGGCGGCCCGGGCCATCGAACTGCTCTGCGAGCGCGCCGGGATCGGCGGACCGGGGACCGCGTCCGCAACCGCCCGCACCGTGGTCCTGCCCCCGGACCTGGTGGTGCGCAGCTCCTCGGTGGGCCGTGCGCCTCGCACAGCCGCACCCGTGGCGGATCCCCCGGTCATCGGAGCACCCGATGCAGCCCACTCCGCCGACGGATCGCACTGATGCGCCGGGATCCGCGCGAGCCCCGATCCGCGGCCCGTCGCGGAGGCGGTGCGGAGACGATCCAAAGGGAGGAACCGGCGCATGGGCGCGAAGAACGACCTGCGACGGATGCTGACACGGCGGGCGCGCATCGATCCGCACCCGGGCGGACCGGCCCCATCGCCGTCGAACGCGCTCGCGCGCCGCTCCGCCGTGCTCATCCTCGCCGGTGCGCGAGAGACGATCCTCGCCCCCGGGGCTTCCGCCGAGGACGCCGTCCCGGCCGATACCGACATCCTCCTCACCATCCGCTCGACGGAGCTGCGCCATCACCCCGGCCAGGTGGCGTTCCCGGGCGGGGGAATCGAGGGCGGAGACGACAGCGCCGCCGCGGCCGCGCTGCGGGAGGCCCGCGAGGAAACGGGCATAGCCCCGGAGAGCGTCGAGATCCTGGGCAGCCTGCCCGAGATCATGCTCCCGGCGAGCGGCAACCTCGTCACCCCGGTCCTCGGGTGGTGGAGCCGACCGGGCGCTCTTCTGGTGGATGGCGTCGAGACGGCCGATGCCATGCGCGTGGCCGTGGCGGCCCTCATCGACCCGGCCTCGCGCTGGACCTCCGTGCTCAGGCGCAATGGCTCCGTTCACCGGGGTCCGGCCTTCCGGACCTCCACGAGCGCGCCGGTCATCTGGGGATTCACGGGCCGCCTCCTGGCGACCGTCCTCGACGGGGCGGGCTGGGCACAGCCCTGGGACGAGACCCGTGAGATCACCATCGACGACCGAGTGCCGCGCGTACCGGGAACCGGCGGAACCACGGGCCCGCGCAGAACCGACCAGTAGCCGGCCGGTGCCGTTCGCACCGGGACGCCCCGACTAGTTCGTCCTGACCATTTTCTCCTCGCTCCGCTGCGGGGTATTGACAGCGCCATGCTTCCCGCACATACTGGAGTCACATGTTCACGCGCGTTAATCACTGCGGTCCATCCCTCTGAGGCGCGCTCGGGTCGATGAGGACAGAACGCGGACGGAAGGTCCACACCCATGAGCACCACTCCCCTGTCAGTCGCCGTCATCGGCGCCGGAATGGCCGGCACCACCCACGCCAACGCCTGGCGCCAGGTCGGCACCGTCTTCGACCTGGGCCTGCCGCAGGTCCGTCTGCACACCATCGCCGACGCCTACCTCCCCTTCGCCGAGGACG
>ERZ773075.518-NODE-518-length-29038-cov-10.7736_pt1 | contig 29038 bp, 24 predicted proteins | sample MGYA00580614_ERZ773075 | MGnify/ENA primary metagenome ERZ773075 (study PRJEB29015, sample SAMEA2738021) | human oral metagenome | biome: human oral; feature: human-associated habitat; material: dental | place: China | collected 2043 ...
GCAACCTCGACCTGGCTCAGCTCGGTCGAGCGCAGGCGGATGATCGAGAGCACGCCGAATAGGCCGAGCCCCAGCCCCGCGCCCACAGTCGCCGTGGACAAAGCCGTGGTCACGGCCAGCACGCCGACGTTGACGCCCACGAGGGCGACCGCGAGGTCCTTGCGCCGATGGCGCGGATAGTACAGCGCGAACGCGAGCGCGCATATCGCCGCTATGTCAAGGGCAAAGAGTCGGACGTCCATACTGCCTCCTTCTTGCGAGCCCCGCACGCCCGGACGCTCCGAGCCGCGGGCGTTGCCTCGCCGACCCGTCAAGAATGAGAAACGCAGCTCGATTTTTCCAATGTTTTATCCGAAGCTTTTCTGAAAATAGTCTCGAACTTTGTTTTACGTTGGCCAACGCGATTCGACCCGGCCGCGCCAAACACGCCTGCAATCGGCGGCGTCAAAAAGGCGAATCCCGCGGAACGCCTGGAAATGTTCCGCGGGATTCGCGTCTGGAAGGCAGGCGGCGGGCCGGGCCCGCGCAGATTCGCCCTACTTGAACTCGCCGGCTTTGGCCTTGGCGATCTCGTGGCCGTCGACGACGATCTTGTACTCCTTGCCCTTCGCCAGGTCGGCAGAGGAGAAGAAGATCGAACTCACGTCCTTCGTGAGGGTGTGCTTGGCCAGTTCCTTGCCCCCCGATTCGACGACGGTGACGGTGGTCTGCGCCTTGACCGCGGCGTCGACCTTGATCGCCGTCTGAGAGGAGCCCGACGACGGCGTTTCGTCCATGCCCGAGGGGCCCGCGGCGAACAGGGTGCCGCCGTCGATTTCAAGGCCGGTCTCGGCGTCGAGCGAGGCCGCACGCGTGTCGGTGGGGCCGTAGATCGTCATCTTTCCCCCGCCGATGTAGGCGGCGCCGTTGGAGTCGAAGCCGTCGCCCCCGGTGTCCAGACGCCACTCGCCCCCGGAAACGGAGAGCCAGGGCCTGACGCCGGTGGCGTTGATGCCGTCGTCGGTCGTTTTGACGTCGGCCTTGCCCCCCGCAAGGAGGACGTGCGCCGCCTCGATGCCCTCCTTGGAGCCCGCAATCTTGATATTGCCGCCGGCGATGACGATCTCGGTTTTCGCGTTCACGGCGTTGGACGAACCGCCGTTGATCGTCAGGTCGCCGCCCGTGACGAGCACGTACCCGCGGCCCGACTTGGTCTCATTTTCGGACTTGATGCCGTTGCCCTTGCCGTTGACGTCGAGCGTGCCGCCGGCTATGACCACGTAGTCCTGGCCGCGCACGGCGTCGTCGGGGGCGCTGACGCTGATCTTCCCGCCGGTCACGACGAGGCCGTCGGAGCTGGAGATGCCGTCGTTGGCGTTCCCGGTGACCTTGAGCTCGCCCTTGCCGCCGACGGTGAGGTCCGCGGACGACGCGAGGGCGGCCGACGGCCCCTTCGCATTGCCGGCGTAGCTCGACGTGTCGGACAGGCTGTTGGAAGTGCCTTCTGCGGCGATGACGACCGCCTCGTCGGCCGTCTTCACCCGAATGGCCGAGTCCTTGGACGAGGAGATGTTGGCGTTCTTGAGGACGATTTTCACCTTCGCCGTGTCCGGCGCCTCGACCGTGACCGTCCCGTTGAAGGAGCCTGAGAGCACGTAGGTGCCGTCCTGCTTGATGGTCACGGAGTCCTGCGTCGCGCTCGCGCCCTTGCCCGAAACCTTCGGCGTGCCGTCGAGCTGGATCGTCGTTGCGGAGGACTCCTTGTAATCGGCGTCGTTGGAATCGGCGTGCGGTTTTTGGTTCTCCGCCATGACCGCCTCGGGAGTGGCCCCGTTCGGCTTGACGGAGGACGCGTAAATGTCGCCTCCCGTGGGGACTTTCTTTCCCGAAACGTTGCGCAGCGAATCGAGGATCTTCAATCCGTCGGTCTCGCCAGAGCCCACAATCGACGACCCCTTGGACGTCGATTTCGTTCCGTTCGTGTCGGACTTCCCGTCGCCGCATCCGGCCAGGGCGAGGCCCCCGACGGCGAGGACCGCCGCCGCGTGTCTATGGATTTTCCCAGTCATCGGATAGCTATCTCCTTATTCCTAGTTTGGTCATTGTCGAATGCCAGCGGTTGGCTGGCAGCTCGGGATGGACGATTGCCGTGCCAATGGCGTATTTGGACACTCGGGACGGCCGTATGCCGCGGGACCACAGCCACCGGTCGACGTCGGATGTGCGTCCGCTGGATTTGGTTTCGACGACCACTTCGGGAAACTCGAACCCGGAGTCCTCTCCGGGGCCCGCAAGCACGAGGCCCCGGTCGATCGTCAACCTGGAATCGTCAGGGAGGCAGACCGTCGAGCGCCGGTAGTACGAGCGGCTCGACGGCACAAGGCTCGCCAGGGTTCTGAGCCCCTCCCTGTGAGTCGCCGTGACGCCGCGGCCGACGAGAAGCTTGGCCGCCCAAGGGAGCACCTCCGAACGCGTGAGCGGTTCGGCGGGGTCTCCGCGGTAGAAACAGTCCTTCGAGCGGACGTCTTCCAGCCGCAGACGGTCTTTGACGTTTTGGCCCCGCCCGGACCGGGTCTTGAGCTCCATGAAGTGCAGCCCCGAATCGAGGTAGATCCGAGAGCGGAGTTTGAAACGCCGACGGCGCTTGGTGGCGGCCGCGCGATAGAGGGCGAAGTCCAGTGTGTCGTAGTAATCCGAGAGGTAGCTGAAGGTCTGAAGCCCGTCGATCGTCAAGGCGCAGGCCCCAATGTCGCACAGAAAGCCGACCATCTCGGCGACCGTCCTGTCTGGAACGAGGTACTTGCGGTCGGTTCGTTTGAGCAGCTCGGCCCGTGCAGACAGCTCATGGAGAGAGATCTCCGGCAAGCCGAGCAGCTCGAATCCGTCCCTCTTCGGATTCGACTTGGCCTCTGCTTCGCTCGCACCCGTCATAGACATCACCGCCATCAGGCTGCCCTCAACGACTTCGTCTCCCGGATCTGTGCCCGCCCCTTCGAGCAGCGGACGTCGACCATGGTGGAGTCATTGACGTAATCGAGCCTGACGATGCTCACTTCGCGCACTTTCATGTCGGTGCGACGCTCAATGTATCGCGCAAGCTCTTCCGGATTGGAAAGGGCCCTGTCCACGACCAGCGTCATGTGGCTCGAACCCGTCATCACAAGCTTCGAATCGGCCACCGCGAGGGCGAAGATGATCGCGGCGATGAGCAGCGCCGCGATGCGGAGGGACATGCCTTCACCCATTCCGCCGATGAGCCCAATGGCGAGGGCGGCGAAGTAATATGCAACCTCGACCTGGCTCAGCTCGGTCGAGCGCAGGCGGATGATCGAGAGCACGCCGAATAGGCCGAGCCCCAGCCCCGCGCCCACAGTCGCCGTGGACAAAGCCGTGGTCACGGCGAAAACTCCGATGTTGACGCCCAGAAGGGCGACGGCCAAGTCTTTGCGCCGGTGTCGTGGATAGTACAGCGCGAACGCCAATGCCCCGATCGCTGTAAGGTCGACGGCGAAAAGGGGATAGTTCATGGTTATCTCCTGTCGTGGTCTTTCATCGCCGCCCCTCGCGAGGCGGAGGCCGGACCCAGAAGCTTGCGTGGTTGTCTTCTGCGGTTTGCCGCGACGCCCGACGCCGTCGTCAAACGGCTCAGGCTTCTCGTTGCTTGACCCTTTCCGAACTCGCGACGGGTGCGCGCAGAGACGGTTTACGTTGCGGCGACCGCTGAAGGTGGGAACGAAAGCCGCACGCCTCGGATCCGGCATGGTCGCAATGCGATGAAGTTATTTGAGTTGTGGAAGTGTGGACCGCTTCAATCCAGATAAAAACAGCGTGCCAGAGATCGACTTCGTTTTCTAGTGTTTGCGACACACTGAATTTGCGCAGGTGAATCGGCGGTTCTTCCCCGACGGCCAGAATTCATTGATACTTCGACAATTTAGAGGTTGATTTCGACATGAGCGAAAAAACCGATGTCGCCGATTTGCGACACGGCTGTCGCTGGCGGCCTGACACACCGGGCCTGTCTGAACTTCGGGCAGGCCCGAGGATGCAAACTCGCTTGAGTCGGCCGGACGCAAAAGCGTTGCGCATGGGCGCAGGCGCGGGCGGAATCGAACAGTATCTCAACTTTGCCCTTAGGGGGCTTCACGCTACTATGAATTTGCGCTTCGAGGCCGTTCGCGCCGGCGGGCGTCAGGTGCTGTCCGAGTCGCCAAGGGACCGGAAACATCGAGAGAAAGGAGAACGATGTCGTTGCCAAACGAAGAACCAGAACAGAAGTCGTCGCCAAACGAGAGCCCACAGGCGGGCGGCCAAGGCTTTCCACAGCCGCAGTCGCCTAGTTTCCCCCAGAACCAGGGGGCTTTCCCACAAAACCAAGTACAGGCGCCGCATTCGGCGATCTACGGAAGCCGCCAGCCGGTCGCCAGCGGGATGAACCCGCTGGCAATCGCCTCGCTGGCGTGCAGCATTCTAGGCATCGTGTCCGCCCTGCTCGGAATCCCTGCCCTGGCCCTCTTCCTGCCCATAGCGGGCGTCATCCTCGGGCACGTCGCTCTCAACGACATCCGAAAGACGGGCAAGGGCGGCAAGCCCGAAGCCATTGCGGGCACGGTCATCGGCTACATTACGGCCATTCTCGCTGTGCTCGTAATCATGGTTTTAAAAGGAATCGCGGACATACTCGGATGAATCCCACGCGGCGTCGGAGGCGCAAACCGCCCGGCGCGCTCACGGCAGTCCGGTTCGGGGCACTTGCACCGCCGCGTCCGGGCAATCAAGATTCGCAATCGGTGCGGGGCCCAGAACGGCACTCTGGGCCCCGCACCGCATTTCCCGCAGGCCGTACCCAACCCTCACGCGTCCGAAACCGCCACGGGTTCCAACCAACGCATTCCCGCCTTTCGCGAGACTCGTCACGGGGCACGCCGCGAATACCCTCGTCGCCCTTGTGGCGAGCGACATACACGCATATCATCGTCCTGACAACATTTCCGCGCGGCAAGGACAGAGCCGCTGCCCACGACGGCTACGAACAAGCTCAGGGGCCGCACACGGGCCACTGGTCGAATTTCCCCTACGGCACGGCGCCGCAGCCTTGTCAACAATGGGGGTTCGGCCCGCCGCCCTCACGGAAAACGAGCTCGCTCGCCATCTGCTCGCTCGTCTTCAGCATATGCGGATGGATAGTTGCCTGGCTCGTCTTCCTGCCCGCAGGAATCGTCTGCGGGCACTGTGCGCTGCACTCCGTCCGAAAAACCGGCGAGTCGGGAGAGGGCATGGCCCGCGCAGGCTTGACACTGGGGTACCTAGGGCTCGTCGTCACGCCGCTTCTTCTCAAATGGACACACTTCCAGTAGGGGCAACGCCGAGGAAACAGACGCCGAATTGAGCGACGCGGCCTCGCCCTGCAGTGCGAGCGCCGCGGTGAATCATCTCGTGCATTTCCTCCTCAGGCATGCGCGCGCTATTCTGGATCAAGCTCGGACGGCGATCACGCTCCCAGCCTTTCCAGCCGCGGTCTATTCGTCGAACGATCACGGCATTTGGGAGAAAGGACATCGATGTCGGCGCCCCACGACGACCTCCAAGACGTCAACCCCGCGCAATCGTCTCGGGCCCCCGATTCTGCCGCTGAGCAAGCAGCCTCGGCCGTGGACCAGTCAGCCTCCGCTGCCGAGCAAGACGAGTTTCCTCAAGGTCAAGCCCCTCAGACACCGGTTCGCGGAGGCCTCCAGCCTGCCGTCCCGAGAAATCCCTTTGCAACGGCGTCGCTGACGTTCAGCCTTCTGAGCCTCGGAGCGATCGCGAACATGTTCGCGTATATCATAAATTTTTCCCTCGGCTTCGTTTTTCCCACGCTTGTCTCCATATTGGGGATAGTCGCCGGCCACGCCGCACTGAGCGACGGCCGGAAGACGGGCAACACACGCAAGGCCTTCACCTGCACGGCCTTCGCCTACGTCGCGGCCGCCCTCGCGATAGCCTTGGCCGCCCTCTTGGCGTACCTGTTCTCCGACGGTCTTCGATGAGACGCACGAGGCCGACGGCGCCGACCGGCTCGCGCCCTCTCGACGGTCCTTCAATCGCCCAAGTCCTCAGCAGCTCAAGTTCTTGGCAACCCGAGTTCTTGGCAACCCGAGTCCTCAGCAGCTCAAGTTCTTGGCAATCTGGGTTCTTGGTAATCTAGATTCGCGGTCGATGGGCGGCTGTCGAAGCCGACCGGAACGCCGTTCCGGGCCGTGCATTGCGCTCGCCGCAGGCGCCTGAAACCGCATCGATGCTTCAACGACCAGGAGAAAGGCGTGCAGGTGGCCAGAGAGTTCGACTTCGATTCGTTCATTGACCGCGAGAACACGGAGTCGTTGAAATGGGACGCCCGGGAGCGCCGCGGGTACCCCGAGACGGTTTTGCCCATGTGGGTTGCGGACATGGACCATCGGACGGCCCCCGCCGTCGTCCAGGCGCTCCACGATCGCGTCGCCCATGGAATCTTCGGGTACACGAGTCCGGACGCATCCTATTTCGAGACGGTCGCCGCCTGGCAGTCCCGCCGCTTCGGGTGGGACGTCGACCCGATGTCGATCGTCGCCACAGGGGGCGTGATCCCGGCTCTGACATACGCCGTCAGGGCGTTCACGGAGCCCGGCGACCGCGTGGTCATCGAGGAGCCCGTCTACTATCCTTTTCGGTCTATCGTCGAGAACAACGGCCGCATCGCGGTCAACGCGCCTCTCGCGCGCAATGGGGAGGGGCGATACGTTCGCGATCTCGCCGCCCTCGAGGCGACGTTCGTCGATTCCGGCGCCCGGACGATGATCCTGTGCAACCCCCACAATCCGGTCGGCCGGGTGTGGACCCGCGAGGAGCTGCTCGGGCTCGCCGACCTCGCCGCAAAACTCGACGTCATCGTCCTCTCGGACGAGATCCACGCCGATCTGACCTATCCGGGCATCCGCACGACGCCGTTCTCCTCCCTGCCGGGAATGTCGAATCGAACGGCGACATTCACCTCGCCGTCGAAGTCCTTCAACCTCGCCGGGCTCCAACTCGCCAACATCGTCGTCCCCGACCGGAAGCGGCGGCAGGATTTCATCCGCGAGTCGAACGCCGCGGGCTACAGCGAACCAAACGCCCTCGGCCTCGCCGCATGCCGCGCCGCCTACGAAGAGGGCGAGGAATGGCTCGACGCCTTCCGAGAGCACATGGCCGAAAACCTGGAGTTTCTGGCGGCGGCGCTCGAGGGAATCGACGGGATCGAGCTCGTCGAACCCGAGGGCACATACCTTCCCTGGCTTGACTGCCGCGAGCTGATCCGCAATCTCGGGATCGAGGCGGGCGAGCTTGACGAGTTCATGGTCAACGAAGCGGACCTTTGGCTCGACGACGGCGCCATCTTCGGAGACGAAGGCCTCGGGTATACCCGCATCAACATCGCCTGCCCGCGGAGCACGCTGAAGGAGGCGGTCGATCGGCTCAGCCGCGCCGTCGAAGCGCAATCGGTGTCCGACGACGAGCCCGCTTCGGCTCCGGCGACGGCCACATTCGAAACGGCGCCGATCGACTCTGCGGAGCCGATCGACACAGAGGCGTCAGCCGGTCCTGAGACTTCGGACGATTCCGGAGCTTCGGCCGGCTCGGCATCGTCAACCGACGCTCAGTCCCCAGGCGATTCTCAGGAAGCTTCGCGGGCCCGGCAGAACGAGGCCGCCGAGGGGACGGAGGGGGATTCGTGAGCGCCCGCGACGAAGCCTTCGGCCGCGAAAAGGCCTCTCGCCGCGCCGAGACGGTTCTGGCGCATATCGGCACGTCGAGCGACCCCGGCACCGGCGCGCTGACCACGCCCATCTACCTTTCCACGGCCTACGCCCACCCGGGGCTGGGCGCCTCGACGGGATACGACTACACCCGCACGGCCAACCCGACCCGCGACGTCCTGCAAAGCGCGCTCGCGCAGATCGAAGGCGGCACAGCGGGATTCGCGACGTCGTCGGGCATGGCGGCGGCCGAGTTGGTCGTCTCTCTAGCGGCCCCTGGCTCGCGTATCGTCGCCGCCGAAGACATCTACGGCGGAACGTTTCGTTATTTCGACGAGCTTGCCAGGACCGGCGTCTACGACGTGAATTTCGCCATGGGCGAACAAGGCTTGTGCGACGCCCTGGCCAAGCCGGCAGACCTCGTCTTCATCGAGACGCCCACCAACCCGATGATGGTCGAAATCGACATTGAACGAATCGTCGATCTGGGCCATCGGGCAGGCGCGGTCGTGGCCGTAGACAACACCTTCTACACGCCGATCTTTCAAAGGCCTTTGGAATCGGGGGCCGACGTCGTCCTTCACTCCGCCACGAAGTACCTGGGCGGGCACAACGACGTCTTGGCGGGCGCCGTGATCGTCTCCCGCGAGGACCTCGCCGAGAAACTTGCCGTCCGCCTCAACATGACGGGCGCAACCCTCAGCCCCTTCGACAGCTGGTTGCTCATGCGCGGAATGAAGACGCTCGCCCTGCGCATGGAGCGCCACCAGGACAACGCGCGAAAAGTCGCGGCCGCCCTCGAAGAGAGCCCCCTCATCGACCGCGTGCTCTACACCGGCAGGGGCGGAATGCTGAGCTTCGTCCCGAACGAGTCCGTGGACATGCCGAAGGTCCTCGAATCGGTGCGCATCTTCACCTTCGCCGAATCCCTCGGCGGCGTCGAATCGCTCATCACATGCCCTGCCGTCCAGACGCACGCAGACGTCCCGCGGGAGAGGCGAATGGGCTACGGGCTGACAGACGACCTGCTCCGCCTGAGCGTCGGCCTAGAGCACTGGCGGGACCTCGTCGACGACCTCCTCGGAGCGCTCGAGGTCAGCATTCGACGACGTTGACGGCCAAGCCCCCGCGGCTGGTCTCCTTGTACTTGGAGAGCATGTCCTCTCCCGTTTGGCGCATGGTCTCGATGACGGCGTCAAAGGAGACCGCGTGCCGCCCGTCGCCCCACAGCGCCATTCGCGCGGCATTGATCGCCTTCACCGCGGCGATGGCGTTTCGCTCGATGCAGGGGATCTGGACGAGCCCGCCCACCGGGTCGCACGTCAGCCCCAGGCAGTGCTCCATGGCGATCTCCGCGGCGTTTTCCACCTGCCGCGGCTCGCCGCCCAGAGCCTCGGCGAGGCCGGCCGCCGCCATCGCGCAGGCCGATCCGATTTCTCCCTGGCATCCGACCTCGGCGCCCGCGATCGAAGCGTTCGTCTTGATGAGGCCGCCGACGGCCGACGCCGTCAACAAGAACCGGCGCACACATTCGGCAGAGCCGCCCCTGCGGCGTATGTAGTAGGCCAACACCGCCGGAATCACGCCGGCCGCCCCGTTTGTCGGCGCGGTCACCACGCGGTGGCCCGCGGCGTTCTCTTCGTTGACCGCGAGCGCGTAGAGGTTGATCCAGTCCATTCCGGCCAGCTCGTCGCCGTCGTCCGAGGCCTGCCGGGCGCGCAGGTCGGCCAGAAGCCGAGGGGCGCGCCTGCGCACTTTGAGGATTCCAGGCAGCAGCCCCGTCGTCGTGCAACCGGCTTCGATGCTCTCGCGCATCGCGGCGACGATCCCGTCGAGGGCCGCCCGCAGCTCGTCTTCGCCCATGAGCGCGAGCTCGTTGGCTTTGACGACGTCGGAGATCCTCAGCCCCTCGCGCTCGCAGTGGCCGAGCAACTGGGCAGCGCTCGAATACGGATACGGGGGCGGGGAGGCCGCCGGGCAGTCCCAGGCTGCGGCGAGCGGGCGCGCCTCGGAGGCCCTTTCGGCGTCGCCGCACTCTTCCATGACGAATCCGCCGCCCACCGAATAGTATGTGCGCTCGCCGAGGACCGCCCCGTCTTCGGCGAAGGCGCGGACAGTGAGAGCGTTGACATGGAAGGGAAGGATCTTTCCCGGGAGGAAGAGAATGTCGCGTTCGGCTGCGAATCCGACCTCCCCCGCTCCGGCCACGCTCAGCAGGCCGGTGCGTTCGACGTCGCCCATGATGGCGTCGACGACGTCAATCGGCACGCTCTCGGGAGAATGGCCGGCGAGGCCGAGCATGACGGCCCTGTCCGTCGAATGGCCTTTTCCCGTGGCGCCCAGGGATCCCATGAGCTCGACGACGATGCGTCCGAGCCTCGCCTGCGCGGGGATTTTCAGATGTTCGGCAAAGTGCAGGCCCGCCCTCATGGGGCCGACCGTGTGAGAGGAGGAAGGGCCGATTCCCACGCGAAACATGTCCCGGACGGACAGCGGGCGGGAAGCCTCTTCGGCGGAAATCTGGCCTGAGACGACCGCGGCCGGGCCGTCGGGCAGACCGTGAAGCGGAGCCATTGCATTCCTTCCAATCGACGTGCGACACGCCGCTGCGGTGCGAACGTGTCACGCCCGTGGGCCTACCGGCGGAACCGACGCCGACGGGTACCCAAGGGCTGACGCAAGCAACTACAATGCTACCGGGACAGGCCTTCGCATCCCCACCGGAACTCCACGTCCCCATTGGGAGCTTCCACTTCACTGCACAGTGCAAACAATCGAGAGAGAGCGGCAGGAGCGATGAGAGACTATTCGAACACGCTGCGCGATGCGGGGCTGCGCGTCACGGAGCCGCGTTTGGCCCTTCTGCGCACAGCGCAAAAGGGCGGGCATTCCAGCGTCGAGGCCTTGCGGCAGGGGGTCATCGACCAGATCGGCTCGGTTTCCGTCCAGGCCGTCTACGACATCGTCCACGCTCTGACGACGGCGGGATTGCTGCGAGAGGTTCGTTCGGCGGGAACCGTCACCTATTACGAGATCAACCGGAACGACAATCACCATCACGCCATCTGTCGGTCATGTGGGAAGATTGAAGACGTTCCTTGCGCAAAAGGAGAGAAGCCCTGCCTTCACGCTTCTCACACTCACGGATACACAATCAACGAGGCGGAGGTCATTTATCACGGCTACTGCCCAGATTGCCAGGCAAAACAAAGGAAATAGCAAATTCGCGGATCCGTTCTCGCGCAGAGCAAGCGGGCGGCGATCCACGCATCGCCGCCCGCCATTGCTTCGGCCTGAAGGGATTCTCGCCATGCCGAGAAAACCGAAGCTATTCTCTTGTACGAGGCGCATGTCCTTCGCCCCGGCGGCGGGTCCGGGTCCACGAAATCCCGGGGCGTCCGCCTGTGCTTCCATCCTGCCCAGCCTTTCTGAGCCAACCATGAGGCGACCCTGAGAAAATCCGGGGTACGATTGTTTTAAAGTTGACGACCGCACCCGGCAAGAGTCGGCCACACCCGAAAGAATCCGACGCATCCCTCAACGATTGAACTTTCACGCCAACGCACCGTCTCACAAAATGAGAAACACCGAGCAGTTTTTTCAATGCCTTCCACCATATACGATGTCGTATGTAACATAATGGTAGACGCTGGCCGCAAGAAGCGTCGGCATTTTCAACGCTTGCCTGACCAGAGGAGAATCCGATGCCCGATCAACGAGAACGAATGAACGTAGAGTCCTTCAATTTAGACCATCGCGCAGTTCACGCTCCGTTTGTCAGAGTCGCTGACGTCAAACGACTGCCGCATGGCGATGTGCTTACCAAATACGACGTGCGCTTTTGCCAACCCAACGTAGAGCATCTAGAGATGTCTGCAGTGCACTCGATTGAACACTCCTTTGCGGAGTATGCGCGTAATCACAGTGACGTTGTGGTGGACTTCTCTCCGATGGGATGCCAAACTGGCTTCTATCTCATTCTCGCTTCCGAGCCTGACATCGACGGGGCAATTTCACTCATTTCCGCCACTTTTCAAGATATACTGCGAGCAACGGAAGTCCCAGCCGCGAACGAGGTTCAATGCGGATGGGGCGTACATCACTCACTTGAGGCGGCGCAACATGCCGTCCGCTCTATGTTGAAGCAGCGCGAGGTATGGAAGGATATTGAGGCGTGACCACCGTAAACGCCATTGTGCTGGCTGCACAGGATGTCGAGGTACAGCCCTTCCTCGACATCCTCACCAAGGCGCCCTCTCGTGCACGCGAGCTCGCTGAAAAACGCCCGGGCATAGGCCGCTCTCTACTCGGCGCCGCGTCTAGAATCACTCAGATCCCCATTCCGACGGGGCAGGCATGGTATGCGCAGACGTCCAGCGGGCGAATTGTCGTCATGCGCACGGGCGTGGGAACGGTCGCGACCGCGAGTGCCTTGGGTTGGATACTCTCGGAGTACAGCCCCAGATGCGTCGTGTCCATCGGCTCCGCCGGCGGGTTGGCGACCGACGTCAACGTGCTTGACCTCGTCGTCGGATCGACCTACGCCTACGGCTCGGCAGATGCGACCGCCTTCGGCTACAAACTGGGGCAGATTCCCGGCCAGCCGGACATGTTCGCCGGCGACGAAGAGCTGCTCTTCCATTCCGGCTCGGCTTCTCGTTCGGGCCAGGTGCTCACGAGCGACTCTTTCGTCACGTCCGACAAGGTGGAAGCCGTGCGCGCGGCATTCCCCAACGCCATCTCAACCGACATGGAGTCGACGGCGGCGGCGCAGATCTGCACGACGTGGGGAATTCCGTTCGTGTCCCTTCGGTGCGTCTCGGACCTGTGCGGGCCGGCGGCCGATCAGGATTATCACGTGGCGATCGAGGAGGCCGCCGCGGTCAGCGCCGTGGCCACAGCGGCCATGCTCTCCGGCTACTTCAACCAGCACACAAAGGGCCGTTCGCCGCTGTTCAGCAAGGCGGCAATCGACGGCGCCCTGCTGCTCATCCTCGCCAGGACGCTCAAGCTCGAACCGGCCGAGGACATTTCGAACATCCCCGACGACATCGCGACCGCCGTGCGCTCCCAGCTCTCAGGCAACGCCGCCGCCGTCGCCGAGGCGTTGGGGCACGTCTCCGCCGCGCTCACGGCGGTGCGCACTGACCCGAGCATCACCTTGACGGCAAAGAAGTACGACGCCGAACGCAGCAACTACGTCACGACCCTCGGCCTGACGTCGGACCGCGGGCAGATCGCGTGGCCTCCGACGTCGCAGACGGTTTCAAAGCGGTCGAACGGCTATTGGAACGACGCACTGGCCGGCCTCGGCATCCAAGTCAAGTCGGGCCGCCAGCGCGGAACCGTCAAATTCACCGAGCAGGAGTACCTGCAGGCGCTGCGCGACTTCCTGCTGTGGGCTGAAACCAACGGGTTGAGCCCGTCCGTCGCCGCCTACGGCGTGTGGTCTTCCGACGGCGGCAAGGGCCAGGTCCCCGGTCGGCCGTCCTCCGCTGCGATTCGCCAGCGTTTCAACACGTGGCGGGCAGCGATCATGACGGCCAGGGAGTGATTGCAGGCGAGCGGCGCCCGACGCGACGCGCCTCAGTCGACGGCGGCCGAGCGCGCAACGGGCAGACCGATCGCGGCAGTCTGACGGCGATCCGCGCCCGGGCGGCGCACGCGCCAATCGGAAGCTGACCGCCCACCGCTAGGGCGGCGGCGAAACGGCGCTCGGGCAACTGCGAAGATTTGCCTCCTGCGTCGTCCTGCCTCGATGCGAGACCGCCGCAAGCTCACCCTGCGTCGATCTGATCGAGCATCCAGGCGATTTCGAAGGCGCGCTCACGCCAAGCGTCATAACGCCCGGATTTGCCTCCGTGGCCGGCAACCATCTCGATCTTCTCGAGAATCGGGCGCGCCATCGGGTCGTTCGTGGCCCGCTCGCGCAGAATTTGGACCCACTTCGTCGGCTCGACGTAAAAGACGCGGACGTCGTTGAGCGAGGTGGTGGCAAGAATGGCCGGATACTCGCGCCTGCCGACGTTCTCAGTGGGCGAATACGTCTGCATGTACCTGTAGACTTCTTGCGATTCGATCGGGTTGCCCCACTCTTCCCACTCCCCCACCGTCAGCGGCAGCTCTGGCTTGAGGATGGTGGTGAGGGTGTCGACGAAAGGCACTCCGGCATGGATAGCCCTGAACTCGCTCGGCGCCAAGTTGGCGACGGCCCCCATGAGCAGCCCGCCGGCGGACCGCCCTTCGGCGGCCAGGCGGCCCTCAGCCACCCAGCCGGACGTGCGAAGCCAGCGGGCGCAGGCGATGAAATCTGTGAAAGTGTTGCGCTTCTTGAGCAGGCGCCCGTTCTCATACCACGCCCGCCCCATCTCGCCGCCTCCGCGCGGGTGGGCGAAGGCGACCACGGCTCCGCGCTGCAAAATTGAGATGTACGAGGCTCTGAACACCGGGTCCAGTGAGACCTCGTACGAGCCGTAGCCGTAGATGTATCCGGGATTCTTGCCGTCCGGGGCGACGTCGACTCGGTGGACGACAGTCATCGGCACGAGCGCGCCGTCGTCGGCCTCGACCCACACCCCTTCCTGGGCGTAGGCCGAACGGTCGTAGTTCGGAACCTCGAGCTCTTTGAGAAGCTTCGTCTCGCCCGTCGCCGGGGAGTAAGAAAACTGAGTCGGCGGCGTCAGGACGGATTGGAGGGAATACACGACGTCGCTCGCCTCCCACACGTAATTCTCGTCCACCTCGATGGAGGAGAGGTCCTCCGACGGGACGACGACCGGGGCCGACCACGGCGAGGATTCCGCTTCTCTCCTTTCCTCTACGGGCGACTGAGCTTCTGCCTCCGCTGTCCGGGCCGATTCAGGCCCCTCCCCGCCGTCAGGCGCATCCGGCGACCCATCGGCCGACTCGGGCGGCCGGCCCGCTGCGCCAGACGATTCATGCGCCCCCGTTCGCAGCATGGACCGCAGCTGGGGCTGGCCCCCTGAACGCATGGAAATCACTGCGAAGTCGCGAAAAGCATCGACTCCGAGAATCCGTTCGCCGGCCCCGGGCGTGAGAAGGGGAGTCCATTCTTCCGGCCCCGACTGACCGATCGGGGCGTACGCGACCTCGAAGTCGGCGACATTGGCATTGTGGACGATCAGGAGCAGGTCTTCGGCGGGCTCCACGGAGTAGTCGAGCCCCTGGCGCCGCGGGCACACGACGATCGGCGGAGCGTCGATGTCGGCGACGTCGTAGAGAAGCGCCTCGGCGGTCAAAGCCGACGACGAGTGGACGACGATCCAGCGCCCGTCGCGGGAAGCCCAGTGGCCGACGTTGAAACGCCCGTCGTTTTCCTGAAAGAGCAGCCGGTCCTCCCACGTCGGGGAGCCGACTCTGTGGAGCCAGATCTGCCATTGGCGCCACGAGTCGTCGACGCGCGAGTAGACGATCGCCTTTGAGTCGGCCGTCCACGCCAGGCCGTACCCGAGGCCGTCGACGGCGTCGTCGACCACCGCGCCCGTCTCGACGTCGAAGACGCGCAGCCGAAAGTGCTCGTCTCCGGTGAAATCGACGCCCAAAGCTCCCAAACGCCCGTCGGGCGACGGGGCGAAACTCGACACGCCGAAAAACTCCTCCCCTTCGGCCAGGCTGTTGCCGTCCCAGACAAGGAGCTCCCTCCCGTCGACGGCCGGACGGCGAGCCGGATCCTCAGGGTCCACGGGGATTCTGTAGGTGGCGGGGTACTGCTTGCCCTCCCATGTGCGCGTGACGTACCACCACCGGCCTCTCCTGACAGGAATCGAGGTGTCGTCCTCTTTCGTTCGCGAAGCGATCTCGCGGACGATTTCCTCCTGCAACGGCTCAAGGTGGGCGGTGCGTTCCGCCGTCCACTCGTTCTCCGCTTCCAGGAGGGCGAGCACGTCGTAGCTCTTCTTGTCGCGCAGCCATTCGTAGTTATCGACGTAGGAATCTCCGTGGAACGTCCGCGACGTCGGAATCTTCTTGGCGATCGGTGCTGGCATGGGCTCTAGCCTACCCGAGCGAGCCCGGACGGGGGCGACTGTCCACATTCGAGGCGGCCGTCCGAGGAGGCCCGCATTCAGGCCGCAAGGCACATTCATTCCCACGGCGCCCGCGCCGCTGTCGGCGACCGCCCGCATTCAAGCGCGAATCTGAGGGCGCGGGCTGTTCGGCGGGGGCGATCTCTACTCTGCATTGCAAACTAGTGGGTTATGCCCATATACTGGCATTGCCCGCAAAGGAGGGACAGAACGATGGCCGATGAGGCGACCCAGCTGCGCAAAGGCGTCCTGGAACTGGCAGCTCTGGCAATGCTCGCGCCAGCGCCCATGTACGGCGCTCAAATCATTTCGGCGCTTGCTGAGATCGAGGGGTTGGCTGCAAATCCGGGAACCGTCTACCCAATGCTGACGCGGCTGGCCCGCGCGGGGCGGGTCGCTGCCACGTGGGAGCCCTCCGTGCGCGGCGGCCCTCCGCGCAAGTACTACAGCATCACGGCGAAAGGGCGGAAAGCCCTCGTCGCGCAAACCGCAGCGTGGCGGACTCTGGCCACGGCCATGAACTCGATACTAGGAGACGCTGATGACTCGCAGTGACCCATCGCTCAACGACGAATTCCTCGAAGAGCTGGCGCGCAAACTCGCCGAAGCGAACATTCCCGTCAAACGCCGAGAGGCGGTGCTCACCGAGGTCGACGAATTGATGTCGGAGGGAATTCCGCCCGAATCCTTCGGCTCGCCGGCCTCCCTCGCACAAGAGATCTCCGACGCTCTCGCCGGATCGGAGGACGCGCAGCGCGCGACGATATGGAGCCCCGACAATCCGAAGCTCTTCGCCGACAAACAAAGGCCCTCCTGTTCGATCTTGCGACTGAACTCCACAGACCTCAATCTGGGGGCGATCGCCGTCAAACTGGGATTGCTTCGCGAGGACGACGTCGATCCAGCGGTGCTCGAGGCAATTCCGCAACGCGTCATCGGCGCTCTGCGGTGGGGGCCGTTTGCCCTGACGGCGGCGACCGCCGCCGTCGGCATGCTCGCCCACCGGCGGCGTTTGCGCATACCCGTGAGGATCGGCTTGAACGGAAGGGTGAAAAAAACTTGGCCGTCGAAGGCGGGAGGCCTCGCAATAGCCGGCTTCAGTTCTTTGGTGAGCCTTTTTTCTTTGGCCGCCCCCACGCCGAGTCGCGCGGACCTGCTCATGCAGAGCTCTCAGGCTTTGGCCGCGAACACGGCCTTTCTCCTTACCGCCGGGTCTTCGTTCGTCCAGAAGAAAGGGCGCGTCCATCCGATCTATTTTCCGTTGAGCATCGGCCTCGTCCTCGCAGTCGAAGGCGGAACCCTGCTCTTCGCCACGCGGGCGGGCCTTGCCCGGGTTCACGGACGGGTCCACGGGCAGTTCGAGGAGAAGCAGGATGGGTAAAATCGCAGCAATCGGAGGCTCGACCCTCTCCTGGAGCGAATTGTCTCCGGGAGTGCAGAAACTCATCATTGCGCTTATAGCTCTCAGTTTCCTTCTTATGGCGACGGCCTTGACGGTCTGGTGCCGCACGGATGCGGAGTCGATGCCGCAGCCGGGAAAGACCGCCTGGCTTCTCATTTGCCTCTTCGTCTCGACTGCCGGGCCGATCGCCTTTCTCATCGCCCGCCGCCAAAGCACGGCCTGGCAGAAACGCGAACGAGCGTGGGCTTCTCAGGCTGAATACGGCGACAAGCGGTCGATCGGAGGCGACGAAATCGCTAAAGACCGCGAAAATGTCGATGAAGCCGGAGCCTTTCCGGCGGGCGGCGGCCCTTCCATGCGGGAATTCATGCCGGCGAGCATGAAAACCGGGGCGCCGGCAGGCAGCGCCGTTGAGTTCCGCAATGTCACAAGGGCTTTCGGCGAGAAACTGGCTTTGGACGATGTGAGCTTTCAAATCCCAGTGGGTTCGGTTTGCGCGCTCTTGGGTCCCAATGGAGCCGGGAAGACGACGACAATCCGCATCCTTCTGGGCCTTGCTCGCGCGGATGCAGGCGACGTCCGCATTCTCGGCGATCCGGCGGGAAGCCTGGCTGTACGGCGACGACTCGGATACCTTCCCGACGTCCCCGCCTATCCCGCGTGGATGAGCGCCCGCGAATACTTGGAGGCCAGCGCAGATTTGGCCGGGGTGCCGGCGGTCGAACGGCGCGGCCGGATCGCATCCTTGCTCGATCTGGCCGAGTTGGCGGGGGTGAGCCAGCGCATTGGAGGCTACTCGCGCGGCATGCGTCAGCGTTTAGGCCTTGCGCAGGCGCTGGTCGGCAATCCCGACCTCATCGTCCTCGACGAGCCGACGTCGGCCCTGGATCCCGCGGGCAGGCGGGCCGTCCTCCGGCTCATCGCCCGACTGGCCGAGCATGCGACGGTCATCTTGTCCTCGCACAATTTGGAAGAGGTGCAGCGGGTGTGCACCCACGCCGTCGTCCTGCGTGAAGGAAAGGCGGTCGCCGCATCCACAATTTCGCGTCTGCGCGAGCGCGCGGGGGACCATTCCCTGCTCCTCGTCTCCGGGGGAGGCGACCCGCTGGCCCAGGCCCTCAAAGCAGAACCTTGGTGCGCCGGAGTTCGCCGAGAGGGCGCCGACTTCATCGTGGTCGTTTCCGACCCTTCGGCGGCCGCCCGCGCCCTTCCTGCGCTGATGGCCCGCGGAGGGTGGGACATCTCTGCGCTCACGCCGCTGGAACCGAGTCTCGAGGACGTATTCACAGCTTTGACGGAGGGAAAATGACCGGCTTCTCGATTCTGTGCAAACATGAGCTCTACGCGGTTTGGAGAACGTGGCACCGCTACGTCCTGCCGACTGTCCTTTGCCTCTTCGGCGCGATGTCCGTAGTCCTTTCGAGATTCGCACCGGACATCGTCGGATCGATGATGGGCGAAGCCGTTCGCAAAGCCATGCCCGAGCCGAATTGGCACGAAGCTTACAATCAGTGGACCAAGAATCTGGCGCAAACGGTCATGTTCGTCGTCATTTTCACCGGAGCGGGGGCCACATCCTCCCTAGTCTCCAGCGGCCGCGCCCAACTGTTGGCCGTGCGTCCGGTTTCGCGCGCTTCACAGCCCCTTGCGGCCCTCGTGGCCAGAATCGCCGTGCTCGCATCCGCGTCTCTCGCAGGAATGGCGGTTGTGTGGGCGGCGACATTCGGCTTTTACAGAAAAGCCCCCCTCGCCCCTCTCGCGGCGGCGACCGCAACCTGGTTCGCTTGCGCATGCTTCTTTCTCGCCGTGACAGTCGCCATGTCGTCTCTGACAGGCTCGACCCTCGCAGCCGCCGGAATCGGAGTGGGCTCCTTGCTCCTGACAATGATCGGTTCCGCATTCGAGCCCATCGCGGAGAGTTCGCCTGCCGGCCTCCTGACCCTGCCTTCGTCGTTTGCCGAAGGAAAGGCTGTGGGGGCCGCGGCGATCGCCGTTCCCTTCGCTACGAGCCTTGTGCTCATGATCGTCGTCGTCGTTTTAGGGGCGAAGTCTTTCGCAAGACGGGAGCTCTGACCAGACTTGAACCTTGAACAATCTGACAATCCTGGATCCGTTGGCGGCGCCCTGACCGATCTGCGTCGCCGCGCCGTCGATGCGCTTTCGCTGTGAGCGCCCGCCTGCTGATCGACGTCTGGCACGACGTCGCCGACCCATGGAGCAGAATCGGGCTCGATCGCCTAGCGCGGGGAATCGACCTCGCACGTGCTGCACGGCGCAGCTTCTCACGTGCAGGGCACGACTTCGCTGGCGCGGGACGCGACGAGGCTCACGGCTCCGCCTGCGACGCCGCTCTCCCCGAAGCCGTCGTCGAGGTCCACTCGTTTCTCTCTCCAGGCAGTCCTTTGCCCGAGGCGAACGCGGAGGCCATTGCGGCTGTCGCTGCGAGCGAAGAAATCCCCGTCGCGAAGGAAAGGCTTCTCCGCCCGCCCTCACAACTCCTGCGCCGCCTGGCGCATCGCATCGTCCACGCCGTTCGAGAAGGCGCGGAAGACCCGGCCGACGGCGCTCGCCGGGCCCTCGAAGCAGCGATCCGCCTAGACGACTGGTTCCTAGGGTTCGACAACGTCTCGGACTCTGGGACTCCAGCCGATAGCCTCGCCCAGGCCGCCGCTCAGCCCGGAAGTGAACTCCGGCTCGGAAAGGGCGTGCAGACCGGCAAACTCGCCCAAGCCGACGACGCTCCCCCAAACGGCCGCGGCCAGGCCGATCAAAGCGTCTTGGACGCCGATCAGGGCCCCTTAGAAAAGGACCCAATTGAGCCTTCTCCGAGGATGCTTGGCCGGATCGCGGGGCTTGCGCCGTCGGACCTGCCGACCCTCGAGAGACGTCTGGAGCTCGGCGAGTGGGAGGCCGCCGTCGATCGGGACATTGCGGACGCCAAACGGCTGCGGATCCGCGGGCTTCCCCTCACAGTCGTCGGCGCACGCGTGATGCTCGTCGGCGCCCAGTCGCCGAAAGTGTTCGCCGAAGCGATACTAGAAGCGGCCGCGGCACTCGGCGAAGGCGAACAGCCGCCGCAAGCCAGGCGCTTTGCTTTGTGAGGGGCTCGTCTCTTTATGAGGGGCTCGTCTCTTCGTGAGGGGCTCGTCTCTTCGTAAGGCGCTCATCTTCTTTGTGAGGCGCTCGTCTGCAGCGGCGTCCGGCTCGCGCCCTCGACAATGTCCGACGCAGGCGGCGCCGGCGCGAGACGCTCAGCGCCGATGCTTCGCCGCCTGCGCGGCGGCCATGGAATCGACGAGCTCGTTCGCGGCGTCGCCCGAATGCCCTTTCACCCACTCGACCTCGGTTCTGCCCTGCCTGCCCTCGTAAAGCTCCAAAAGCCGCTCCACGAGATCCCGATTGGCGACGGGCGCGCCGTCGGACTTGCGCCAGCCCTTCCGCCTCCACGTCTTCGCCCACACCGTCATGGCCTTGATGGCGTATTGCGAGTCGATGCGCATGAGCAGGTCCGGTCGCGGCCCCACATGCTCGAGCGCACGCACGAGCGCCGTCAGTTCCATTGCGTTATTGGTCGTATGCGCAGCCCCTCCGCAGTCGCGCTCGCCGGTCACCTGCTCAACCCATGCCCATCCGCCCGGCCCGGGATTGCCAGAGCAGGCCCCGTCTGTGGCGACGATCGCATCGAAGCCTTCGACGATTCTTCCGATCGGCCCCGCGCCCGCGTTTCCCGCGGCTTCCTTCGGCGCAGCCGTTCCACCCTCCCCATCGGCGGCCGGCCCGCCTGCGTCTTCCCCTCCGGCAGTTTCGATTTCTTCTTCGACGTCGAAGAGATCGCCCTGAATGCCTTCGGGTTCGGCGCCCTCGGAGTCGAACGGGTCGCACGACGCCGACGCATCGCCGGACAGCCCCCCGGAAAGGACGGCTTTGGCCAGAGTGACCGCGTCTGCGTGCCAAAGCGAGATCGCACGGCCGCCGTCGTCGACTTCGGGCGTGGCGAGCGAGTGCCTGACCGCGAGCGGAGTGGGCTCGCCGACGTCGAAAAGCCCAAGCAGCTCCAACGCTTCGCGCAGAGCGTAGACGTCTGCGCGGCATTCCTCGGCGAGCTCGCCGATTGTCATCCATTCGGCCATGCCAATAGGGTACCCGGGGCTTGGCGGTCGCAAACGCATAGCCCGCGGCGAGGCGCAAAGGCGCACCCGCCCTTCGCCCTCGTGCTTTTCCCAGCTCTGAACGGTAAATTGATTGCGTTGGCGATCAGCGAAGGAGAAACATGCTGCCCCTGTCCGCATATCGCGAGGCGATTCGGCTAGACGAACCTTTCCCCACACCCGTGGACGACCCCCGCTCCAATCTGGATCTTCTGCGAGTGGCTTTGGGAGGCCTGAAAAACCGCCGTTATCCGGGCATCGATCCCGACCTTTCGATTTTCCCCCAGAAAGAGCTGGCCTTCGCTTTGCGCCACGAGCTGGTCCTTCGAGGCCCGGAGCCGATCGACGACGAAGTCACCGACGCGATCAACCTTCTCCTTTACCGCCATTCGGCGCACATGGGCCGCACGACCGCGGAAAACCTCATGCGGATCTCCGACATGATGCCCGCGTCCGACTACGGTTCGGCTCGCAACGTGGCAATGTGGCGAGGAGACGTCCGCGAGTTGGCCGCCGACGCCGTCGTCAACGCCGCCATGCCGAATCTCCTGGGATGCAAGGACCCCCTGCATCCGTGCATCGACAACTACATTCAAGGGCAGGGCGGCCCATGGATTCGCAACGACTGCTCCGTGATCCGCGAGATCCAGGGCAAGGATCAGGAGGTGGGCGACGCCGTCCTCACCCGCGGGTATCGCCTTCCCGCCCGATACGTCCTCCACACGCTCGGCCCCCACCTCAACGGAGGCGAGGTCACGGACGAAGACCGCGAAAAGCTCGCCGCCTGCTACACCTCGTGCCTCGACCTCGCCCTGGAAAAGGGCGACATCCACAACGTCAGCTTCTGCGCGCTTTCAACAGGCCGCAACAACTTCCCCTTCGAGGAGGCGACCCACATCGCCCTCGACACCGTCAACCAGTGGCTCCAGTACCACGGGACGGACGTGATCGAGCTCGTCGTCTTCAATATATTCGAGGACGCCGACGCCGAAGGGTACATGCAAGCCCTCGAAGGCTGGGTGGAGGACTGACGATGAACCGACCCGACACGCCCCAGAACAGCGCAGCGGACAATTCGCGTCCCTCCGGCTCGTCCAGTCCGCTCGATTCCCCGGGCCCAAGCGGCTTCCGAAGCCCCGGCGGATCCGGCTCGCCGCCGAATCGCGAGCTTCCAGGCGTCGGGCTGAACGCCCTGAACTCGGCAAATTCCCTTTCTGCGGTCAAAACGAGCAAAGGGGTGCCGGGATGGGCTATCGCTGCCGTCGCTTCGCTGGCGGTCGTCGCCCTCGCAGTTTCGTTCATGATGCTCAGGGCGAAGGGCGATACGACGGCGAACGCCGAAAGCTCGGGGGCCAGCGCCAAGGCGTCGTCGAGCCAGCCTTTGCCCGACAGCTTCCAGCAGAAAGAAAGGGCCGCAGCGAAGGCCAAAGGGCTGACGACGGACGACTACATCCCCTCGGTCTCCGAGGAGAGCCGCAAACTCATATCCAAGATCCCGACCTACGCGGACACCGGCCGCACGCTCGGCCCCGCCGACGCGAAAGTCAAGATCCACCTTTTCACAGATTTCTCGTGTCCGATGTGCGCGAAGTTTCACGCCCAATCCATGGCGAGGCTCGAAGAACTGGCCAAATCCGGGAAAGTCCAGCTGGTGTGGCACAACTTCGTGATTTTCGAGCAGTACGGTTCCGAAAAGCCCGCTCGCGCCACGCTGGCCGCAGCAAAACAGGGAAAGCTGTTCGAGTTCGCCGACGCGGCCTACAACGACCTGGCTTCCCCTCAGGACCACGCCCACTACACCGACGCGTCGGTCCGGACCGTGGCGCAGAAGGTCGGGCTGGACATGGCCAAGTTCGAGGCCGACTACGCCTCGCCCGAAGTCGCGCGAGAAGCCTCTGCGGAACAGCAGCTCGCCCAGAGCCTGGGACTCAGCGGCACCCCCGCAATCATGGTCGGCGACGCCTATCTTCCCGGAGTCGCCCCCACGCAGGTCATCGAGAACACGATCGAGCTGCAGGCAAGGGAGCAGTGACGGCAAACGCTGCCAAAATAGACGCCTGCAGGCAATAGCCAAGGCAGCATGAAGGGCCCTCTGTCGAGGGCCCTTCATGCTGCCGACCAGGTTTTGGCTGCTTTGCCGGGCCGTTGCCGCGCCTTTCAGTCGCTTTGCCAGGCGTTCCACAGCGCGGCGTACTCGCCGCCGCGGGCCGTCAGCTCGTCGTGGCTGCCGTATTCGGCGACGCGGCCGTCGATCATGACGGCGACCCTGTCGGCGTCGTGCGCGGTGTACAGCCTGTGCGCGATCGAGACGACCGTGCGTCCCTTGAGGACCCTGCCGAGCGCGCGCTCAAGCGAGCGAGCCTCCGTCGGATTGAGCTGAGAGGTCGCCTCGTCGAGCACCAGCACCGCCGGATCGAGCAGAACGATGCGGGCGAGGGCCAGTTGCTGGGCCTGCGGCGGCGTCAAGGCGAGCCCTCCCGACCCGATCTTCGTCTCGAGGCCGTCTTCCAGATCGTCGACCCACGTCGCCTCAACCGCCTCCAGCGCGCTCCGAATCTCTTCGTCCGTCGCATCGCGCTTGGCCAAGCGCATGTTGTGGGCGAGGCTGCCGAGGAACACGTGGTGCTCCTGGGTGACCATGGCCACGGCGGTGTGGAGGGCGGATTCCGGCATCGAGGACACTTCGGCCCGTCCGATGCGCACAGACCCCGCCGCGGGTGCGTTGATTCCGGCGATCAAGCGCCCCAACGTCGATTTTCCGGCGCCGGAGGGCCCGACGATCGCGACAGTCTCCCCGCCGTCGACGTCCAACGTCACGCCGTGCAACACGTCCTGGCCCTCGCGGTAGGCAAAATGCACGTCTTCGATGTGCAGGGCGGCGTCGAACCCGCCGGAGGAATCCGGTCCCGCCGCCTCCGCCCTTGCGGCAGCGCCGGAGACTCGGGCGGCGCTTGGCTCTTCACGGGCTTCACGGCCGTTTTCGCCCGTGTCGTGCGCGCCGCTTGCACCGGCGCCGCTTTCGCCCGTGTCACGCACGCTGCCTGCACTCACCTTTCGGACGCCCCCGCTCTCCCCTGACTCTTCGTCGGCGCCCGTTTCGCTCGCCTCTTCGACGCCGAAGATCCTCGCAAGGGCGGCCATCGCGAACTGGAACTCGTCGGCCCACCAGCTGAACGTCCACAGAGGATAGCGCAGCTGGGACGCATACAGGACGATCGCTGTGACTGTCCCGTACGTCGTTTGGCCGATTCCGATCATGTACCCGCCGAGTGCAAGGCCGGTGACCACGGGAAGATAGGTGACAAGCTGATTCATGACGATGAACAGCATCCGAACCCAGCCGGTGTAGACCTCGTTGCGCCAGTACTCGTAAATGAGCGTGTCCATCCGTTCGGCGCGCACCCGCCCCAGCCGCATGGCGTCGGCGGTGGTCGACTGCTCCACGGTCTCCGACGCGACGCCGGACATTCCCGCGCTGATCGCCGAAGCCGCAAGATACGCCGGCACACCGCGCCGGACGTAGAAGCGAACCGTGAAAAAGATCGGCGCAGCGGTCAACACCACGACCCCGCCGAGCAAAGGATTCGCCACAAAGATCGCAACGAGGGTCGCGGCAATCGTCAGGACCGTCATGAACAGCCGGCTCACGGCGCCCTCGATGAAGAAGCTGACCCTGTCGACGTCATGCGTGGTGCGGCCGATCATGTCGCCCGACCCGGCAGCCTCGACGGTCCCGAGGGGAAGGGAGGTCACGGCCCTCACGACCCGCTCACGCAGCACGGCCAGAATCTTCTGTGAGAAGACGTAGGCGCGCAGGCTTGCCGCGTACCCCAAAATGGCCTGTATCACCACGACGACGGCGATGAACGCGATCGCGTTGCGGATGTAGGAGGACGTCGTTCCCGCGGCGACGGCGTCGACCGCGCGGCCGACGACCGTCGGCGTCACAACGCCGACGACGGCGAGCGCCGTCTGGAGCGAGAAAACGACCGCGAACTCGGCCTTGCGATCAGCGATGAGGCCGAGGAGTTTGCGCACGGCGGTGCGCGTGTCGGCCACCGGGAGCCTCATTTCGCACCTCCGTTCTCACGGTCGACGTCGGCTTTGCCGAGGCCGACGCCGCCCTTCTCGTCAACGCCGCCTTTCCCGTCAACGCCGATCTTCTCGCCGCCGACGTCCCTTGCGCCTTCGCCTCTTGCCTCCGGCGCAGTCGGCGCTTTGCCGCCTTCATCGCTTTCGCCGCGGTGGACCACGGCCCGGTACTCCGGGTGGGACGAAAGCTCGTGGTGGGTCCCGCGCAGGGCCTCTTTCCCGTCGATGAGGAAGACGACCTCGTCGCATCGGCCGAGCACAAGGGGCGAAACGGTGGCGACGATTGTCGTCTTTCCAGCGCGGCAGTCGGCCAGCCGCTCGGCGATCCGGGATTCCGTGTGCGAGTCGACGGCGCTCGTCGGCTCGACGAGGATCGTGACGGGCGCGTCTAACGCGAGTGTGCGGGCGAGCGCCGCTCGCTGGCGCTGGCCTCCGGACATCGATCTGCCGCGTTCGGCGACCTGGCCGTCAAGCCCTCCCTCCGTTGAGGAGAGGACGTCGGCGCCGTCGGCTGCGTGGACGGCGCGCAGCAGGCGGGCATCGACCGGCCGCTCCCCCGGCTCCTCGCTGAGAACCGGGCGAATCTCGCCGCCCGGCTCGAGGACGTCGGCAACCTGAGCCGCCACTGCGCGCGGCTCGATCGGCTCGGCGTCTGGACCGAGCAGATTCGAGCGGAGCGTGCCCATGTACAGCTCGGCTATCGGGCCGGAGTAGGCGATGTTCTTCCTGACCTCGGCCAGCCGGAGGCGGCGCAGATCGACGCCGTCGGCATACACTTCGTCGGCGTCGTCGGTTCGGGCCAGGCGCGCGGCGAGGGCGGCGGACTCCTCCGGAGAGCCCGATACGAGGGCGACCGTCTTCCCCGGGCCGATCCGCACCCCCGACGCAGCGTCGGTCAAGGCCGCACGCGTCCAGTCGGGCGCGGCGAGGCCGGGATCGGCCTGGGCGTCGGAAACGAGGCGCTTGGCCGCGAGGATGCGCGACATCTTCTTCGCCCCCGTCCATGCCCGAGTGGCCACGTACGTCGTGTCGATGAGGGCTTCAATGGGAATGGACAAATACGCGGTAAAGCCGTAGAAGGCCACGAGCGCTCCGGGGCTGATTGCGCCGTCGTACGTCATCCACAGTCCTTGGCCGATCACCACCGCCGTAAAGAAAGCCGGACCGGCCTCGGAGACCACACGCAGACGCGCTCGGTACTTCGAGGCGCGGATGCCGGCGTCGCGCACCCGAGCGGACTGGGCCGCGTAGGTCTCGTTGTAAAGGTCGGCGCCTCCCACGCCGCGCATGACGCGCAATCCTGCGATTCCGTCGGAGGCGATCGAGGTGAGAATCCCCGATTCCTCCCGCTGCTCGGCCACCCGCGCCTCGAATGGCTTGACCATCCAGCTGGTGACCGCCATGAGAATCGGCATCCCGACGGCGACGAAAAGCCCCAAAGGCACGGAGATGCCGATCATGAGGGCCACGACCGCGACGAAGCCGAGGAACGATCCGATGACGGACGGCAGATAGGCGGTGAACGAACCGACTCTCTCGGCGTCCACCGTCATCGCCGTGACGATGTCGCCGGAGGCCATGTCGCGGCCGACGTCGGTTCGCCGGCCGAATACGACGCGCATGAGCCGCCGTGCGGGGTTCCACGCCGCCCGCATGGCAATGACGATTTCCATCACTTCGGACACGCTTGTGACGGAGTTGAGGAGGACGAGGCCGACGAACAGGCCGACGCCGGGAAGGATCTCCGGGGTCAACCCGTTTTCCAGTCCCGAATCAAGCACTTTGCCGAGCGCCCAGGGAATGAGGGCCGTGCAGACCGAGGCGATGCAGACCATCGCCGTATAGACGAGGTTGATTTTCCAGGTGTCTCGGAACGCCTTGCGCATGATGCCCGACGGCGTTGCCGGGACGCGGTCTGGCTCCGAGGTGTCTTCCCTCATGAAGCGCGGCAGGCGCCTGGGCATGGGGACGACGTATATGCGATGAGAATGGGATGTCATTGTTGTCTTTCGTAGGCAGGGCTGAAAACCCCGCGTATAGCCTTGACTGGGGTGAGGTCATATCGCCGCGGAATGGACGTCGCGGCGCAGCTAATCAACGAAAGTTATTCATAGCCTGAGACATTACCACAGGAATTCGGTGATTCGCACGCCGTTGGGGAAGCTCCTCGCCCATCCGAGGACGCTCTCCGCTTTTCTGCGGAAACTTCCCACTCTTCTCGGGAAACGAGGCGGCGGCCTGCCTTCAGGAACGGCGCCCGCGCTGCCGACAGTTTTCAACTCCCGAGAAGGCACGCCCGCACCCGCAACGCGTCCCATCCGAAAGACACGCCCACATCCGCAACGCGTCCCATCCGGAAGACACGTCCACACCTACGGCGCGTCCTCGGCCCGGAAACGTCCGACGCCCCGAGAAAAAACTTTGCAAGAATTTACTTTAACTCTTTACTTCCATTCAGTAGTTGAAATTGTTACCATCAAGTGGAGGGTCACTTTCCCTGAAAGCTCGTGGCTCCGAAACCGAGCGCCGCTGCGCTCACGATGAATGCGAGGCATGCATGTCAACAATCCGAACCCCCCGACGTTTCGTCGCCTTTGCGGCGGTTGCCGTCTCGGCTTTCTTGCCGATGTCGGCGTCTTTGGCCGACGATGCGTCGACGCCGTCCCCGGCGGCGCAAGCCACAGCCGCTCCGACGTCGGCTGAAAATGTGCCCTTCGCCCCTTCGGCCGCCGACGTCGCCCGCGTGCGCCAGCGCGTGCAATCCGACCCCGCTTTCGCCTCGCGCTCCGCGCAGGAGAAAGAGAACCTCGTGCGCCTGCTCCTCCAGGGGACGTCGGCGCCTGCCCGGACGAACGACGGGCGCTCCCTTGCCCTCGTCGCCCCGCAAGTGCAGGGCTACGGCAAGACTGACGCCGACGCCGCCGCCAAGACTAAGCTTTACGCGACTGTCGACGGCGCCTCAGATCCCTCGAATCTCGCAGCGCGGGCGGAGTTTGCCGACGGCTACTGGAAATTCACGGTCCGTCTGCACAATGTCGGGAGCCGGTCGCAGTACGTCGGCTTCAGCGGGTTCACCCTCCTGAAGCTCGGCGGCGAGGGAGGAAAGTGGACGAACCCGCGCCTCAGGACGTCCTTCAGCGTGGACGGAAGAGCGGTTTACGGCGTGAGGGTGCCCGCGCGCGGCGAGCGGACCGTGACCGTTTCCGTCAGCGATCCGAGCTACAGCCTCTACGAGTACGTGCTTCGCGGCGGCTCCGCGACCGCTCCGCTGGGAGGATTCGTGAACTTCCGTCCGGCTGAGGACAAGACTGCCCCGGCGGTCTCAGTCCCCTTCACGGGCATGTTCAAGGCGCTTTGAGCGCATAGCAGAAACCGGACGGCGGGGCCGCCGATGCAAGCGCCCCGCCGTCCCGGAAGGGCTCGGACGGGCCCGGCAGCGCACCTCGGGGGCGACGTCGCCCCTGGTGATCACCGCTGCACCTCCTAACCGGGTCGGCGCCTGTCATCTTATCCGCAAACGGAAGGCTTGTCGGCCTTGCCTTTCTACTTTTTGCACGGCCGACTTTGCAAGGCCGACCGACCGCAAAGCTAACGAACGTCCCTGCGTTCGAACAGCCA
>ERZ773075.521-NODE-521-length-28920-cov-8.72451_pt1 | contig 28920 bp, 23 predicted proteins | sample MGYA00580614_ERZ773075 | MGnify/ENA primary metagenome ERZ773075 (study PRJEB29015, sample SAMEA2738021) | human oral metagenome | biome: human oral; feature: human-associated habitat; material: dental | place: China | collected 2043 ...
TTCACTCACCCACGATAGTAACGCCCCACACACCCCCACCGCCAGACCCCCACCATGATCTGTGCATAACCATCCCACCCACCAGGGTGCGATCAGGTCTGGTGACACACGCGCAGCACCCGGCGTTCCGAGCACCTGATCCCACAGCACCCACCACTCCAGGCAGCCACCGACAGGCCCAAGCCGACGCCCGCACCCGCAAGGGCGCCTCAATGCACCTGATGGTGCTGGGTGCTCCCTGACGGGGCACCAGGCGGCGCATCACGGTCAGCGATCGCGAGTCTCAATGCACCTGATGGTGCTGGGTGCTCCCTGACACAGTTCTCGAAATGGGCAGACGGCTGGGCGTACTAGTCTCAATGCACCTGATGGTGCTGGGTGCTCCCTGACTAGATTCCAATGACGTGGATCCGAAGTCCGGTCGTCCGTCTCAATGCACCTGATGGTGCTGGGTGCTCCCTGACAGGTGGTTGACCACGGTGCCGTGGGCCAGCCAGCGTCTCAATGCACCTGATGGTGCTGGGTGCTCCCTGACTCGACAGGGGTGCTGTGCGGTCGTTCAACGGCCTATGCCAGTCTCAATGCACCTGATGGTGCTGGGTGCTCCCTGACACAAAGAAGACATCGCCTGGAAGGTTATCGATCTGGGTCTCAATGCACCTGATGGTGCTGGGTGCTCCCTGACTCTAAGAAACTTAGTTACTACGATTACGGGCCTGTGTCTCAATGCACCTGATGGTGCTGGGTGCTCCCTGACCAGGAGGACCCATGTGATCATCCGCAAGGTGAGGTTCTGAGTCTCAATGCACCTGATGGTGCTGGGTGCTCCCTGACCCCTCGGCGTGTCGAACGGCAGCTGACCTGCACGAACGCCACACCGGATCGCCAGTGGCCGAATAGGGAGCAATCCGGCCAACGAGCACAAGCCCAGTTTAGGGGACTTTTCGTTGGGAACACAAGGGTCGCCACCGACGCCCGGAACACCGTTCCGTCTGCCGCTTTCCAACCACTTCCCAACGAAAAGCCGACGCCAACACCCACAGAGTTGTTGCGTACGTCACCATATTATTTACCATGTAACTTCGTTTCCTTCCTCCGCGCGCGCCTGTTGGCCGACACCCCGTCCGCTTCCGCCCGATCTGCCAGAACCGCACACAACGGCGGAATCATGCCCTTGTGTGCGGCTGCATGTTGCGTAAACACCGCCGTTGTGTGCGGGAAGCGCTCCACCAGGGGCGCCCGAATAGAACCTGGGCGCCCACCTGGCAACGATCTCGCGGAACCGGTGACGCAACCCCGGATTCATGTGCCCGCCCGGAGGGCAACAGCCCTACGGCACTGACAACGCATTGGCCTGCTCAGAGAGGCAGCGGGCCCTGCAGAACCGGCGGCGCCGCCCCAGGCCCTCCTGCCACTGCCCCTGGTGGGGCGTGGAGGTTGGCCCTCGTTGGGCTGCGGGACCGGCGACACCGCCCTGGACCCACCGGTCCGCGCGGAGGGGCAAGGGCCCTATGGAATGACGATCTCGGCCACGCGCGTGGCGGGCCCTGTGAGGAACACGGGCGCCCCTGTGAGCCCGGGCCCGTCCCAGTCGATGACTCCGTCGATATCGACGCGCACCCTGCCCCCGGGCACGTCGACGATCCACGAGGCGGGGGCGCCCGGCCCCCGGCGCAGCGCCGTCGCGACCGCCGCCGCGCAGCAGCCGGTGCCGCAGGCCATGGTCTCGCCCACGCCCCGCTCCAGGACGCGCATCCGCAGGTGCCCCACCTCATCGCCTTCGCGCGTGAGGTCGACGACGAGTTCCAGGTTGGTCCCCTCGCTGGGCTCCGGCTCGTAGGCGGGGCACATCTGCGGGGCGACGCGCGCCGCATCCACCGCGGGCAGCTGCGCGCCCTCCAAAGCGGCCAGGGAGTCCACGGCCACCACCGTGTGGGGGTTGGGCATGTCCACCCAGATGCCGCCCAGAACGCCCGGGATGCCGGGGACGGAGACCTCGATGGTCTCGCGCGCCGGACTGGAGGCGGGCCCCATGTCCACCCTGTACTGGGCACCGTCTTCCGCAGCGCAGCCGCGTGCAGCACCATTCGCTGTGCCGCCGTCCGCAGCGCAGCCGCGTGCAGCACCGTCCGCAGCACCGCCGTCCTCACCGTAGCCGCCCGAATCCCCACGTTCCCCAGGACCATCCTCCGCGCCGCCGCCCGCGGCACCGTTCGCAACGCCGCAGCCCTCAGCGCACTCGCCCCCAGCACCGCCCCCGGCCTCGGCGACGAGCGCCACCGTCCGCGTGCCGCCGCGAGTGAGGACGTCCAAGGACTCGCCAGGCGCCAGGCGGACCAGGCCCTCGCGGCGCAGGTGGTCGACGAACACGCGCACGCCGTTGCCGCACATCTCGGCCTTGGACCCGTCGGCGTTGCGGTAGTCCATGAACCAGGCGCCGCCGGAGCGTACGCACCGGATGAAGCCGTCGGCGCCAATGCCGAATGCCTGGGAGCACAGTGCCCGGACCTCCTCGGCGCTGAGGTCGTGGGAGTCGTCGGCGTCGGTGGCGACCACGAAGGAGTTCCCGCACCCGTGGGCCTTGGCCAGGCGGGCGCGGCGCGGCAGGGGGAAGTCACGCATGGTGCAACGCTACCCCACCGGCGGCCCGCGCCTCGGCGATGTCGAGGACGTGGGACGCCACCTCCTCCGTGTCCCCCGCTGCGTCCAGCCACACGACGCGCGGGTCGGGTCGCAGCCACTTGACCTGGCGGCGGGCCAGCTGCCGGGTGGCCAGGGCGACCGAGTCGATGGCCTCGTCGACCCCCATGAGCCCGTCGATGACGGCCAGCGCCTGCGCGTACCCGGTGGCCCGGGAGGCGGTCCTCGCCCCGCGCAGCCCCGCCCCCTCGAGGGCGCGGACCTCCTCGACCAGGCCCGCGTCGAACATGGCGCGCGTGCGCTCCGCGATGCGCCGGTCCAGCTCCTCCCAGTCGCGGCGCAGCGCCACCATGACGGCAGGGCGGTGGAACTCGTGGCGGGGCATGTGCGCGGAGTAGGGGCGCCCGGTCACCTCGATGACCTCCAGGGCGCGGACGATGCGGCGCGCGTTACGGGGGTCGATGCGCCTCGCCGAATCGGGGTCGAGGCGGGCGAGCCGCTCGTGGAGCCCGCGCGCGCCCAGGGGCCCCTCCGCCTCGGCCTCCAGGCGGGCCCGCACCCGCGGGTCCGTGCCCGGGAAGTCGATGACGTCCAGCAGGGCGCGCTGGTAGAGCCCCGACCCGCCCGCGACGACCGCCACTCCCCCGCGCGCGTGGATCCCCTCCACGTCGGCGCGGGCGTGGCGCTGGTAGGCGGCCACGGACGCCTCGTCGCGCACGTCGAGCACGTCGATCTGGTGGTGGGCGATGCCGTGGCGCTCCTCCACGGGAGTCTTCGCGGTGCCGATGTCCATGCCCCGGTAGAGCTGCAGCGCGTCCGCGGAGACCAGTTCCCCCGCCCCCCGGGCTCCGAGGCGCGCGGGGGCGCGCTGCGCGACGGAGAGCGCCACGTCGGACTTGCCCGAGGCGGTGGGGCCGACGACGGCGATGACGAGGTCGCTGGGGCGCGGATCGGGCTGGTTCATGGCTCCAGTGTATGGGCACGTGCTACCGCCGGGCGCCCGCGTGCCGATAGGCTGGGCGCATGAGTACACAAGACACTCCTCCCGTCACGCTGGCGCGCGTGTGCGACGCCGTGGCCGCGACGGGCCTCATCCCCTTCGTCGCGGAGCAGCAGGTCGCCGTGATCCTGCCCTCCCGCACCGTGCGGATCGCCGTCCCCCAGGACAACCCCGGCCAGGGGGTCGCCGACTACCCCCGCTCTTTCGACGCGGCGCACGCCGACCAGGTGGCGGAGGCGGTGCGCAACCTCAACGCCTCGACTTACCTGCCCAAAGTGGTGAGCACCCCGACGGAGCAGGGGACGATCACTGTGCACATGCAGCACACGTTCAACTGGGTGGCCGGAGCGTCCGACGCGCAGCTCAACGCCGAGGTCTCCCAGTTCCTCATGGCGACCATCGCGATGATGAACCAACTCGACATAGCGTTCCCCGACCAGTGGGCCAAGGAGGCCGATCATGCCTGATTGGAAGTCCGTCGCCCTCGACGGCGACGAGCCGGCCGACTCCCCCGGGGCTGGCGGGCAGGACGGCCCGGACGAGGGCGGCCCGTCTCCCGACGAGTTCGCGCTCAAGTGGGGCACCGAGGTCCAGCCCGTGACCATCGAGCGCATCGCCGCCGTCCTGGAGGGCGACGGTCTGCCGGTCGCCATTTCCGAGTTCGCCGCAGCAACGCAGGTGGAGGAGGGGAACTTCCAGATCCACCGCGAGCCCGCGGACTGCCCGTGGGCCCAGGTCGAGCTGCGCCTCCTGGTGCAGGGGGCGGAGCTGGCCGACCTCGACAGCATCGCCAACGACTGGAACGCCGCCCACCTGCAGCCCACGGTGTTCCCGGTCCCCGAGGCGGGGCAGCCGCTGCTGGTCGCGGCCAGCCGCTTCTTCGTCGGCGAGGGCATGTCGGACCGTCAGATCCACGCGATGATCCGCCGCGGAGTCGTCGTCGGCCTGTCGTTGGCGCGCGAACTCGCCCAAGCCGGAGGGGACGGGACGGGCGCCCCCTCCGATGAGGGGTCCGAGTCCGCTCCCGCTTCCGACCAGGAAGGGGCCGGGTCCGAGGCGGACCCGGCTGCCTTTGGGGACGGCGCGGAGCCCGCACCGGTTCCGACTGCCGACGAGGAGGGGGCCGCGTCGACTGCGCCAGCCCCCGAGGACGGGGCGTAGAGGCGGACTGCTCCCGGTTGTTCCGCCTGCCTCGCACGGGGCACGGCTGTGCCGCGTCGCCGCGCTCCAAGCCGCGGATCGCTGTTAAGGGGGCTCTGTGCGATCCGTGCTCCCGGGAGCAGTCCCGCATGCCGACCACCACGTCTCCGTGATGACCGCCATAGGACAACGCTACAGCATTGCGGCTCCAGTCACAGCGCTTTCGTGTTCCCGTGGGGTGCGCATCCAAGGGGCGCGGGCACGGAGCCGCCATTCCCCGGGCCCATCCGCTTCGCTCCTTCTAGATGTCGCACACAAGGGACGGAATTAGGGAACACAGCGCCGCACACAAGGGCTTGATTCCGCCCTTGTGTGCGGCGCGTGTTGCGTAAATCGGGGTCCTTGTGTGCGTACCCGGGGGGCAGCGCTCGGCGGCGCGGCAGGGCCCGGCGGCGCGGCCCCTCAGCCGCCGACGCGGACGGTGGGAATGCCGAGGGCGACCCCGGTTCCTGGCCCTGCCGCGTCCCGGCCCGCCTGCCAGGCGTCGCCGGCGCGGGTGCGGCGGACCTCGAAGAGCCCTCCCTCGAGGCCCGAGTCGGCGATCAGGTGGTGGGGGGCGCCGTGGGTGACGCTCGCCCGGACCATGTCACCGGGGCGGGGCCTGTCGGCGCCGGACAGGGAACCCGGCAGCCCGACGTGGACCAGCCTGTTGTCGCGGGCCCGCCCGGTGATGCGGCGGGTGGCGCCGTCCTTGCGCCCGTCGCCCTCCGAGACGAGCACCTCCACCCCGTTGCCCACCAGGGCGGCGTTGTCCTCGGCGCAGATGCGCTCCTGCAGCGCGACGAGGCGCTTGTACCGCTCGAGCGCCACGTCGGCGGGGACCTGGTCCTCGCGGTCCGCGGCGGGCGTTCCCGGCCTGGGCGAGTAGAGGAAAGTGAACGCCGAGGCGAAACGCGCCTCCTCGACGACCTGCAGGGTCTGGGCGAAGTCCTCCTCCGTCTCGCCGGGGAAGCCGACGATGATGTCCGTGGTGATCGCCGCCGCGGGGACCGCGGCGCGTACCCGCTCGAGGATCCCCATGAACCGCTCGCGCCTGTACGAGCGCCGCATCTGGCGCAGCACCCTGTCCGACCCCGACTGCAGGGGCATGTGCAGGCTCGGCATGACCGTGGGCGTCGTTGCCATGGCGTCGATCACATCGTCGGTGAAGGCCGCCGGATGCGGGGACGTGAAGCGCACCCGTTCGATGCCCTCGACCCCGCCCACAGCGCGCAGCAGATCCGCGAAGGCCCGGCGCTCGCCGAAGCCCACGCCGTAGGAGTTGACGTTCTGGCCCAGCAGGGTCACCTCGATGGCCCCCTGCGAGGCGACCGCCTCGACCTCCGCCAGGATCTCGCCGGGGCGGCGGTCGCGCTCCTTGCCGCGCAGGCGGGGGACTATGCAGAAGGTGCACGTGTTGTTGCAGCCCACGGAGATGGACACCCACGCCGCGTACACGCTCTCCCTGCGTGTGGGCAGCGTCGAGGGGAACACTTTGAGGGACTCCTCGATCTCGACGGCCGCGGCCCTGTTGTGCTCGGCGCGGCGCAGCAGCGCGGGCAGCACGTCAATGTTGTGGGTGCCGAACACGGCGTCGACCCACGGCGCCCTTTCGACGATGCCCTCGCGCATCTGCTGGGCCAGGCACCCGCCGACCGCGATCTGCATCCCGGGGCGCCCGCGTTTGACCGCCGCCAGTTGGCCGAGGTTGCCGAAGAGCCGGGTCGCGGCGTTCTCCCGGACCGAGCACGTGTTGATGACGACCACGTCGGCGCCCATGTCCCCGGCGTCGGTGGCCCTGGCCGCCGCCTCGGGCACCTGGTCGACGGGCAGCAGTCCGGCCTGCTCCAGCAGGCCCGCCATGCGCTCGGAGTCGTGTTCGTTCATCTGGCAGCCCAGCGTGCGCACCGCGTAGGTGCGGGGAGGGGCGGGAGGGTTGTGCGCGTTCATCGCCTGGAGTCTACCGGCATTGGCGCGCTCCGCTCCGCCGACCCGCTCCGCGCCGCAGCGGCGCGGGCCCAGCGCGCCACAGCGGCGTCCGGGGAGGCGAATATGGGAACGCCCCCTTTGTCAAACGCCCCCCTTGTCAAAGGAGCCCCCCGTCCAGTGCCTCGCGCAGCAGCGCCAGGGCGGCGTCCACGGCTCCCGCGCGCACGGCGCCCCGGTCGCCGGGTATGTGGACGAGGCGGTGCAGCGCGCCCCCGGGCCCCGCGCACGCGACGTGGACGGTTCCCGCCTCGTGCCCGTCGGCGCTGCCCGGGCCGGCGACGCCCGTCGTGGACAGGGCGATGTCGGCTCCGAAGAGTGCGCGCGCGCCGGACGCCATCTGCTTGGCGACCTCCGCGTCGACGGGGCCGGTGAGCTCCAGGCGCTCCCTGCTCACTGACAGGACGGAGGCCTTCGTGTCCGTGGCGTAGGTGCACACTCCCCCGCGCACGACCCTGGAGGCCCCGGGTATGTCGACCAGGCGCGCCACCAGGGCGCCCCCGGTGAGCGATTCGGCGGTGGCGATGCTCAATCCCCGGGCGGCGAGTTCCCCGACGAGGGCGGCGACCCCCTCGGTCCTCACGCGCCCCACCCCGCTTCCCCGTCCTGCCAGCGCTCTTCCTCCCCGTCCGCGCTGCCCAGGGCGTCCAGCGCCTCGCGCACGGCGCGGTCGGACACGTCCGGGCCGTAGCCCTTGCGCGCGAGCATGCCCGCCAGTCGGCGGTAGGCGACCCGGCGGGGCACGCCGCGCACCGAAGGCGCCCTGCCCTCCACCAGCCGCCGCGCCCTGTCGTACTCGTCGTCCCCGCTGATGGTGGACATCGCCTCGTCGATCGAGTCCCCGTCCAGCCCTTTGCGCCGCAGTTCCGCGACCAGAGCGGGCCCGGTCCTGCCCCGCGCCGCGAAGCGCTCGCGCACCAGGGCCCGGGCGAACGCCCGGTCGTCCACGAGGCCCACCGCCTCCAGCCGGGACACGACCTCCTGGCCGACCCCGTCGTCGAAGCCCCGTGACGCGATGGCGTCGAGCAGTTCGCGCCGTGACCGCGCCCGCGTGTCGAGCTGGCGCAGGGCGACCTCGCGCGCCGCCTCGACGGCCCTGGGCCCCTCGAGGGCGGCATTGCGCTCGCGCATGAGGCGGGCCCGCTCGGCCGGCGAGGGCCGTCTTTCGCGCGCCTCCCCCTGCTCCGTGCGCTCCGGGGCACCGGGGGCCCCGTCCTGGTCCTGGTGTGGTGCCATGGCTCAGAAGCCCGCGTCCTCGTCGGGATCGACGGACGGCGCTTGGGACGCCTCCTCGGGCGGGGCCTCGGCGATGCCCAGGGCGACGAGGATCTTCTGCTCGATCTCCCCCGCCAGCGCCGGGTTGTCGGCGAGGAACTGGCGGACGTTCTCCTTGCCCTGGCCCAACTGGTCGTCGCCGTAGGTGAACCAGGAGCCGGACTTGCGCACGATGCCGGTGTCGACGCCCATGTCGATGATCGAGCCCTCGCGGGAGATCCCCTTGCCGTAGACGATGTCGAACTCGGCCTGCTTGAAGGGGGGCGCCATCTTGTTCTTCACGACCTTGGCGCGGGTTCGGTTGCCCACGGGGGCGCCCGCCTCCTTCAGGGTCTCGATGCGGCGCACGTCGATGCGCACCGAGGCGTAGAACTTCAGCGCCTTGCCGCCCGTGGTCGTCTCCGGGGAGCCGAAGAACACGCCGATCTTCTCGCGGAGCTGGTTGATGAAGATCGCGGTCGTCCCCGTCGCGGACAGGGCGCCGGTGATCTTGCGCAGGGCCTGGCTCATGAGGCGCGCCTGCAGGCCCACGTGGGAGTCGCCCATCTCGCCCTCGATCTCGGCCTTGGGCACCAGCGCGGCGACGGAGTCGATGACGATGATGTCGATACCGCCCGAGCGGATCAGCATGTCGGCGATCTCCAGGGCCTGCTCGCCGGTGTCGGGCTGGGAGACCAGCAGCGAATCGGTGTCCACCCCCAGGGCCCGGGCGTAGACCGGGTCGAGGGCGTGCTCGGCGTCGATGAAGGCCGCGTTCCCGCCCGCCTTCTGCGCGTTCGCCACGGCGTGCAGGGCGACCGTGGTCTTGCCCGAGGACTCGGGCCCGTAGATCTCGATGACCCTGCCCCGCGGCAGGCCGCCGATGCCCAGGGCGACGTCGAGGGCCAGGGAGCCCGTGGGGATCACCTGGACGGGCGGGCGGGAGTCGTCGCCCAGGCGCATGACCGACCCCTTCCCGAACTGCTTGTCGATCTGGGACAGCGCGACCTGGAGGGCCTTGTTGCGGTCGTTCTCCACCGTGCGCGATGCCGTGCTCTTGCGGGCAGCCATGGGCGTTCCTTTCTCCGTGGGCCTCTCCGACCCGTTGTCCATCCAGCCGATGACGCCTCCCCTCTCCGGGGTGGCGTAATGACGATACGCGCGGCCATACGCGTCTGCGGAACGCCCGCGGACCGCCTGTGGACGCGGCGCGGGCTCCGGAGCCACCGGTGGATAGACTATATGGAACACATGTTCGATCGCGCGGCGACACGCCGCGCCTACCGGCCAGCGCCCCCGCGTCGTCGGACGGGGTCGGTGCGGTGGATCCAGCGCGCGTCCTCGCGGCCGGTCTCCCGGGTGAGGGCCTCCCACACGCTGTCGGGGTCGGCGCCCGCGCCGAGCGCCTCGGCCGCCGTGGCGCCGAGTTCCGCCAAGTGGAGATCCGTGACATAGGAGCGGCCGAGCGCCGACCCGAAGGTGGCCTCGACCGCTTCGTAGAACTCCGAGTGCTTCACGTTCAGGAGATCAACGCGACCGGCATGATGTCGTCGGGAACCGCATCGGGCACGACTGCGCCATCGACGACCGCCATCCGGTCGGAGACCTCGTGCAGCACGAACCACAGGGGCACCCCCAGGGCGTGGGAAATGGCGTCGAGCAGCTCGGAGGAGGCCTCCTTCTGGCCGCGCTCCACCTCGGACAGGTACCCCAGCGACACCTGGGCCTCCGAGGAGACCTCGCGCAGGGTCCGGCCCTGGCGCTGGCGGATGTCGCGCAGGACGTCTCCGAGTTCCGTGCGCAGCAGTGCGGTTTCGCGCGGTTTCTTTTCCATACCTTTACTGTAGCGGCTCATTGGAACCGACCGCATGTCCGTACCGCGCATCGGACCGCTGCGACGGCGGTCCGGATGGCTTCTGCTAATGCTCATATTGGTGCAACGCCCCCGATCGTGCGCGCATTCCGCGCCCCGGCGCCCCTCGTCTGTAAGTTGCGCCACCTGGACTCAATTCTAGGACGCTGCCCCGTGCGCGGCGCCCTGCCCGGAATGGCCGTCCTCGTCCTGCTCGGACGGGCCGCCGTCCTCATCGGAGGCGCCCTCCCCTTCGCCGGGCGCTTGGTCGGCGCCGTCGGCCTGGGCATCCAGCTCCTTGCTGATCCGCATGCCGTCGACGATGTACATGATGCCCGAGTAGACCGTGACGGCCAGAGCCGCCCCGGTGAGCACCAAGCCGAGGCTGACCAGTGCCTCCGCCAACCAGGTGTACGCGGGGTCGAGCGCCGGCAGGTAGTCCCACGGGATCAGCAGCGTGCCCAGCGCCAGGATCTGCAGCAGCGTCTTGACCTTGCCCGCGTAGGCCGCGGCGACCACGACGCCCCGGCGCAGGAACGCCGCGCGCAGCCACGTGATGCCGAGCTCGCGCACGGCGATGATGATCGTCACCCACCACGGCAGCACGGCCTGCCACGACAGCAGGGCGAACGCCGACAGGGTGAGGGCCTTGTCGGCGATGGGATCGACGATGCGGCCGAAGTCCGTGATGAGCCCACGGCTGCGCGCCAAGTGGCCGTCGAACTTGTCAGTGATGGCCGCGATGGCGAAGACCACGAAGGCGAGCAGCCGCTCCAGGTACGACGGCCTCAGGGCCAGGTAGATGAAAACGGGCACCAGGACGATCCTCGTCACCGTGAGCGCGTTCGCCACGTTCAGATTCGAGACCCGCCGGGTCTGCACCCGCGATACGTTGTCGTTCACGTCGCCTCTTTCCACTGTGCTCAGCGTCCTGTGAGCTGCCAAGCGTCCTCGTCCCCGGCCGGTTCCTCATCGACCCAATCGGGCGCCGAACCGCGGAAGCTGGTTCCAGCGTAGGGGTCCGTGCCCCTCTTGGGCGAATCGGCCGCGCCGCCCGCCGCCCCCCCACTGCCGCCGTTCCCAGCGCCACCAGGCGTTTCATCCGCGCGGCGCCCTCCCGGCGCCCCGGACTCGGCGACGGCCCCCGGAGCGGGCCCCGCGGCTGCGGGAGCGGGGGCGCTGGCCCCCTGCGCGGGCACGGGCGCGCTGGAGCCCGCAGCGGGTCCGGATCCGGCAGGGGCTGCCGGGGCGGCCGCCCCTGCCCCGTCCAGCGAGGCCTGCTCGCCGCGCAGCATCGCCAGGACCTCGGGGAGCCTCTCGGGCGGGACCAGCACCTGGCGCGCCTTCGACCCCTCCGACGGGCCGACGATATCGCGGGACTCCAGCAGGTCCATGAGCCTTCCCGCCCTGGCGAAGCCGACGCGGAGCTTGCGCTGAAGCATGGAGGTCGACCCCAATTGCGTGGAGACCACCAGCTCCGCGGCCTGCAGCAGGTCGTCCAAGTCGTCGCCGATGTCCTCCGCGACCTTCGCCGCGGTCTGCTCGGGGACCACGTCGTCGCGGTAGTGGGCCTCCATCTGGCCCTTCACGTGGGAGACGATCTGGTGGATCTCCGACTCCGACACCCACGCGCCCTGCACGCGCATGGGCTTCGAGGCGCCCGCGGGCAGGTAGAGGGCGTCGCCCTGGCCGATGAGCTTCTCCGCGCCGGGCTGGTCCAGGATCGTACGCGAGTCGGTGAGCGAGGAGGTGGCGAATGCGAGCCGCGAGGGGATGTTCGCCTTGATGAGGCCCGTGACCACGTCGACGGAGGGGCGCTGTGTGGCCAGGACCAGGTGGATGCCGGCGGCGCGCGCCAACTGGGTGATGCGCTGGATGGAAGCCTCGACGTCACGGGGGGCCACCATCATGAGGTCGGCGAGCTCGTCGACGACGACCAGCAGGTACGGGTAGGGGTGCAGGACCCGCTCCAACCCGGGTTTGGCCTGGACCTGCCCCAGGGACACCGCCTTGTTGAAGTCGTCGATGTGCTTGAAGCCGTAGTCCGACAGGTCGTTGTAGCGGGCGTCCATCTCCTTGACGACCCATTCGAGCGCCTCGGCGGCCTTCTTCGGGTCGGTGATGATCGGCGAGATCAGGTGGGGGATGCCCTCGTAGATGGTGAGCTCGACGCGCTTGGGGTCGACGAGGATCATCCGCACCTGCTGCGGCGTGGCGCGCATCATGATGGAGGTGATCATCGAGTTCACGAACGAGGACTTGCCCGAACCGGTCTGCCCGGCGACCAGCAGGTGCGGCGTCTTGGCCAGGTTCGTCACCACGTAGCCGCCCTCGACGTCCTTGCCCACGCCGACCACCAGGGGGTGCTGGTTGCGCCTAGCGGCGCCCGAGCGCAGCACGTCCCCCAGGGCGACGTTCTCCCTGTCGGAGTTGGGGATCTCGATCCCGATGGCCGACTTGCCGGGGATCGGCGCCAGGATGCGCACGTCGGCGGAGGCGACGGCGTAAGCGATGTTCTTCGAGAGGTTGGTGAGCTTGTCGACCTTCACGCCCGCGCCCAGGACCACCTCGTAGCGCGTCACCGTCGGACCGCGCGAGAAGCCGGTGACCCGGGCGTCGATGTTGAAGTCGGCGAACACTTGCGCGAGCGCGCGCACGACCTGGTCGTTGACGGCCGAGCGAGTCTTGTGGGGCGGGCCGGACACCAGCAGGTCGTCACCAGGCAGGGTGTAGGCGATGGACTCGTCGAGGTCGGCCTGGAATCCTCCCGCGGGCGCCTCGGTCATGGGCGGGGCCCCGAGCCCGGGGTCGAGGACCGTGTCGGGCTCGGGCACGTGGGCGGGGACTGTGTCGGGCCCGGGGGCCGCAACGGTGGGCCGCACCTGGGTGAGGATCTCGGTGGGCGCCCCCTGGGGGGTCGTCCTGGGGCGCACGGCTGGCGCGCCGTCCTCGCCCAGGACTGTGGTCGCCCCGTCGACCCCCGTCGCCGCCCCGCCGTCGCCCGCCGCCCGGGCGGGGCTGACCTCGTGGGGCATGCGGAAGGACTCGTCGCCGTCGTAGCGGTCCAGGAGCGGGTCGTCGCCGGGACGGCCCCCACGCCCGCCCTCCTGCGGGTCGGCCGCGGATCCCGCCGCCGCACCCTGGGAACCGTCACCCGGGGATCCGGGAGCGGAGTCCGCCCCGCGCTTGCGGGCCAGCGCGGCGCGCGCCTCCCGCAGGCGCGCGGGCACCTCGGCGACCCGGGTGCGCGTGGCGAGCAGGACCGAGTAGAGGAGCAGGAGGACCAGGATCGCGGCGGCGCCCCACACGGACAGCAGCAGCGACAGGGGGCGCGCGATGAACCACCCGGTGAGGCCGCCCGCCTGCTCCACGGCCGCGAAGGGATCGATGGAGGGATTGCCGCGCGAGACATGCACCAGGCCCGTCAGGGAGAAGGCCACGCCCACTCCCCCGGCGACGTGGTGGGGAACGGCGGACTTGCCCGAGCGGGCGCGCACGAGCTCCACGGAGAAGGCCACGAGGACCAGGGGGAGCACCACGGAGAAGATACCGACCAGCCCGGCGGCGCTGTGGTGGATGAAGTCGCCGGCCTCGCCGGAGATCTGGAACCACTCGCGCAGGGCGACGACGATCGCGATGGCGACCAGCACGAAGGCGAGGGCGTCGCGCTTGAGCTGGGCGTCCGTCGCCCTCCACGCTGCCGCGCACCGCACGGCCCCGCGCCCGATCGCCGAGAACACGCGGGCGAGCAGGCCCGGCGCGGTGCTGGCCGACGAGGCGGGGGCCGGCTGCGCGCCCTTCGGGGAACGGGGCCTGGCGGGCTTCTTCTTGGGGGACGCGGAACGGTTCGACTGGTTGGCCATGATGCTCTGACGCTACTCTCACACGACGGGAAAACCTTGTAGGCGCGCCGAAAACCCGGTTCCTTCCAGCGCGCGCGGCCCTCAGGGGCGCAACGGGACGACGGTCGAGACGACGCCGCTCTCCAGCACCGCCTCGACCTGCTGGAGTGTGGGGACGGGTAGCGCGGACGGATGGGAGAGGGTGATCGCCGCCCCGGCGTTCGCCATGAGGCAGGCGTCAGCGAGCTCGTAGCCCATCAGGAGCCCCGCGCACATCTCCGCGATGTGGGTGTCCCCCACGCCGGCGGTGTCGGCGGTCGTCGTCTGGAAGGCGGGGATGTGGACGAAGGGGGCGTCACGGGCCTCCTGGAGCTCGCACCCCATGGACCCGAGGCGGCGCACCGTGGCGGCCCCGGGCCGCATGAGGTCCCGGATGGTCGTCCCTCCGCGGTAGCCGGCCAGGATCGATGTCAGGGTCGTCGCCTCGCGCACGTTCATGGTGACGATGTCCGCCCGGCCCAGCAGGTTCCGCCACGCCTCGACGGGGACCTGCTCGACCGCCGGCGAGATCGACACGACCAGGGTCACCGACTCGGGCAGCTCCGAGCCCCATTCGGAGAGCACCTTCGCCGAGTGCGGGTTCGTGAGGTCGGAGGCGGCGACGTGGATCGTGTCCCCGGGCTGGAGGATGATCCGGTCGAGGACCGCGCGGGAGGGCTCGGACTCGACGCCCGCAGTCACCACCGAGGTCATCGATCCGTCCTCGACGATCAACTGGATGACCACGCCGATGTCCCCGACCAGTTCCGGCGTGAGGACGGAGACGCCCGCCTCGACCAGCTGCTGGCGGACCGTGAACGAGTTGGGGCCCGTCCCCAGGGGGGAGGCCATCGCGGCGGGGACGCCCATCGCCGCGGCCGCGCTCAGCGTCGTGAAGCCGCCGCCCGGGCGCGAGCTCGCGGCGTCGGCGTGGACGGAACCGCCCCTGCCGGGCATGTACGCGATGTGCATCGGCAGCACAAGAGCCACGGAATGAGTCGAGATGAAACGTCCAGCCACTCATGCCCCCTCGTATTGGAATCCGTCCGGCGACCCGCCCCGCGCCGGTGCGCGGGGGGCGCCGCTACTGCTCGGTCACCACTGGGACGATCATAGGCCGCCTGCGCAGGCGCCGCGCGACCCAGCGGCCGATCACGCGCCGCATGGCCTGCTGCAGGACGTAGGGGTCCTGCCCGCCCGGGGCGGCCGCGTCCTTGAGCGCCGAGGCGACGTCGGGCAGGATCTCGTCGAACACGGAGTCGTCCTCGGCCATCCCGATGGCGCGGATGGTCGGCCCGGCCAGGACCGTTCCCGAATCGTGCTCGACGACAGCGAAGATCGAGATGAAGCCCTCCGCGCCCAGGGTGCGCCGGGTCTCGAGCTCGTCCTCGGAGATCTCGCCGATGGAGCGCCCGTCCACGTAGACGTACTCGCAGGGCACCACGCCGGACACGCGGGCGGTGCCGTCCTTGACGTCGACGGTGACCCCGTCCTCCGCCAGGACCACGGACTCGGGGCTGATGCCCGTCTTCACCGCGAGCTGCCCGTTGCCCACCAGGTGGCGCACCTCGCCGTGGATCGGCATGACGTTCTTGGGCTGGATGATGTTGTAGCAGTAGATGAGCTCGCCCGCGCTGGCGTGCCCGGAGACGTGGACCTTCGCGTTCTCCTTCGACACGACCCGGGCGCCCAGGCGCGTGAGGTCGTTGATGACCCGGTACACGGAGTTCTCGTTCCCGGGGATCAGCGAGGACGCCAGGACCACCATGTCCCCCGCTCCGATTGTGACCGTCTTGTGGGAGCCGACCGACATGCGCGACAGGGCCGCCATGGGCTCGCCCTGGGAACCGGTCGCCATGTACACGCGCTGGGAGGGGGGCAGCTGGTCGATCTCCTTGAGGTCGACGACCACGCCCTCGGGGATGGCCAGGTGGCCCTTCTCCTCCGCGATGCGCATATTGCGCTCCATGGACCGGCCCACCAGCGCCACGCGGCGCCCGTGGTGGTGGGCGGCGTTGATGACCTGCTGGACGCGGTGGACGTGGGAGGCGAAGGACGCGACGACGATCTGCCCGGTGGCCTCGCCGAACACCTGGTCCAGGACGGGGCCGATCTCGCGCTCGGGCGTGATGAAACCGGGGACCAGGGCGTTCGTGGAGTCCACCATGAACAGGTCCACGCCCTCCTCGCCCATCCGCGCGAAGGCGCGCAGGTCCGTCAGGCGGCGGTCCAGGGGCAGCTGGTCCATCTTGAAGTCGCCGGTGATGAGGATCTTCGCGGCGCTGGTGCGCACGAACACTGCGAGGGCGTCGGGGATGGAGTGGGTGACGGAGACGAACTCCAGGTCGAAGGGGCCCACTGCCAGACGGTCGCCTTCCGCGACGACGTTCAGGCCGGGGTCGCTCAGACGGTGCTCGCGCAGCTTGGGGGCCACGAACGCCAGGGTCAGGTCGGAGCCGTAGATCGGGATGTCGCCCCGCAGCTTGAGCAGGTACGGCACAGCACCGATGTGGTCCTCGTGGCCGTGGGTGAGGACCAGGCCGACGACGTCGTCCATCCGCTCCTCGATCCACGAGAAGTCGGGCAGGATCAGGTCCACGCCGGGCTGGGTCTCCTCCGGGAAGAGGACACCGCAGTCGACGACCAGGAGTTTGCCTTCGAACTCGAGGACGTTCATGTTGCGCCCCACCTCGCCGAGGCCGCCCAGCGGGATGACGCGCAGCGCCCCCTTCTCCAGGGGCGCGGGTTCGCTGAGGTTCTCGTACAGGGGATTCATACGTTCAAGTCTGCCATGCCTGGGGGCGCCTTTATCGCGCGGGGACTCGTTCACCGGGGTCGAAACCCTCACATTCGTGTCTAGAGCGCGCCCTGGGCGACCAGTGCCGCCCGAAGGGCCTCGACCTCGGAGTCGGAGACGCCGACCAGCGGGAGGCGCACAGCGGGCGCGTCGATGACGCCCTGGAGCCACAGCGCGTACTTCGCCATGACGGCCCCCTGGCCGCTGCCCATAATCGCGCGCATGAGGGGGCGCAGCCGGTAGGACAGCTCGCGCGCCTCCCACACCTGGTCGGAGTCGAGCAGCTCGATCATGCGGCGGTACTGCGCGGCCGCCACGTGGGAGACCACGGACACGAACCCGGATGCGCCCCCGGTCATCCACGCGAAGTTGAGGGCGTCGTCGCCCGAGTAGTACTCCAGGCCGGTGCGGTGCATGCGGTCCACGCCCGTCTCAACGTCCCCGGTGGCGTCTTTGACGCCCTTGATCCGCGGGTGGGAGGCCAGGGCGTCCAGGGTGCCGTCGGAGAAGGCGATTCCGGTGCGGCCGGGGATGTCGTAGAGCATGACCGGCAGATCGGTGGCGTTGGCGACTTCCAGGACATGGGCTCGCAGCCCCTCCTGGGAGGGCCTGTTGTAGTAGGGGGAGACGACCAGCAGCCCATCGGCCCCGTGCTCCTGGGCGCCCTCGGCGATGCGCACCGCGTGGGCGGTGTCGTTGGAGCAGGCCCCGCACAGGATGAAAGCGCGGTCGCCCACCGCCTCACGCACCGCGTCGGTGAGGTCGTTCTTCTCGGGCTGGTGGGTCGTGGGGGACTCCCCGGTGGTGCCGGAGAGCAGTATGGTGTCGCAGCCGTCGTCGACCAGCGCCCTGGCCAAACGCGCAGCGGATTCGCAGTCGAGGGAGCCGTCCGCCTTCATGGGGGTCACCATCGCGGTGGCGAGCGAGCCGAAGAGCCTTGGGGGAATCATCGTCATACCCTTGACCATACCTTTACCCGGGGGCGCGCGTCTGGGACTTCCGCGCCTCGGAACGCCCGCAGGGTCCCGGGGCGGCGGACGAAACCGGGGCGGGGACCGGGTCTCATGGTCGGGGGCCGACGGGGCCGGAAGGTCCTGCCATGCCCTGCGGACGGGGCCGGGACGGTGAACGGGGGCGGGCGGTCCCACTGCGCCCTGCGGACGGGGCAAGCGCCGGGGCCGGGTCTCATGGTCGGGGGCCGACGGGGCCGAAAGGTCCTGCCATGCCCTGCAGACGGGCCAGGTGGTCCCGCCGCGCTCAGTGAACGAGGCGGGCGCCGAGCCGAGCGGGCCTCGTCGGGTCACATCTTGGAAGCGGCCCGTTTCATGACGACGCACGAGCACTTCTGCAAGCGATATCACATTTTACAGGAGCACCGCCGCCTTGCGAGCGCCATAACACTCGCAGAGCGTGGTGTCGCTGCGTAGTCGCGGTACCACTGTGAGAACCGGGCCAACTGTACGCCCCCCGGCGCGCTCCCTTCATACGAGGCCCCCTTCAACGCCTCCCGGTCAGGCTGGCGACGCGGGCGGCCCGGCACGCTCTTTCATACGAGGACCCCGTCAGCGCCGCCACGGGCATCCCTCCCGGGCCAAGTGGATGCATCGGGGGCAGGAAAGCCTCATCGGGGCAGGAAACCACCCATTGGGGCAGGCAATTTGCCTACCCCAATGCACCGTTGCCTACCCCAATGCCGCATTGCCCGCCCTGTTGCCTGCCCCAATGCGCCGTTGCCTACCCCAATGCCGCATTGCCCGCCCTGTTGCCTGCCCCAATGCGCCGTTGCCTACCCCAATGCCGCACTGCTGGCCCCCGTTGCCTACCCCAATGCACCATTGCCCACCCCGGATGCCGGGTATGGGCACCCGGGCCTACTCTGCTCGCGCCCACCACAGGTGCTGCGTGTGCCCGTCGCCGATGGTGCGTCCTGCCCCGGCGGGTGCGAAACCCGCTGAGGAGAAGAAGCGCTGGCGGGCCTCGTCGCGGGCGTCGATCCACACCCGCATCGCCCCGCCGACGAGGTCGGCGACTGCGGCCAGCATGCGCGATCCGTGGCCCGAACGGCAGAAACGCGGTTCCACGACGAACTCGTAGATCTGAGTGGGCACTGCCGCGGGGGCCCCGCCCGTCTGAACCGGCGCCGCGCCCGGCGGACCATCAGCAGCGCCCGCTTGACCCCGGACAGCGCCCGGCGGACCATCAGCAGCGCCCGCTTGACCCCGGACAGCGCCCGGCGGGCCACCAGCAACGCTTGCTTGACCCCGATCAGCGCCCGCCTCGTCGTCCGGGCCGGCCAGGGCGAATCCGACGACGCTGTTGCCGTGGAGGGCCACCACGAGCGCGGCGGAGGCGGGGCGCGGGGAGGACAGGGCGGCCTCCCACCCGGCCCGCAGCCGCTCCTCGCTCAGCCCCTGCGCTGCGAGCTCCTCCCCTGTGAGGAGGACCCGCCACGCCCCCCACTGGAGGGCGGCGATGGCGCGCTCGTCTCCGGGCACGGCGGGGCGGACGGAAGTGTCGGGATGGGAGCGGGGCCCCCCGCTCCCCCGGCTCACAGGCCCATCACCGATTCGATGCCCACGGTGAGGCCGGGCCTGGAGGAGACCCTCCGCACCGCGAGCAGCACGCCGGGCATGAAGGAGACGCGGTCGAAGGAGTCGGTGCGGATCACCAGCTGCTCCCCGGGGTTGCCCAGCAGCACTTCCTCGGAGGCCGTCAGCCCGCGCAGGCGCACCGCGTGGACGGGAACGCCGTCGATCCTGGCCCCGCGCGCGCCGTGCGGGTCGGACTCGGTGGCGTCGGGCACGTCCCCGAGGCCGGCGGCCCCACGGGCTCGCGCGATGCCGCGGGCCGTCGCGATTGCGGTCCCCGAGGGGGCGTCCACCTTGTCCGGGTGGTGCATCTCCACGACCTCGGCGGACTCGAAGAAGGGCGCCGCGATCTGGGCGAAGCGCATCGCCAGGACGGCTCCGATCGCGAAGTTCGGGGCGATGAGGACCGAGCGCCCGGCATCCTCGGCGTGGGCGCGCACCCGCGCGTAGGCGTCGTCGTCCCAGCCGGTGGTGCCCACCACGGCGTCCACGCCCGCGTCCAGCAGCGCGTGGACATTGGCCTCCGACGAGGCGGGGGACGTGAACTCGACGGCCACCTCAGCCCCTCCCAGGGACTCGCGCGAGATGGCGTCGCCCGCGCCGAGGCGCGCCACGACCTCCATGTCCGCGCAGGCCCCGACGGCCTCGACCACCGCGGTCCCCATGCGCCCGGAGGCTCCGATCACAGCAACGCGTTTCATAATGTTCTCCTTCTAGTGGGTGTGGGTGGTGGCGGGCTCCCACTGGCGCGGGAGCACGACGGCCCGCGCCCTCAGGCGCGCCGCCAAGCGGGAGGCCAGGGAGCGCACCTGCTGGGCGTCCACGGATTCTATGTCGCGCAGCGTCTCCTCGACGACGCGGTAGCGCCCCATGATCTCCGAGCGCCCCAGGCGCATCATCCGGGACCAGTTGTCCTCCAGGCCCAGGACCAGTCCCCCGCGGACCTGCCCGCGCACGCGGGCCATCTCCTCGTCGGAGGGGCCCTGGGTGGCGAGGTCCTCCAGTTGGGCGCGCATGATGGCCTCCACTTCGGGGACCGAGCCGGGGCTGGTGCCCGCGTACATGCCGAAGGAGCCCGTGTCGGAGTAGGGGGAGGCGAAGGCGTAGGTCGTGTAGGCAAGGCCCCGTTTCTCGCGGATCTCCTGGAAGAGGCGCGAGGACATCGACCCGCCCAGCACGGACAGCAGGACGTGCATGACGGGCGTCTCCTCGTCGGTGGCCCGCAGGCCCTCGCACCCCAGGACCACGTGCGCCTGGCCCACGTCCCGGCGGCGCTCGACGACGCCCTCCCCCGCGCTGCCCGCCCCCTCGGGGGCGGCGGTGGGGCGCCTGGGGCGCGGGGGGCGGGGCGCGGTCGACCACTGCGAGGCGGCCAGTGCCCCGTCGACGCGCTCCACGAGCTCGTCGTGGTCGACGTTGCCGGACGCCACGACGATCAGCGAGGGGCAACCGTAGTTCGACTGGTAGTGCTCCCACACGTCGTCGCGCCCGACCGCGCGGATGGCGTCGGCGGTCCCGCCGACCGGCCTGCCGATGGGCGTGTCGCCGTGGACCGCCAGTTGGAAGGCGTCGTGGACGACCTCCACGGGGTTGTCGTCCCCCATCGCCAGCTCGTCGAGGATGACGCCCCGCTCCGTGTCGAAGTCCGCGGGATCCAGCACGGAGCCCGTCACCATATCGACGAGGACGTCGATCGCCGTGCCCAGGTCGGCGTCGCGCACGCGCGCCCAGTACGCCGTGTGCTCGCGCCCGGTCTCGGCGTTGGACTCCCCGCCGACCGAGTCGAAGGCGACCGCGATGTCGAGCGCCGAGCGCCGGGCCGTCCCCTTGAAGAGCAGGTGCTCGAGGAAATGCGTGGACCCGGCGCGGGCGGGATCCTCGTCGCGCGAGCCGACGGGCACCCACAGGGACGCGCTCACCGACTGGGCGGCCGGGACCCGCTGCGTGAGGACCCTGACGCCGGTGCTCCCGATCGACCGGTGGATCCGGGTGTCGCCGTCGTCGAAGGACAGGGACGTGGCGTCCGGAGTGAGCGGAAGGGCGATGGGGGGCATGGGACTCCTAGTCGGTCGACGGCCTCGCCGAGAGGCCCAAGGGGAACGGGGTGTGGGGCGGACCGGCGTCCACCCCACACCCCTCAAAGCGTGGCGTTGCGCCCGCTCACTCGTCGGATGCGCCCTCCTCGCGGGTGGCCTCGGACTCGTCCTCGCGGCGGCGGCGGGTGCGAGTGCGGGGGCGGCGCTCGCGCCGCTCGGAGCGGTCGCGCCTCTCAGCGCGCTCGCGCCGCTCGGACTCGGCGGGGGCCTCCAGGTCGCCCGCCTCGCCGTCGATGACGGCGTGGAGGCTGAGCTTGCCGCGGTCGCCGATCTCGTTGATCTCGACCTCGACCTGCTGGCCGACCTGCAGGACGTCATCGACCGATTCGATGCGCTTGCCGCCGACGAGGCGGCGGACCTGCGAGATGTGCAGCAGGCCGTCCTTGCCGGGGGTCAGCGACACGAAGGCCCCGAAGGACGTGGTCTTGACGACGGTGCCGACGAAGCGCTCGCCGACCTCGGGCATCTGCGGGTTCGCGATCTGGTTGATCGTGGTGCGCGCGGCCTCCGCGGAGGCGCCGTCGGAGGAGGCGATGTACACGGTGCCGTCGTCCTCGATGGTGATGTCGGCGCCCGTGTCGTCCTGGATCTGGTTGATCATCTTGCCCTTGGGGCCGATGACCTCGCCGATCTTGTCCACGGGGACCTTCACGGTGATGATGCGCGGCGCGTTGGGGCTCATCTCGTCGGGGCCGTCGATGGCCTGGTTGATGAGGTCGAGGATCGCCAGGCGCGCGTCGCGGGCCTGGCCCAGGGCGGCGCGCAGCAGCTGGGAGTCGATGCCGTCCAGCTTGGTGTCCAGCTGCAGGGCGGTGATGAAGTCGCGGGTGCCGGCGACCTTGAAGTCCATGTCGCCGAATCCGTCCTCGGCGCCCAGGATGTCGGTGAGGGTGACGGCCTTGGGCTGGCCGTCGACCTCGCCGGTCATCAGGCCCATCGCGATACCCGCGACCGGGGCGCGCAGGGGGACGCCCGCCTGCAGCAGGGACAGGGTGGAGGCGCACACCGAGCCCATCGACGAGGAGCCGTTGGAGCCCATCGTCTCGGAGACCTGGCGGATGGCGTAGGGGAACTCCTCGCGCGTGGGCAGGACGGGGACGAGGGCGCGCTCGGCCAGGTCGCCGTGGCCGATCTCGCGGCGCTTGGGCGAGCCGACGCGGCCCACCTCGCCGGTGGAGAAGGGCGCGAAGTTGTACTGGTGCATGTAGCGCTTGGAGTTGACGGGCGACAGGTTGTCGATCTGCTGCTCCATGCGCAGCATCGCCAGGGTCGTCACGCCCAGGATCTGGGTCTCGCCGCGCTGGAAGAGCGCGGAGCCGTGCACGCGCGGCAGCACCTCGACCTCGGCGGACAGGGAGCGGATCTGGCGGGGGGTGCGCCCGTCCATGCGGATCTCGTCGCGCAGGGTGCGCGCGCGGATCGTGGCCTTCTCCAGGGAGCGGAACGCGGCCTTGAGGTTCTTCTCGCCCTCGGGGAAGCGATCGGCGAGCGCGGCCAGCATCTCCTCCTTGACGGCGTCGACGGCGCCGTCGCGGGCGAGCTTGCCCTCGGTGAGCAGGGCCTCGGCCAGTTTGCCGCCCACGCACTCCTCGACGGCGGAGTACTCCTCGTCGGTGTAGTCCAGGAACAGCGGGAACTCGGCGGTCTCCTTCGAGGCCTTCGCGGCGACCTCGAGCTGGGCCCGGCACAGGGCCTTGATGAAGGGCTTGGCGGCCTCGAGGCCGTCGGCGACGACCTCCTCGGTGGGGGCGGTGGCCCCCGCCTGGATGAGCTCCCACTCGTTCTTGCCGCCGCCGGCCTCGACCATCATGATGGCGACGTCCTCGGAGCCGTCGTCCTTGGTGACGATGCGCCCGGCGACGACGATGTTGAAGACGGAGCGCTCCAGCTCGCTCCAGCGCGGGAAGGCGACCCACTGGCCGTCGACGAGGGCCAGGCGGGTGCCGCCGATGGGGCCTGTGAAGGGCAGGCCCGCGATCTGGGTGGACATGGAGGCGGCGTTGATGGCCAGGACGTCGTAGGCGTCGTCCGGGTCGATGGTGAGCACGGTCTCGACGACCTGGACCTCGTTGCGCAGGCCCTTGACGAAGCCGGGGCGCAGGGGGCGGTCGATGAGGCGGGCGGCCAGGATGGCCTCGGTGCCCGGGCGGCCCTCGCGGCGGAAGAAGGAGCCGGGGATGCGCCCGGCGGCGTAGGCCCGCTCCTCGACGTCGACCGTGAGGGGGAAGAAGTCGAACTGGTCCTTGGGGTTCTTGCCGACCGTCGTGGCCGACAGGACGGTGGTGGCGTCGTCGAGGTAGGCCAGCGCGGAGCCTGCGGCCTGCCGGGCGAGGCGGCCCGTCTCGAATCGGATGGTGCGCTTGCCGAAGCGGCCGTTGTCGATGACAGCTTCGGCTGCGACGATGTCAGAGCCTTCCATCATGGGGCGTTTCTCCTTGGTTCGTTGGTGTCGCGCTCCACTTCGGCCTTCGATCGAAGCCCACGGAGCCACCGGGGGGTTCCGTGAGCCACTGTCGAAAACCGTCAGCTTGCGCGCGGGTTGGCGTGCGCCCTTCGATCGGGCGCGGGATCGCCGGGCACGGCCCGGCACGAGAAAGCGGCCCGACTCCTTGGGGAGCCGGGCCGGAGCGGGTCAGCGGCGCAGGCCGAGGCGCTCGATGAGCGAGCGGTAGCGCTCGATGTCGATGTCGGCCAAGTAGCCCAGCAGGCGACGGCGGCGCCCGACCAGCAGCAGCAGGCCGCGGCGGGAGTGGTGGTCGTGCTTGTGGGTCTTGAAGTGCTCGGTGAGGTCCTTGATCCGCTGGGTGAGCAGTGCGATCTGCACCTCGGGGGAGCCGGTGTCGCCCTCGTGGGTGGCGTACTCGGCGACGATCTGGTCCTTGACGTCCTTGCTCAGCGGCACAGGCTTCTCCTCAATTCGTTGCACGGGGCGGCGGGGCTATTTCCCGCGGCTGACGGTCCGCGGCCGATCGACGGCTCAATAAGAGTAGCACGTGTGACTATTGCGACCACGCGGCTGCGACGAAGGACACCATCGGGCGCACAGGGACATCAGTATTCTACTAGAGCGCCGTGACCGAGTCGGGATCAACGCGCCCGGCGGGGCCGATGCCCAGGACCGACGCCGTTTGCCGCAGGTCATCGTCCATTTGGGCGAGCAGCTCCTCCAGCGAGGAGAACGCGAGCATCGGGCGGATCCGCGACACGAAGGTGACGGCGATCCGCTCCCCGTAGAGGTTGAGATCACTTCTTCCGAGGACGTGCGCCTCGACCGTGCGTTCCGTCGCGCCGAATTGCGGGTTGGTCCCCACGGAGATGGCGGCGGGCAGGAACTCGGCGCTCAGCGTGCCCGGGACGTTGCGCACCAGCCAGCCCGCGTACACCCCGTCGCCCGGGACGACGCCCTCGATCCCACTGGCCAGGTTCGCGGTGGGGAAGCCCAGCGCCCGCCCCCGTTTGAAGCCGTGCTCCACGGTGCCGCGTATGCGGTGCAAGTGCCCCAGCACCCGCGCGGCTCCGGCGACATCGCCCTCGGCCAGCAGGGAGCGCACCCACGACGAGGACCACCGCCGCCCCTCGGGGGCCTCGATGTCCGTCACCATGACCACGTCGAAGCCGAGGCCGCGCCCCAGGTCCCGCAGGGTGTCGATGGTCCCGGCGTTCGCCCGCCCGAAGCGGAAGTCCTCGCCGACCACCACCTCGACGGCGCCCATGCGGTCGACGACGTACTCCTGGATGAACTCGTCGGGCTCCATGGAGTAGAGGTTCACGTCGTAGTGGGCCACGAGCACCGCGTCCAGTCCGGCGGCGGCCATCGCGTCGAGGCGGTCGCGCAGGGGCGAGATGAGCTGGACCCCGGCCTCGGGCTTGTGGACCTGCAGCGGGTGCGGGTCGAAGGTGATGGCGACGGCGTCGACGCCGCGCCTGCGGGCGCGCTCGACGCAGGTGGAGACGACTTTCTTGTGCCCGTTGTGCATGCCGTCGAAGTTCCCGATGGTCACGACTGAGCGCTGCGCGCCCGGGATCTCGGCGAGCGAGTGCCAGATTCTCATTGCGCTGCCCCTTCTTCCGCTGTTCCTTCTGCCCCCGGTCCCGCGAACACGGCCAGCGCCCTCAACCGGTCGCCGCTGCGCCCCAGCAGGCCCACGACCCGCCCGTCGGGGGCGGTCGCGGCCAACGGCCCCTCGCCGTCCGGGAGCGCTGCGCGCGCCGGCGCCTGCCCGTGCGCGAACACCGCCGCCTCGCGCGCGTCGAGGCCGATCACCGGAAACATCGCCCGGGCCGCCTCGCCCAGGGGGATCAGGGGCACGGTGGGCCGCTCGGGGTCGCCGCAGGCCCCCGCCTCGAACTGCTCGAGTGTGAGCGCGTCCCCGATCCCGAACCGCCCCACCCGGGTGCGGCGCAGGCGCACCAGGTGCGCGCCGCAGCCCAGGGCGGTCCCCGCGTCACGGGCCAGGGCCCTGATGTAGGTGCCCGAGGAGCACTCGACCACGACGTCCACGTCGACGACGGGCACGCCCCCTCCCCCGCCGTCGTGCGCGGGCAGGGCGGCGGGGCGCGGGGCCCCGACGACGTCGAGGCGCTCGACGCGGACCGGGCGCGCCTCCAGCTCGACTTCCTCGCCGGCGCGGACGCGGGCGTAGGCGCGCCGGCCGCCGACTTTGATCGCGGACACCGCCGAGGGCACCTGCATGATGTCCCCGCGCAGCCGTTCGAAGGCGGCGCCGAGGGCAGGGGCGTCCAGATGGGAGCACCCGGGGGCGCTGGTGGTCTCGCCCTCGGCGTCGTCGGTGCGGGTGGAGGCCCCGAAGCGGATCGTCGCCTCGTAGGACTTCGTGTCCCCGCTCACCCAGGTGAGCAGTTTCGTCGCCTTCCCGATGCCCACGACGAGGACGCCCGTGGCCATCGGGTCGAGGGTGCCCGCGTGGCCCGCCTTCCGGGTGCGGGCGGTGCGGCGCACGCGCGAGACGGCGTCGTGGCTGGTGATCCCCTGCGGCTTGTCGATGACGACGAGGCCGGGGCGGGGGTTGTCGGGTCTGCGGGCCATCGCCGCGCTCAGTCCTCCCCGCGGGGGTCTTCCCCGTCCTCGTCGTCGTGGCGGTAGGGGTCCGCCTCCCCGGCGTAGGAGGCGCCCTGGGCGCGCTCGGCGATCGTCGCGTCCTTCGCCTTGGCCGCCGCGAGGGCGTCCTCGAGGGCGGCGGCCGACTCGGGCAGCGCGTCGGGGATGAACTCCAGGGTGGGGGTCAGGCGCAGGCCGAGGACCTTCCCCACCTGGGAGCGGAAGAGGCCGCGCGCCGACTCGAAGGCGCGGGCGGCCCCCGCCCTGGCCGCGTCGTCGCCGTAAACGGTGTAGAACACCGACGCGTGCTGCAGGTCCCCGGTGACGCGGGCGTCCGTGATCGTCACGAACTCCAGCCGGGGGTCCTTGACGCGCCGTCCGATCATGGACGCGACCGTCTGCTGGACGCGTTCTTGCACTTTGCGCACGCGCGCTTCGTCTGCCATGGGAACCTCCGCATCATTGGCGCGCGCCCGCGTGCGCGCCGACTCCTCGCCCAATGGTACGAGATGGAGGCCAGGAACGCGGGGGGGGGGGCCGTGACCGGCCCCCGCCCCCGCTGCCTCAGTCGCGGGCCTTCTCGCGCATCTCCCAGGTCTCGATGACATCGCCCTCGGCGATGTCCTTGTAACCCAGGGTGATACCGCACTCGTAGCCCTCGCGGACCTCGGTGACGTCGTCCTTCTCGCGCCGCAGGGACGCGATCTCCAGGTTGTCGGCCACCACGACGCCGTCGCGCACCAGGCGGGCCTTGGCGCCCCGCCGGATCGTGCCGGAGCGGACGATGGAGCCGGCGATGTTGCCGAACTTGCCGGAGCGGAACACCTGGCGGATCTCGGCGCTCCCCAGCGCCACCTCCTCGTAGACCGGCTTGAGCATGCCCTTGAGGGCGGCCTCGATGTCGTCGATCGCCGAGTAGATGACGTTGTAGTACTTGATCTCGACGCCCTCGGCATCGGCCAGCTCGGCCACCCGCTCGGCGGGCCGGACGTTGAAGCCGATGATGACGGCGTTGTCGACCGTCGCCAGGTTGACGTCGTTCTGCGTGATCGCGCCGACGCCGCGGTGGATGATCCGCAGTGCGACCTCGTCGCCCACGTCGATGCGCAGCAGCGAGTCCTCCAGGGCCTCGACCGCGCCGGACACGTCGCCCTTGATGACCAGGTTGAGGGTGTCGACCTCGCCCTCGGCCAGGACCTTGTCGAAGTCCTCCAGGGACACGCGCTTGCGGCGCTTGGCCAGCAACGCCTGGCGCTCGGCGGCCTCCCGCTTGTCGGCGATCTGGCGGGCAGTGCGGTCGTCGGGCGCCACCAGGAAGGAGTCGCCCGCCCGGGGCACGGAGGTCAGGCCGAGCACGGCGACCGGGGTGGACGGGCCAGCCTCGGACACGTCCTTGCCCGTGTCGTCGAACATCGCGCGCACGCGCCCGTGGGAGGAGCCGACCACCAGGGAGTCGCCGACGCGCAGGGTACCGCGCTGCACGAGCATGGTGGCGACCGCGCCGCGGCCCTTGTCCAGGTTCGCCTCGATGGCCACGCCGCGGGCGTCGGTCGTCGGGTTCGCCTCCAGGGTCAGGGCCGCGTCCGCCGTCAGCAGCACGGCCTCCAGCAGCTCGTGGATGCCCTTGCGCTGCTTGGCGGAGATGTCGACGAACATGACGTCGCCGCCGTACTCCTCGGCGACCAGGCCGTACTCGGTGAGCTGGGAGCGGATCTTGTCGGGATTCGCCCCGTCCTTGTCGATCTTGTTGACCGCCACGACGATCGGCACGTCGGCCGCCTGCGCGTGGTTGATGGCCTCGACCGTCTGCGGCATGACGCCGTCATCGGCCGCGACCACCAGGATCGCGATGTCGGTGACCTGCGCGCCGCGGGCGCGCATGGCGGTGAACGCCTCGTGGCCGGGGGTGTCGATGAAGGTGATGGGGCGCTTGCGGCCCTCGTGGTCGACCTTCACCTGGTAGGCCCCGATGTGCTGGGTGATGCCGCCGAACTCGGTGTCGACGACGTCGGTGTGGCGGATGGCGTCCAGCAGCTTCGTCTTGCCGTGGTCCACGTGTCCCATCACGGTGACGACCGGCGGGCGCGGGGCCATGTTCTCCAGGTCCTCGAGCTCCTCGGCCTCTAGGTCGATGTCGAAGGACTCCAGCAGCTCGCGGTCCTCGTCCTCCGGGGAGACGACCTTGACGTCGTAGCCGAGCTCGGCGCCCAGGGCCTCGAAGGTGTCCTGGTCCAGGGACTGCGTGGCAGTCGCCATCTCGCCGAGGGCGAAGAGGACGGTGACCAGGGCAGCTGGGTTGACGTTGATCTTCTCGGCCAGGTCCGCCAGCGAGGCGCCCTGCCGGATGCGGATCTGGGCGCCGCCGCCGCGCGGGATGGAGACGCCGCCGATGACGGGCGCGTTCTGCTGCTCGTACTCTTGGCGTTTCGCGCGCTTGGACTTGCGCCCGCGCTGGTTGCGCCCTCCCCCGCGTCCGAAGGCGCCCGGGGTCGCGCCGCGGCCGCCGCCGCGTCCTCCGCGGGGACCGCCGAAACCGGTGGAACCGCCCGACGGGCCGTTCCCGCCGCCTGCCGGGCGGGCCCCGCCCC
>ERZ773075.522-NODE-522-length-28863-cov-17.1922_pt1 | contig 28863 bp, 26 predicted proteins | sample MGYA00580614_ERZ773075 | MGnify/ENA primary metagenome ERZ773075 (study PRJEB29015, sample SAMEA2738021) | human oral metagenome | biome: human oral; feature: human-associated habitat; material: dental | place: China | collected 2043 ...
CCGGGCCCGCCCCTCGGGGCGGTCCCGGCCTGCGTCGATCGGTCGGCGGGTGGGACTCAGCCCTGGTCCTCGACCAGCACCACGTAGAGGGTGCGGGGGCCGTGGACGCCGTCCACGCGGGACAGCTCGATGTCGCTGGTGGCCGAGCCGCCGGAGATGAAGGTCAGCGGGTGGCCGGCTTCCACCGAGGGGCGCAGGTCCTGCACCGACTCGGGGACGTCGGAGACCACCTGCGAGGCCCTGATCACGCAGACGTGGCGGTCGGGTACCAGGGACAGGGCGCGGCGGCCCTGGTCGGCGGTGTGGTCGAGCACGATCGTGCCGGTGTCGGCGATGCCGGACGCCGCGGCGGTGACGACCGCGTCGGTGCCGTCGAGAGTCCCGTGCGTCAGCTGCGGGTCGTCGACGCGGACCTCGAAGCCCGCCGCCGTCATCGCGTCCTGCCAGGACTTCTCCAGCCCGGACGGGACGACGACCGACTCCTTGGCGCCGGTGGCCCTCAGGCCGGTCACGACGGCCTCGGGCACCGCGGCCGGCTTGGCGCGCACGACGGTGGCCGAGTAGTCGATGACCTTCTGCTCGAAGGTGCCGACGACATCGTCCATCTCGATGCCCAGGCCGTAGGTCCAGTTGACGGGCTGGTCCTTGACCGGGTCCCTCTCGGTGATGTCCACCGTGGCCCGACGGATGCGAGCGAGGATCTCCTGCTTGGCGTCCATGGTCACTTCTCCTCTCCGCGGTTGGCCTTCCACCAGTCGCGGAACGTCTGGCTTGGGATGTGGTCGATGTTGCGGTAGTCGAGCCAGCGGTTGGCGACCGGCACCGGCAACGGGCCGATCTTGTGCGGGCCGAGGACGCGGCTGGCGGAGCGGGAGGCGTACATGACCGTCTCCCAGTGCTTGTAGTCGCCGAGCACCCAGGCGGCCGCCTTCATGATGACCTTCTCGCCGTTGACATCGACGTCCTTCGAGAGCTCCTTGCGCTCCGCGTCGGCGACCCGGTTGCGCAGGTGGACGATGATGTCGGTGAAGGGGATCTTGACCGGGCAGACCTCGTTGCACGCCCCGCACAGCGAGCACGCGTAGGGCATGGTCCGGTCGACCGGGTCGTCGATGCCGCGCAGCTGCGGGGTCAGCGTGATACCGATCGGGCCGGGGTAGACCGAGCCGTAGGCATGACCGCCGGCGCGCTCGTAGACCGGGCAGACGTTGATGCACGACGCGCAGCGGATGCAGCGCAGCACCTCGCGGCCGACGGGGTCGGCCAGCACGTTCGTGCGGCCGTTGTCCATGAAGATCACGTGCTGCTCCTGCGGACCGTCGTTCGGGGTGACGCCGCTCCACACGGAGTTGTACGGGTTCATGCGCTCACCGGTGGCCGAGCGCGGCAGCAGCTTGAGGAAGATCTCGAGGTCGTCGTAGCTCGGCAGGACCTTCTCGATGCCGACGAGGGAGATGAGCGTGTCGGGCAGGGTCAGGCACATGCGGCCGTTGCCCTCGGACTCGACGATGACGAGCGAGCCGGTGTCGGCGAGGACGAAGTTGGCGCCCGAGACGGCGACCCTGGCGCGCAGGAACTTCTCGCGCAGGTGCAGGCGGGCCGCGTTGGCCAGCTCGGGCGGATTGGACGTGACATCCTCGGGGCACGGGCGGCCGTAGTTCTTCATCTCGCGCAGGAAAATCTCGCGGACCTCGGCGCGATTGCGGTGGATGCCCGGTACGACGATGTGGCTGGGGCGGTCGTGGCCGAGCTGGACGATGAGCTCGGCCAGGTCGGTCTCCCAGGCCGCGATGCCCTGCTCCTCGAGGTACTCGTTCAGGTCGGTCTCCTGGGTGGTGATCGACTTGATCTTCACGACCTCCTCGACGCCCTTGGCCTTGGCGATGTCGCCGACGATGCGGTTGGCCTCGTCGGCGTCGCGGGCCCAGTGCACCTGGACGCCGTGCGCGGTGAGGGACTTCTCGGCCTCCTCCAGGTAGTGGTCGAGGTGACGGCCGACGCGGTTCTTCACCTCGTAGGCGGCCTCGCGGATGTCCTCCCAGTCGGGGGTCTCGGACACGCGCAGGGCGCGCTTGTTGCGGATGGTCGTCGTGGCGTTGCGCATGTTCTTGCGCTGGACGACGAGCTTGAGCTCCTTCTTGACGGCCTTGGTGAACTTCGGCTGGCCCAGGAAGGTGCCGCCGTGCTCAGGGGCGGGAGTCAGGCGGGCGACGCCGTAGTTGCCCTCGGTGATGCGACGCAGTTCGGTGGTCATGGCACTCAGTCCTCCTCGGTGTTGGCCAGGACCTCGACGAGGTGGATGGTCTTGACGCCGGCGTTCTGCCGGGAGAGGACGCCGCCGATGTTGAGCAGGCAGGAGTTGTCCCAGCCCACGACGTACTCGGCGCCGGTCTCGCGGATGTGGCGGGCCTTGTCGGCCGCCATCGTGGAGCTCATGTCGGGGTTCTTCACGCAGAAGGTGCCGCCGAAGCCGCAGCACTGCTCCGCGGCGGGCAGGTCGACGGTCGTCATGCCCCGCACGTTCTCGAGCAGGCGGTAGGGGCGGTCGCCCAGCTTGAGCAGGCGCATGCCGTGGCAGCTCGGATGGAGGGTGACCAGGTGCGGGAAGTAGGCGCCCACGTCGGTGACGCCGAGCACGTCGACGAGGAACTCGCTGATGTCCAGCGAGATGCTGCTCGTGTGCTCGACGTCGCGCATCAGGCCCTGGTCGCCGGCGTGCTCGGCCAGCATGGGGTGCTGGTCGCGCACGGCGGCGATGCAGGAGCCCGACGGGGCGACGACGTAGTCGTAGTCGCTGAAGGCCTTCACGTACGACTCCACCATGTCCATCGACTCCGTGAAGTAGCCGGTGTTCGTGGTGATCTGCGCGCAGCAGGTCTGCTCCCTGGGGAAGTGGACCCTGCAGCCCAACCGCTCCAGCAGCTTCGTCATGGCGATGCCGGTCTGCGGGAACAGGATGTCGTTGATGCACGTGATGAACACCGCGACGTCCAGACCGGCGCCGGGAAGACCCGGTGCACCGGCCCGGGTGCCGGGCGAGGTGGTGGTGGTCATGGAAGAACCTCCGTTGACGATGATGGGCGAGGAATCGGTTTCAGGGGAGCAGCCAGCCGAGGACCGGGGTCGACATGAGGCCGGCGATGATGCACATGAACACGATGAGGACGATCGAGTACTTGAACACCTTGCGGAGAATCGTGGACTCGCCGCCGGCCAGGCCGATGGCGGTGGCCGCGACGGTCAGGGACTGGGGCGAGATCATCTTGCCGACGACACCGCCGGCGGCACCGGAGCCGACGAGCAGGGAGCGCATGGCCTCGAGGTTGGCGGGATCGCCGATCTGCTCACCGATGCCCGACTGCAGGCCGGAGAACAGGATGTTCGCCGAGGTGTCCGAGCCGGTCACGTAGGTGCCGATCCAGCCGAGGATCGGGGCGAGGAACGGGTAGACGGCGCCGGCGCCGGCGATGAACAGGCCGAGGGCCATCGTCTGGCCGGAGTCGCCCATGACGTAGGCGAGGGCGACGACCAAGCCGATGGTGATGAGCGAGAACTTCATCTTCTTGAGGTTGACGAGCAGCTCGCCGAACAGGTCCCGGATGGAGACCCTGTAGATGATGCCCACGAGGAGGGCGACGATGAGCAGCAGGAAGCCCGGCGTGCTCAGCCACGGCCACGTGTAGCTCTGGTGGGCGCTCGCCTTCCCGGTGGTGCTCAGCAGCTCGCTCAGACCCGGCCAGGCCATCTTGACGTCGGCCTTCTTGAGCAGCGCCTGGACCGAGGGGACGGCGGCGATGCCGAAGATGACGATGACGAGGATGTAGGGCACGAGGGCCATGACGATGCGGCCGGCGGTGAGCTTGTCGCCGCCCTCCTCGGTCCTGCCGGCGGGCCCGGTCTCGAGGGAGGGGTCCATCGGGATGCCGATGCGCTCCGCGGCCTCGGCTCCGCCCCTGGGCTTCCAGAAGCGCAGGAAGACCATGGCCAGGCCGACGGAGATGACGGCGGCGAAGATCTCGGTGAGGTTGTACAGGCCGGTGCCGGCGACGATCCACTTGACGGCGCCGAAGATGAAGCCGACGAACAGGCCGAAGGGCCAGCACTGCTTGATGCCCTGCCTGCCGTCCATGATGCCGAGCATGAGGAAGGGCACGACGAGGCAGAGGATGGCGCAGATGCGGGCGGTCACCGGGGCGACCTGGGAGACCTCGAGGCCGCCGGTGCGGGCGGCCATGAGGACGGGCAGGCCCACGGCGCCGAAGGCGACGGGGACGGTGTTGGCGACGAGCGCGGTGACCGCGGCGCGCAGCTTGCCGAAGCCCACGGCGATGAGCATGGCCGCCGCGATGGCGACGGGGGCGCCGAAGCCGGCGAGGGCCTCGAGGAGACCGCCGAAGCAGAAGGCGATGAGGATGCCCAGGACGCGCGGGTCGTCGGAGATGAGGAAGAAGGTGCGCCGCAGGTCGTCGAAGCGACCCGAGATGACGGTGACCTGGTACATCCAGATGGCGGCCAGCAGGATCCAGCCGATCGGGAAGAGGCCGTACAGGAAGCCCTCGACGCTGGACGAGACGGCCATGGTGACGGGCATGTGGTACGCGGTGATGGCCACGACGAGGGCCAGCGCCCATGAGGCGAGGCCGGCCCAGTGCGCCTTCCAGCGCAGTGCGCCGAGGGTGATGAGCATGCAGGCGATCGGAATGAGAGCCACGAGGGCGGAAGCCCACTGGTGGCCAAGTGGGTTGGTGCTGGGCGTGAACGCTTCGAGCAGTACCACGAGAACCCCCCGTTCGATGTTCTGGGACGATGAGTGATGAATGCCTCTCCGGCGAGACGGCCACCATTCTGGGACGACAATAGGTCCTACCAATTATCGGGGTCAAGAAGCTCACTCTGACAAGGAAGGGCTCCGGGACCGCCGCGGCCCGGCGCCGTCCGGGGAGGCCTCTGCGGCACCGTCCGCGGTCTTGACACGTCGGCCACAATGGGCCCATGCCCAGGACACGCGACGCGGGGGTCGGGCTGGACCGGCCCGAGCGCTGCCACGACTGCGCCATCATGCAGGCCAAGGGCATGTCGGGCTTCGACGTGGCGCTGCACCACATCGAGTCCGAGATCCTCGCCGGCAACTACGTGGCCGGCACGCAGCTGCCCCCCGAGCGGGAGCTCGCCGCGCGGCTGTCGGTCGGCCGCGGCGCCGTCCGCGAGGCCATCCGCGTCCTGCAGGCCCAGGGCATCGTCGTCTCGGGCACGGGCCCGGGCAACGGCACCCGGATCCGCGCGACCCCCGGCGACGCGCTCGGCCGGATGTTGCGCCTCCAGCTGGCGCTGGACATCACCTCGGTCGAGGACCTCACCGAGACGCGCATCGTCGTCGAGAAGGCGGCGACCGTCGCGGCCGCCCACCACGGGCCGAACGCGGCGCTGCGCCGCGCCGGGCTGCTCGTGGAGCGGATGGAGCGCCGCACCGACCCCGACTCGTTCAACGAGCTCGACACCTCCTTCCACATCGCCGTCATCGAGGCGAGCGGCAACCACATGCTGTCGATGCTCTCGGCGGCCATCCGGCACACGCTGTCGGCGCCGATCCGCCGCGCCGAGGAGCGCCTGGACGACTGGGACGAGGTGCGCTCCGGGCTCGTGGCGGAGCACCGCGCGATCCTCGAGGCCGTCCGGGCGCACGACGCGAACCTGGCGTCCGAGCTCGTCGAGAAGCACATCCGCCACTCCTACGAGGTGCTCCTGCCCGACGGCGCCGCCCCCGCCGAAAGCGGCACGCACGGCTGACCCGCCCCGCCCGGGGCTCTCGTGGGGAGCCCGGGCGCTCGGTAGACTGCCGGCGTGTCCTTCCGCGTCTATGACGAATCCACCGGCGCCGTCGTGCCCTTCACCCCGCTCGTGGAGGGCAGGGTGTCGATCTACCACTGCGGCCTCACCGTGCAGAGCTCACCGCACCTGGGGCACATCCGCAAGGAGGTCGTCTTCGACGTCCTGCGCCGTTGGTTCACGGCGAGCGGCTACGAGGTGAGGGTCGTCGCCAACATCACCGACATCAACGAGAAGATCTGGGCCCGGGCCGCCGAGGCGGGCCTCGAGTGGTACGAGCTGGCCTACGCCGTCGAGCTCGAGCTGCACCGCGCCTACTCCGCGCTCGGCTGCATTCCGCCCAGCTACGAGCCCCGGGCCACCGGCCACATCACCGAGATGATCGAGCTCACCCGGCGCCTCATCGACCGGGGCCACGCCTATCCGGCCGACGACGGCTCCGGCGACGTCTACTTCGACGTGCGCAGCTGGCCCGAGTACGGCTCCCTGTCGCACCAGCGCCCCGAGGACATGTCCTCCGACGAATCTGCCGACGGGCGCGGCAAGCACGACCGCCGCGACTTCGCCCTGTGGAAGGGCGCCAAGCCCGGGGAGCCGGCCACCGCCGGCTGGCCCAGCCCGTGGGGCACCGGCCGGCCCGGCTGGCACCTCGAGTGCTCCGCGATGAGCCTGAAGTACCTCGGCGAGAGCTTCGACATCCACGGCGGCGGCCTCGACCTGCGCTTCCCGCACCACGAGAACGAGCAGGCCCAGTCCCGGGCCGCCGGCTACGGCTTCGCCCGCTACTGGATGCACAACGCCTTCGTCACGATGGCCGGCGAGAAGATGAGCAAGTCGCTCGGCAACGGCACGATCGTCACCGAGGTCACCAGGCGCTTCCCGCCGCGCGCCGTGCGCCTCTACCTGGCCCAGCCGCACTACCGCTCCACCATCGAGTACTCCGAGGGATCGCTGGCCGAGGCCGCCGCCCAGCTCGAGCGCATCGACGCCTTCTGCGCGCGCGCCGGCGCCGCGGGGCCCGTCGAGTTCGCCGTCGACGACCTGCCCGCGGCCTTCGTCGAGGCCATGGACGACGACCTCGGCACACCGGGCGCCTTCGCCGTCCTCCACGGGACGATCACCGCGGGCAACAGGGCCCTCGACGCCGGGGACCGGGGGGCGGCCGAGGAGGCGCTCCGCCGGGTGCGCGCCATGCTCCACGTCCTCGGCCTCGACCCGCACGACCCGGAGTGGGCCGGGACGGGCGGCGCCGACCCGGCCGTGCTGGACGGGCTCGTCCGGCTCGTGCTGGAGCAGCGGGCCGAGGCCCGCGCCCGCAAGGACTACGCATCGGCCGACCGGATCCGCGATGCGCTCGCCGGGGTCGGCGTGCGCATCGAGGACACGCCCGACGGGCCGCGGTGGAGCGTGAGCCGCTGATGGCGACGACCAAGGGATCCGGCGGCAAGGGCCGCCGCAGGCTGGCCGGCCGCGGGCCCACGCCCAAGGCGGAGGACCGCGTCTGGCACAAGGCCCGCAGGGCCAAGCAGGAGCGGCTGGCCCGTGACGCCGCCCGGCCCCGGAGGCGGGCCGGGGCGAGCGGCCCCGGAGTCGGGACCGGTTCCGGACGCGGCGCCGGCCCCGACTGGGTCGTCGGCCGCAATCCCGTGCTCGAGGCGCTGCGGGCCGGGCTGCCGGTGCGCCGCGCCTTCGTGGCCGAGGGCTCCGAGCGCGACGACCGGCTGCGCGAGATCTTCGCGTTCGCCGCCGGGCACTCGCTCACGATGCTCCAGGTGCCGCGCGCCGAGCTCGACCGGCTCACCGGCGGGGCCGCCCATCAGGGTGTGGCCGTCCAGCTGCCGGAGTTCGGGTACGCCGACCTGGCGGAGGTCATGGCCGCGGCGCTCGGCCGGGACGACGACCACGGCCTGCTCGTGGCCTGCGACGGCATCACCGACCCGCACAACCTCGGTGCGATCATCCGCTCGGCCGCCGCCTTCGGCGCCGACGCGGTCGTCATCCCCGAGCGTCGCAGCGCCGCGATGACCGCGGCGAGCTGGAAGTCCTCGGCCGGCGCCGCCGCGCGCATCCCGGTCGTCCGGGTGAAGAACCTCAACCGGGCCCTCGAGCAGATGGCCGACGCGGGTTTCGCCGTCGCAGGGCTGGCCGGCGAGGGCGACACCGGCGTGGCCGGCGTGCCGGGCGCGGACGGCCCGCTGGCCCTCGTCGTCGGCTCCGAGGGGCAGGGCCTGTCGCGGCTCGTCCGGGAGCACTGCGACGTGCTCGTGGCGGTGCCGATCAGCAGCGCCGTCGAGAGCCTCAACGCCTCGGTCGCGGCGGCGATCGCGCTGTACGAGGTGAGCCGGTCGCGCGGCTGAGGGAACGCCCCTCGACAAAAGATGCGCAGACACGGGATGCGCATCGGGCAGATGCACGACGTGCGATCCAGTCGTGCGGCGGGGAGCCCCATGTCGCATCGTCTGCACCGGCGGGGCCGTTCCGCCGCCGCGTGCGCCCGGGGCTTGCCGCCTCGTACGTGCGCGTGCGCCCGTCACCGCCCTTCGCCGCCGCCGCGCGCCCTCATGACCGACCCGGCCGGGGCGCTGCGGAACGGCTCGTCGCCGCGCTGCACCTGCTCGGGTCGGGGATGGGCTGAGGCGCGGGCGCCGGGCCCCGGTGCAATACTGGCCCCTCAACGGGGATCGCGGGCCCGCCGCGGCCCCTCAGCGCGGAGAGGACGCACCGTGGACGACGCCACCACAGCCGAGAGCCCCGGGAGGCTGGCCGACAAGGGCGATGCCGGGTACGACAAGGCCCTGAAGAACCGCCATCTGCAGATGATCGCCATCGGCGGGTCGATCGGCACCGGCCTGTTCCTGGGCGCCGGCGGCCGCCTCGCCCAGGGCGGCCCGGGCCTGGCGATCGCCTACGCGATCTGCGGCGTCTTCGCCTTCCTCATGGTGAGGGCGCTCGGCGAGCTGGCCATCCGCCGCCCCTCCTCGGGCGCGTTCGTCTCGTACGCCCGCGAGTTCCTGGGCGAGAGGGGCGCCTACGTCACCGGCTGGTTCTTCTTCCTGGACTGGGCCGTCACCGTCATGGCCGACATCACGGCCGTCGCGCTCTACCTGCACTACTGGTCGCTGTTCCGGCCGGTCCCGCAGTGGGTGCTGGCGCTCGTCGCGCTGGCGATCGTCTTCGTGCTCAACATGCTCAGCGTGCGCATGTTCGGCGAGGCGGAGTTCTGGTTCGCCCTCATCAAGGTCGCGGCGATCGTCGCCTTCATGCTCATCGCCATCTGGGCGATCATCGTCGGCGCCCCGGTCGCCGACACGACCGCCGGCTTCCACAACATCACCGACGGCGGGGGCTTCTTCCCGCTGGGCATCGCCCCGGTCTTCGCGCTGACGCTGGGCGTCATCTTCGCCTTCGGCGGCACCGAGATGGTGGGCGTCGCGGCCGGCGAGGCGGCCGAGGCCAGCAGGGTCCTGCCCAAGGCGATCAACTCGATGATCCTGCGCATCTTCGTCTTCTACGTCGGCTCGGTCATCCTCATGGCCCTCGTGCTGCCCTACACCGCGTACTCGTCCAACGAGTCGCCGTTCGTCACCTTCTTCTCCGGCATCGGCATCCCGCACGCCGGGGACATCATCCAGGTCGTCGTGCTCACCGCGGCCCTGAGCTCGCTCAACGCCGGCCTGTACTCGACCGGCCGCACGCTGCGCTCGATGGCCGTGGCGGGCGAGGCCCCGGGCTTCGCGGCCCGCCTCAACCGCCACCACGTGCCCTACGGCGGCATCATCATCACCTCGACGCTCGGTCTGTTCGGCGTGGCCCTCAACGCCTTCCTCGCCGAGGACGCCTTCGAGATCGTCATGAACCTGGCCGGCATCGGCATCGCCGGGACCTGGGCCATGATCCTCGTGACGCACCTGAGCTTCCTGCGGAGGGTGAGGGCCGGGAAGGAGCAGCGCCCGGTTTACCGCATGCCCGGCGCGCCGTTCACGAACTACCTGTCGTTGGCCTTCTTCATCGTCGTCGTCGCCTCGAACCTGACCTCGGCCTCCGGACGCTGGACGCTCGCGCTGTTCGCCGTCGTGGTCGTCGCCATGATCGGCGGCTGGTTCGCCGTGCGCGGCAGCATCAGGGCCGACCTGCTCGAGAGCATGATCGCCGACGGGGACGAGGAGGGTTGAGATGCGCACGCACATCCTGTACACCGGCGGCACGCTCGGCATGGTCGAGACCCCGCAGGGCCTCGCGCCGGGCGCCGACCTGGCCGGCTGGCTGGACCGCCTCCTGGACGGCACCGAGATGGCCGGCACGGTCGAGATGACGAGCTTCGAGCACCTCATCGACTCGTCCAATGCGACGCCGGACGACTGGCGGGCGATCGTCGAGGACCTGTGGGCCCACCACGACTCGGCGGACGCCTTCGTCGTCCTGCACGGCACCGACACGATGGCCTACACCTCGGCCGCCCTCTCGTACGCGCTCACCGGCTTCGGCAAGCCGGTCGTGATGACCGGCGCCCAGTACCCGCTGGGCGTCGTCGGCACCGACGCGGCGCCGAACGTGACCGGGGCGCTGCGCGCCGCCACGAGCGGCAAGGTCGGCGGGGTGGCGGTGTTCTTCGGCCACAAGCTGCTGGCGGGAGCCCGCGTGACGAAGACCTCGTCGTGGTCCTACCAGGGCTTCGACTCCCCGGCCGTGCCGGCGCTGGCGCTCACCGGGGCCCCGTGGCAGTGGACGCCGCCCGCGGAAGGCGCCACCGGCTGGCCCGATCCCGCGCCGTACCGCCGTCACGACGTCCTCGTGCTCGACCTCGTGCCGGGCGTCACCGCGGCGCGCCTGGCCGCGGCGCTCGACCCGCCGCCCGAGGCGGTCGTGCTGCGCGCCTTCGGCACCGGCAACGTGCCCAGCGAGGAGCCCGGGCTCACCGATCTGCTCGCCCGCACCATCGCCTCCGGCGTCCCGATCGCCGTCGCCTCCCAGTGCGTCCAGGCCGAGGTGCTGCTCGGCCACTACGAGGCCGGCTACGCGCTGGCGCAGTCCGGCGCCATCGGGGCCCACGACATGACCCTGGAGGCGCTCTACGCCAAGCTCGTCTTCCTGCTGTGCCAGGGGCTCAGCGGCGCCGGACTCGTCGAGGCGATGGGCCGCAACATCGCCGGGGAGCTCACGACGGACCCCGACCAGCCCCTCACCCAGTAGCCGCGCCGAGGACGGCGCCGCGGCCCCTCCGGCCTCCGCATGCGCAACGCCGGAGCGCCCGGCTCCAGCTCATCGAATTCGCGTCGGCACATAGGTCTTCAGCCCGTTGAGGACGTGGGCCATCCGGCCCTCGTCCAGCGTCTTGACCGGCAGCCCGGTGCTCATGGCGCGCAGCTGGATCTCGCAGACGTACTCCAGGTAGGGCAGCAGCGAGAAGGCCTTCCGCAGGCTCGGGCCGATCGTGACGGCCCCGTGGTTCGACATGAGCGCGCCGAGGCGTCCCCGCAGGGCGGCGCAGACGTTGCCGGCGAGCTCGTCGGTGCCGAAGCGGGCGTACGGCGCGACGCGGATCGGTCCGCCGAACATGCCCGAGTAGTAGTGCGAGCAGGGCACCTCGTCGACGACCAGGCCGAGCGCCGTGGAGGCCGGCGCATGGTTGTGGGTGATGGCCGTGGCGCCGGTGCCCTTGTAGACGGCCAGGTGCAGGGGCAGCTCGCTCGACGGTTCGAGCTCGGCGTCGACGGCGGCGCCTGCCATGTCGTGCACGCCGACCATCTCGGGCGTCAGGTCCTGGTAGTCGATCGCCGACGGGGAGATGACGACCCGGTCGCCCACCCGGACCGAGACGTTCCCCGCGGTCCCGACGACCAGGCCGAGCCGCTGCATCTGACGGCAGGTCCGTACGACGGCGCGACGTTCTTCCCCGAGAATCATGGTCCTCCCTTCCTCGGATCAGCCCAGCTGATCCCTGTCGGGGGCAACGAGTTGGTTGCCCAGCAATTTTGTGAATGCCTCGAAGTCGGCGACCCGTTTCAATTCGGAGAAGAGCCGCGGATCGTAGAGGAGGCTGATGAGCGGCTGGTAGAACTGGATGAACTCGTCGTAGTCCGCGCCGTTGATGGCGAGCATGAAGACGAGGCTGACCTCGGCCGTCTCCCATGGAATGGGTGAGGACGGGATGAGCACGGCGACCTTCGTCTCGTACGCCATGAAATCCATGGAGTGCGGCAGCGCGAATCTGCGGGCGAAGGCCGTCGGGGAGTAGGATTCGCGCAGCAGGACGCTGTCCTCGAACTCGTCGGGGACACATCCCTTGTCGTGCAGGGCGCCGGAGAGGAAGTGGATCGTGCTCTCCGCGTCCGGGAAGGACTGGCCGGCGAAGAACAGGTCGGGGTCGAGGAATTTCGAGATGATCGCCGCCATGCGTGCTCTCATCTTCGTGGAGAACTCGCGCAGGATCGCGGCGTCGATGGCGGTGCAGTCCAGATCCGACAGCACGGCGCTGATCCGCACGCTCGGGTGCGCGCCGGGCGCCTCGTCGGTCGCGGTGATGACCATGTCGCAGGCGATGTCGTCGGCCTCCCGGTTGCTCGCCACGACGTCGACGATCCGCAGCCGGTCGGGGAACCGTTCGACGAGCTCGGCCAGCAGCCGGTCCTGGAGCGCGTGGTACCGCGGGCAGACCACGACGGCCGAGACGGCGCGCTCGTTGGTCGTCGGCTGTGCGGCGTGCAGTCCCAGGTAGATGACGAGCAGGCCGATCTCGTCGTCGGAGAAGCTGATGGACAGCGCCTTCGAGAGCCTGTCGGCCAGGTAGACGGCCACGTCGTACAGGAAGGGCGAACGGGCCCGCAGTGATTCCTGCAGGTTGTTGCGGAAGTAGGGCGGCTTGCGGGGCCGGGCCACCAGGCGCAGTACGTGGTCGTGGATGCTCCGGGACAGTCTCCCGTAGTCGGCGTCGAGGTTGAAGTGGTTGATGGTCTCGTCGAGACAGGCCCGGACGGCCTCGGTCGTGCCGCTCTCGTCCGTGCTCGGCCCCCCGCCCGGCGTGGCCGTCCCATGGTTGAGGGCAAGACCGAGGAGGGCACGCACGTACTCGCGGTCGGACGGGGCGAAGATCCTGTCCGGATAGGCCTTCTCGAGCCCGGCGAGCAGCCGCTCGGTCAGCTCGTCCGCCCCGGGGCCGCTGGCGTGCGGGAGCTGCGAACCGGCCGGCGGGTGGTCGAAGCGTTGCAGGCAGATCGCCAGGCCGACGACGGTGTTCGAGAGCCGGATGTCATTGATGTCGGCCCCGGACTCCTCGACGGCTGCGCGCAGTTCCCGCGCGACGACGCCCAGATCGACGTCGGGCAGGTAGCGGCTCATCTTCTCGGCGCGGCCGACGGCGACGTCCATCGCGTTGTGGACGAGCTCGCCGAGCAGCCGCCGCAGGTCGAGCTCGTCGCCGATGAGCTCGACGCGGGCCCCGGCGGTCTTCAGCAGGAGCCCGTACTCCGCCGCCCTGGGGACCAGGCGCTGGAGCGCGGCCCTGGTGACCGACTCACTGAGATAACAGTCGCGCATGATGTCGTAGACATCGGTGACCGGGGAATTGAAGAAATACAGCAGAATGCGTTCCTGGTGCCCGAGTTCCGTACCCAGCAAGGAATTCCTGGCGACCAGGTCGTTGTAGATGGGGCGGTTCAGCAGGTACCCCTTCGGGGACGCCTCGATGACATCCGCCTTGGCCATGCCGTTGATCCTCGAGATGTCGTAGCGCAGGGTCCGGGGACTGACTCCCAGCAGATCAGCCAGTTCACGGCCCGTGATGACGTGGTCGAGCTCGCTGAGCAATTCGATGAGAAGAGACTGACGCTCGGAGAAAAGAATCATCTCTGACACCTCCAGGTGCCAGCACCATAACAGCGCACCCGGCGGATCCGGCACCTGGTTCCTGCCGTCCAGCTGGGCAGGGCGGCTTGCCACGGGTCAGGCAAAGGGTCGTTGCAACACATGCGGCAGAAGTCAAGTGCCCCCGGCTCGGGGTGCACGCAAGACTGAACTCGTCCCGGGGAAACTCGGACCGGCCACCGGAGACCGGCCCTCAGCGCGGCGACTCACCACCGGGCGAGCGCCGCAGGACAAGGAGGAGCTCATCGATGAGTGACGTGATGGACGCGGCCGTCATGCACGGCCCCGGCGACATCCGGTTCGAGCAGGTGCCGAGGCCGCAGTGTCCTGGCGGGGGCTTCGTCCTCAGGGTCGACGCGGTCGGCCTGTGCGGCTCCGACATCAGGAACCTGACGACCGACTCCCGCAGGGGGGACTACCCGCACATCTACGGGCACGAGGTCGTGGGCACGGTGGCCGAGGTGTCGTCAGGGGTCACCGCGTACGAGCCCGGCCAGCGCATTTACGTCTATCCCGAGGCGCACTGCCTGAGGTGCGACTACTGCCGTGCCGGCCACCACGAGCACTGCACCGACGTCGAGTCGTACACCACACGTCCCGGCGGTTTCGCCCAGTACATCGCCTACACGGCCAAACGGGTGGAGCGCGGCGCCACCTTCACCCTGCCCGAGGGCGTCGACCCGGTGCGCGCGAGCCTGGCCGAGCCGCTGTCGAGCACCTACGCGTGCGTCGAGAACATCAACGTGCGGCTCGGCGACACCGTGGCGATCCTCGGAGCCGGCCCGATCGGCGTCTTCCTGGCGGTCCTGTCGAGGATGCGCGGCGCCTCGAAGATCATCCTCATCGACGTGGCCCAGGAGCGTCTGGACAGGTCCTTGGCCTTCGACATCGACCACCGCATCGACTCGGACACGGTCGACCCCGTCGAGGAGGTCAAGCGCCTCACCGGCGGCCTGGGCGCCGACAAGGCGATCTCGGCCAATCCGACGACGGCCGGACAGCAGCAGGCGCTGGCCATGACCCGGCCCTGCGGCGCAGTCGTCTTCTTCGGCGGGGTCCCCGAGGGGGCGCTGACCGAGATCGACTCGAACGCCGTGCACTACAACAGCCTGTTGATCCGCGGCCACTACGGCGCGAACAGCATGCAGGTGCAGCGCGCCTTCGAACTCGCCATCGACCCGGTGTTCCCCGCCGAGAAGTTCATCACCCATGTCCTCCCGCTGGGCAGCATCGACGAGGCGATCGACCTGGCCCGCTCCGGCGAGGCCCTCAAGGTCGTCCTGCAACCCAACCCCGAGAAGGAGTGAAGCAATGAGCAAGGAGATCAGGATCCTCATCGCCTGCGGCAGCGGCATCGCCACGAGCACCGTCGCCCAGGAGAAGGTGAAAAGGATCCTCGCCGAGGCGGGGATCCCGGCCAGGATCACCAAGGGCACCGTCTCGCAGATCCAGTCCTTGGCGAACGGCGTGGACGTCGTCATGGTGACGACGAAGTACCCCGGCACGATCGACAAGCCCGTCGTGCAGGTCTTCGGTCTCATCTCGGGCATCAACGAGGACAAGGTGGCGCAGCAGGTCGTCGACGTCTGCCGGGCCGCCCTCGACGCCTGAACCGCTCGCACGAATTCTGATCGGAACGGAGGAGAACAACCATGCTCAGCGTCGTCCAGGGGATCATGAACCTCGGTGCGGCAGTGATGCTCCCCATCGTCATGTGCATCCTCTGCCTCATCTTCCGCATGGGCATCGGCAAGTCGGTCCGCGCCGGCCTCATGATCGGGATCGGATTCTCGGGCCTGGTCATGGTGATCAATGCCCTCATGGCCACCGTCGAACCGGCCATCGGGTACTACCGCGGCCTGCAGGGCGGCGGGTTCACCACCGTCGACGTCGGCTGGGCCGCGGTCGGCGCGGCCTCGTGGGCGGCCCCCTTCGCGGCGCCCGCCGTCCTCATCATCGTGGTCATCAACATCATCATGATCGCCTTGAAGTGGACGAACGTGCTCAACGTCGACATCTGGAACTACATCCACTTCCTCATCCCGGGCTCCATGGCCTACGCCCTGACCGGGAACCTGTGGATCGGGCTGGGTATCGTGCTGGTCCTGGCCGTCATCACGCTGCTGCTGGCCCAGGTCATCGCCCCGTACTGGCAGGAGTACTACGGTTTGGAGGGCACGACCTGCTCGACCCTGTCGTTCATCTCGTTCGCCTGGCCATTCGGCATCCTTCTCAACAGGCTCATCGACCGCATCCCCGGACTGCGCAAGATCGACCTGTCCATGGAGAAGGTCGGCGCGAGACTCGGTTTCTTCGGCGATCCGGCATTCATCGGTGTCATCGTCGGGGTCTTCCTCGGTCTGCTCACACGTCGGGGCTGGCAGGGCGTGCTCACCATGGGCATCGGCATTGCCGCCGCACTCGTGCTGCTGCCGCGCATGGTCTCGGTCATGATGGAGGGCCTGAGCATTGTCGGCGATGGCGCCCAGGAGTTCATGAAGCGTCATCTCGGCAAGGACAGGGAGCTCAACATCGGCATGGACATCGCCTTGGCCCTCGGTGATCCGGCCGCGATCACGACGACCGTGCTCATGATCCCGCTGTCGATAGTGTTCGCCTTCATCATCCCGAACATGACCTACTTCCCGGTGGGCGTGCTGACGAACATCGTCTACATGGTTCCGCTCATCTCGCTGGCAGGCAAGGGCAATCTGTTCCGCACGGTCACGATCAGTGCATTGTTCCTGTTCATCGTCGAATGGCTGGCGAACATCTTCGCCCCCGAGGCGACCGCCATGATGTCGACGATGGGCGTGGATGTCAACGGCATGGTCACCGATGCCTACTTCGGCTTCAGCCTGCCGAATGTCATCATCGCAACCCTGCACCAGATCTTCGGCTGACGGACATCGTCGGGCTCGGGGAGCAGTGTTCCCCGAGCCCGACCCGGAGAAAATCATTGACATCGAGATGAAGGATTCCACCATCGTGACTGTTTCCATCCCCTCAGAGCTCGTGCACGTCGGGCTGTCGGTCGCGGGCCGAGAAGAACTCTTCACGACCATGGCCGCGCAGCTGGAAAGACTCGGCTACGTACGCAGCACCTTCCTGGAAGGGCTGCTGGCCCGTGAGAGCAGGTTCCCCACCGGGCTGCCCATCAGCGGCGGCGTCGCCATCCCCCACACCGACCCCGAGCACGTCCGCTCCAGCTGCATCTCCATCGCCACCTTGAAGTCCCCGGTTCCGTTCGGCCAGATGGGCGGCGACGACGAGGAGATTCCTGTACGGCTGGTGCTCATGCTCGCCCTGCACGAATCCGACGATCACTTGACGGTGCTTCAGCAGATGATGAAGAACCTGCGGAACACCGACTTCGTCGAAGAGCTCCTGGCCTCCGATTCGACGCCGGGCATCGTAGAACGCACCCGGGCAGTGCTCGACCCCTGACCGGACGGACAACACCCCGACGGGCCATCCGATCTCCCCAGGTCACCGCTCGACCCTTGGCCGAGCAGACACCGCAGAACCACCCGACCCGTACCCGAGAACTTGTTCACAGGACCCTTCAGCAGAAGCGCCACCCTTGTCATGGCCGTGTCTGTCGGCGCCGTGAATGAACCTCCGAAACACCGAACGGAGAACATCATGACCATGACACCCCAGGAGAAGATCGTCCAGATCGCCCACCTCATGTTCGACCGGCACCTGACGGACCTCGCAGGCGGCAACATCTCGGTGCGCGAGGGCGACACGATCTACACGACCCCCCGCTACGCCGGCGCCCGCCGGCACTGGGACCTGCAGCCCGAGGACATCATGGCCGGCTCCCTGTGGGACGAGCAGATCTTCGACAACCCCCGTTTCACTCGCGAAGGCGTCTCCCATGTTCACGCCTACCGTCATTTCTCCGAGGCCACCGCGATCATCCACGCGCACTCGCCGTGGACGCTCCCCTTCGCCACCTTCGGCCTGCCGATGGAGGCCGTGCTCAAGTCGACGCAGACCTTCGGCGCCCTTGAGATCATTCCCGAGGTCGAGCCGTACTCGGAGGAACAGTCCGACGAGATCATCAGGCTCGTCGACCGCCACCGCGAGCGCATCGGCGAGCACGGCGCGCCGGTGCTGATTCCTGGGCACGGCGTGTTCATCATCGGCCTGGATCTCGACACCCTCATCGACTCGGTCGAACGGCTGAACACCAACGCCATGGTGCTGCTGGCCAGACCGCTGGTCGAGCAGCTGCGCGCGGGGAGGTGAGGTCATGGCCCGCTTCGTCACCGCCACCCTCAACAGCGCGATCGACCGGATCATCCGGATCGAGCGGTGGACACCAGGCATCGACATGCGCGGTCCAGCAGTCGTCGAGTGCCTGGGGGGCAAGGGCATGGACAGTGCCGTCGCCCTGACCTGCATGGGGCAGGAGGCCACCGGGGTGGTCAACGTGGCCGGGCCGGCCGGCGACCGGGTGATCGCCCTGGGGCAGGGCTACGGCATCGACGTGCGCCCCGTGCGAGTCGGCGGCTCGACGCGTGAGTCGCACGTCGTGGTCGAGACGGCGACCGGTGAGATGAGCCACATCACCTGCGGGACGCTCGAGACCACGGCCACCGGTTTCGAGGAGTTCGCCAGGACGCTGCGGCGGGCACTCGACGGCGCCGCCTTCTTCATCGCTTCCGGCAGCCTGCCGAGGGGCCTGGGGCCCGAGGCGTACGAGCAACTCGTCGACCTGGCCGGCGAGGCCGGGGTGCCCGCCCTCGTGGACTGCTCCGGGCAGGTGCTCGTCGAGCGCGCAACGGCGACCGATGCCGTCGTGAAGTGCAATGACGACGAGTACGCCGAGGCCTTCGGCCTGGCGTCCGCATCCGGTCATGGCATCGAGGCCGTGGTGACGGACCTGCGGGAACGGCTGTCCCGGTCGGGCTGCTCGGCGTTCATCGTCACCTGCGGGGCGGAGGGCCTGCTCATCGCGACGAAGGACCAGATCGTGCGGGCCGTCGCCCCACGGCAGCTCGCGGTCAACGCCGCAGGAGCCGGCGACTCGGCTTCGTCGGCCGTGGCCTGGCGCCGGGCGCTGGGCGACGACTGGACCGGGACCGCGCGATGGACGGCAGCCGTCTCGGCCGCCGCGGTGCTCACCCTGCGAACGGGCGAACTGGACCTCGAGGTGGCGGAACAGCTGCTGCCTCGGGTCTCCGTCGCCGTCCTGTGAGGAACAACGACTGAGAGGACCACGATGACCGCAGCCATGACGTCCATCGCCGTGACGGGCGCGGAGAGTCTCACCGCCGTCGAAGCCCCGGTGCCTGCTCCTGGCCCGGGGCAGGCGCTCGTCCGAGTGGCCTACTGCGGCATCTGCGGCTCCGACGTGCCCCGTTACTTCGATGGCGCGGTGCACGCCTTCCCGCAGGTACTCGGCCACGAATTCTCCGGGGCGGTCGCCGCAACCGGCCCGGGCTGCAGCACACCGGTGGGCACGCGCGTGGCGGTCGCCCCGCACATCCCGTGCGGGCGGTGCGGGCAGTGCCGTGACGCCAACCCGACGCTGTGCGAGAACCACTCGTTCATCGGTTCCCGCGGGCCGGGGGCGATGGCGCAGTACGTGCTCGCTCCGGCCGAGAACCTGGTGCCGGCCGGCGTGCTCTCGCTGAGATCGGCGGCACTCGTCGAACCACTGACCGTGGCCCTGCACGCGGTGGACCAGGCGGACGCCGGTTCCGGCATGCGCGCAGTGGTGCTCGGCAGCGGCGTGATCGGCCTGATGACGGTGCTGTCGCTGCGCGACAGGGGTGTCGACGACGACATCACCGTCGTCGACATCAACCCGTGGGTGCTCGACGTGGCCCGCACGATGGGTGCGAGCCGGACGATCAACTCGGCGGAACAGGACGTGGCAGAGGCTCTCTCGGGCGAGCCCGCCCCCGAGCTGGTCATCGAGACGGCCGGCGCTGCTGCCACGATCCGTCAGGCCCCCCGGCTGGCGGCCGGGCGCGGGCGGATCGTCCACGTCGGCAAACCGACCCGGCCGTTCGAGATGGACGTCGACGCCTTCGAGCAAATCCTGCGCAAGGAGCTCACCGTCAGGGGGTCATGGCTGTCGTACTCCAGCCCGTTCCCGGGCCGGGAGTGGACCGATGCGGTGCGGGTGCTGGCGAATGCCCCGGCCCCGCCGGAGAGCATCGTCACCCACGAGTTCGGGCTCGACGAGGCGGCGGCCGGTTTCGAGGTGATGCGCGAGACCGGCGCCGAACGTCTGAAGGTGATGTTCCGCGTCTTCGGCGAGGACGTCTGATTCCGCGCGCCCATGGTGCGGCGAGCCACCGCCCCTCGACCAACGATAGCTTTCGATGTATCGTCGGTGGCGTGATCCGGCTGTCCCAGAGCCGGACGAGGAGAGGAGCCATCATGTACTCGACATTCCCCACGGGTGGGCGTCCGGGGCGCCGGGGCCGCCGCGACGACAGGATGTCCCCCTTCGAGGCGATCGAGGAGCAGCTGAGGGGTCTCGCCGCCCCGCGGGGCGGACGCGCCGGGCGCGGCGACGTCCGGGCGGCCGTGCTCGCGCTGCTGTCCGAGGAGCCGATGCACGGCTACCAGATCATCCGGGAGATCACCGAGCGCAGCGCCGGCGTGTGGAAGCCGAGTGCCGGGTCGGTGTACCCCACGCTGCAGATGCTGGCCGACGAGGGGCTCGTCGAGGTGAGCGAGCAGGACGGCAAGAAGGTGTACAGCCTCACCGAGGAGGGCCGCAGCCAGGCGGAGGCGGCGAGCGGAAGGCCGGCGCCCTGGAGGACGGCGGCCGAGCAGGACGTCCCCGAGTCCATGGTGCTTCCGCGGGCTACGATCCGTCTGGTGCAGGCCGTCGCCCAGGTCGCGACGAGCGGCACGGCGGTGCAGGCCCGCAACGTCACCGATGTGATCGACGAGGCGCGCCGGAAGATCTACACCATCCTTGCCGAGGACTAGTGGAGGGCCGGGCCCGGGGGCCGGCGCCAGCGGAGGTCGCATGAGTGGCAGCAGAAGCCTTCGGGCCCGTTACCGGCGCATCCTGGGCTACTTCGCGCGGCTCACCGCGCAGCTGTGGTTCTTCGACGCGGTGCTGCCGCGCCTGGGGCTGCGCGGGCTGTCCGAGCGGGGCCGCGAGAAGCGCCTGCGCGCCGCGGCGGTGCGCTTCCACGCGCTGGCCGCCGAGCTCGGCGGGCTCATGATCAAGCTCGGCCAGTTCATGTCGACCCGCCTCGACGTGCTGCCGGCCACCGTCACCGACGAGCTCTCCGGCCTTCAGGACGAGGCGCCGCCGGTGCCCTTCGACGCGATCCGGCGGGTCGCCGAGGCGGAGCTGGGCCTGCCCCTGTCGGAGGCCTACGAGGAGTTCGAGGCCGAGCCGCTGGCGGCCGCCTCGCTCGGGCAGGCGCATCGGGCGCGGCTGGCGCGCTCGGAGGCCCGCGACGTGGGCTTCCGGGACGTGGTCGTGAAGATCCAGCGTCCCGCCATCAAGGAGGTGACCGACGTCGACCTGGCGGCGCTGCGCAGGGCGGCCGGGTGGATCGCGCGCTACCGGCCCATCGCCGAGCGCACGGACATGCCGGCGCTCGTCGAGGAGTTCGCCCGCACGACCGCCGAGGAGCTCGACTACCTCAACGAGGCCGGCAACGCCGAGCGCTTCGCCGAGTCCTTCCAGGACAGTCCCCAGGTGGGCTGCCCGTCCGTCGTGTGGGAACGGACGAGCCGGCGCGTCCTCACCCTGTCCGACGTGACGGCCATCAAGATCAGCGACGTCGAGGCCATCGAGGCGGCCGGCATCGACCGCAGGGAGGCCGCCTTCGCCGTGGCCGACGCCTACATCGAGCAGGTCTTCAACCAGGGCTTCTTCCACGCCGACCCCCACCCCGGCAATCTGTTCATCACTCCCCTGCCGCCCGCCCAGGCCGCCGAGGCGGGCCGGGGCTGGCGGACCACCTTCATCGACTTCGGGATGATGGGCGAGGTGCCCGACAACCTGCGCGACGAGCTGAAGGAGGTCGTCGTCGCGGTGGGGCTGCGCGACAGCCACCGGCTGCTGGGCTGCATGGAGGACCTCGACATGCTGCTCCCCTCCGCCGATCTGGCGCTCGTCGAGCGCGCGGTGAGCCAGCTCTTCGACCGCTTCGGCGGCATGAGCCTGGCCGACATGCGCACCGTCGACCCGAGGGAGTTCGTGGCCTTCGGCATGCAGTTCCGCGAGCTCATGGCGTCGATGCCGTTCCAGCTGCCCGAGAACTTCCTGCTGCTCATCCGCGCCGCCTCGCTCATGAACGGGCTGTGCGTCGAGCTCTACCCGCAGTACAACCTGTGGGACTCGGTGGAGCCCTACGCCCGGAGCCTCGTGGAGGGCACGCCCGCCTCGCGGCTGGAGGTGACGCTCGAGGAGTCGAGGTCGCTGGCCTCGCTCGCCGTGGGGCTGCCGCGACGCATCGACCGTGTGCTCACGATGATCGAACGGGGCCAGTTGAGCGTGCAGACGCCGGACGCGCTCCGCGAGATCCGCCGCTCCGAACGGGCCCAGGGACGGGTCACGGCGGCCGTCGTGTTCGCCGGGCTGCTCGTCGGGGGCATCGTGCTGCGCGGCAGCGAACCGACCTGGGGCGCCGTCATGATGGCACTCTCACTGCTACCACTGGGCAAAGCCCTGCTCGGCGGACGAGGACCCCGGCCCTGACCGGGGCCACGGGAGGCGCCGCGACCGGCATGGGCGGGATCACAACACCCCCGACCGGGCCTCTCGGGCCGCGACGACGGACCATGGCGGGCCGACAGGACGCCCTCACCCCACGTGGAGGTCCCGTCGCGCGTACACGATCACGGCGACCATCAGTGCGACCAGGGCGAGGCCCGTGAGGATGGCACAACCCTGGAAGTCGACCAGGGCGTTCCCGGCGGGTGAGTGCTCGAAGGGACCGACCCCGATGACACGGTCCGGGGGATCGACGGCCTCGCCCGGGAGCGAGACGAAGGCAGCGGCCCCCAGATGAACCAGGCCGCGGGGAAGAATCTCGTGCCCAGGGCGACCAGCAGCGTGGCGAGCGCCACGACCAGGGCGACGGCGGGCCACTGCCCCAGCACGTCGCGCCATGCCGCGGCGGACAGGTTGGCCTCGCCCCCGAGCTCGCTCTCGGCAACCAGACCGACAACCAGCGCAGTGGTCGCGCACAGGACCAGGGTCACCGGCAGTGACCATCCCGCGCGGGAGAGCACCACCTCCCAGCGCCGACGGCCCGTTGCCAGGACGACCTCGGCGCGTCCCGAGCGCTCGTCGGCGACGACGGCCTGCAGGACGAGGATGCCCGCCACGGCGATGAGCGCACCCATCAACAGCCCTCGGAAGTGGACATGGCTGAGGGCCGGGTCATCACCGCCGAGCGAGGCTCCGAGCACGCCGCCGTCCAGCGGGGCCGACCGCGCCCGCCCGACCGCTCCGCGCCCCATGCCGGTGAGCAGGGCGGCCGCGACGCCCGTCCCGAGCAGCCACGTCAGCCCCGAGATCCATCCCGGGCGGACGGCCAGGCCCCACGGTCCGCGCACCCGCATCCGTCGCGACGCGCCGCCCCGGGGGCGCGGCAGGGCCGAGCCGTACTCTCGTCCTCGTTGCAGCAGCAAGGCCGGGACGCGCAGGAGCAGGCAGACGCCCAGCCAGGCGCCGAGCACCCAGAAGCGCCGGTCCGTGAAGGGGGCGACGACGTCATGCAGCCCCAGGAAACCGAGATCACTGGCCAAGGAGTGCTCGACGGCGGCCTCACGCAGGACGGCCGAGGGGAAGCTCGTCCGGTAGGAGGCCCGGAGCGGCCCCGCACATGGCGCCCAGCACCACCAGCCAGGCCAGCACCCGGAGCACGGTGTCGCGGATGACCAGGCCGAAGAGCCCCATCGTGCCCCCACCTCGTAGTGCCGCAGGAAGAGCTCGTCGAGGCCGGCGGGGGTGCAGGTGATGTGCTGCTCGCCCCCGAGGCGAGCAGGGCCTGCAGCACCACGGGCGCCTCCACGGCCTGGGCCTGGACGGTGAATCGGCCGCCGTCCAGCCGCGCCGAGGGCGGCATGCCCGTCGGCATCTCGCGGCTCGCGAGCGAGGCGGTGATCGTCGAGGCCGCCAGGTGCTTCATGGCCTGAACCTCCCCGCTGTCCACGAGCCTGCCGCCCTCGGTCATGACGCCTGCCTCTCGCCGAGAGCGGCCTTGAGGTGGCGCCGAACCGCTTCTCCCAGCTCCCTCCGTCCGTGGGAACTGGTCGCCCCGAACAGGTCATGGACCTTGTCGATGTCGCCCGCAGTGAGCTCACGTGCCATGGAGCCCGCCCGCTCCCCCAGAGCCGTCACCATGCGGGCGACGATGTGCCTGGCCGTCTCCTCGATCTGCTGACGTCCATCGCGTCGAGGCCGCGTCCGCAGGCCGCCAGCGCCTCGGCCGTCGTGGCCGGGTCCAGGTGAGCGAAGATCAACTCGGCGCCCTCGGGCATCCCCCCGGTAGCAGGCCAGTTCCACGAAGTCCCTCTCGGCTCGGATCGCGCGTGCGGTCCGCTCGTCGGGGGGCATCAGCCCCCATGCGTGCGCAACACGTCGCCGCCGCGTCCGGCATGGGCGTCAGCGCGTGCCCCTGCTCGGCGGCGTCCAGCAGCACGCGGAGTCCGCGTCGCTGCTCCTGGAGCCCGAGGATCTGCTCGTCGATCCCCGCCAGGGTGCTGCGCAGGTCGTCGACCACGCTCGCCGGCGTCGCGTCGAGGATCTCCCCGATCGCGAACAGCGGGAGACCGGCGCCCAGCAGCCACCGGATTCGCCCCGCTCGGCCACATGCTCGAGGGTGTAGTCGCGCCAAGCGTCCCGCGTCTCCGGCACGTCGAGCGGCCGACAGAACGGTGGTGGCGCACTGCCCTGACGGTCGTCCCGGTCAGCTCGGCAAGCCGTCGTATCCGCATGAGCACAGTGCCGCATGCGACGTCGCGTCGCACTCGAGCAGTGAGACGTCATGAACCGTCCCGATACGTCCGGAGGCCCCGGCATGTCCGGAGACTCCGTTCCTCGGGAGGACGGGGTCATGCCGGGGAGTGCGCCGAAGGGGTGCCCGGTCGAGCCGGGTGAGCGGGCGATCCGGATGGTCGCTGAGATCCGGGCCGGTCACGAGTCGGAGTGGGCGGCGATGTCGAGGGTCGCCGGGCCGCTCGGCGCCGGGACCCCGGAGGCGGTCCGGAAGGGGCGCCGGCGGGCGGGGGTTGATGCCGGCAGCAGACGATCATCGGGGCCGGGGCACGGGCAGACATCTCGTCGGCGTCACGGTCCGTCATGGGCGACTTCGCATCATCATCGCGGGAGTCGCGCACCGTGACCAGCCGAGCAGCAGCCCTCCCGCTCACCCCGACCGCCCGGGAATCAGCGTGCCGCAATCATTGCGGCCAGCATCATTCGCATCGCCAGAACCCGAGCGATCCATGACGACACACCCCGGACGACCACGGAACAGATACTGACGAGGATCGGAGACCTGGGCAGCACCACGAAGAGCGGACCCGGTCGGGAAGACGAACCGAGGAGAACCCTGGGAAGCGATCAACCGTCACGGGGCGCGGCAGTGTCGGGAATCGCGCCGCCTCGGAGCCGGCGGCGAAGCTGTTGGCAGCCCGCCCGATGTGCACAAAAGAAGGCCCTCCGCTGCTCGTTCGTGGGGTTCACGATGCCCTGCGAGGACGTGCTCAGGGCGCCGGTCACGGAATCGGCGTTCTGCCCGATGCTGTTGGACGCGGCTCACCGGCCCGTTCGTGCTCGTCGCCACAGGCTCGGCGGCCTCGGGAAAGGGCGCCGCCATCGCCCCCGGGTCGACGCCGGACGACTCCGTCCGCCTCGCATGGTCCGACGGGGCCGCACTCCGCATCGAGAACTTCACACCCACGGCACGAACTCCTCCGTCGATGAATCCTCCCCGCCGGGGCGTGCACGATCCCTTCCGAGTCGGACGCAACGGATCGCACGTTCCCGCCCTCGCGCCCTTCCCGAGAGCGCCCGGACCCCGACATCCGCCCCCAGACAACCCCGAGGCAACACCCTGAGACCAGTTCTCCGGAGACCGTGCAACCGCTCGCCAGAGGGCCGGTGGGCGTCTCCGCCCCGGCGGCCGCCCCCCGCGGGGAGCACGGGCGCGCGCCCCGGGCGGGCGGGCACCGGTTAGTCTGGGGAGGTCCCCCCAGGCAGACCAGGAATGAGGTCGTTCATGCCAGTCCCCGTCCCCACCATCGTGTGCGGACGCTGCGGCACGCCCTTCATCGGGACGGCCGTCTGCGGCAACTGCGGCCATCCGACCGCGACGAGCCGGCCCCTCGACACGGGGGCATGGCGCGCGCAGCTGCGCCCCGCCGAGCGGGGACGCGTCCTGGGCGCCGCCGTCGCCGACACCCTGTGCCTCGTCGTCCCGACCGCCGCCCTCGCCGTCGCGACGGCGCTCGGCGGCTGGCACGCGTGGGCCGTCGTCCTGGTCTGCCTCGTCATCCTCGGCCTGCTCGTCGCCCTCGGCCTGTGGTGCCTGCGCGGCTGGGGGCGCTTCGCCGGGGGCGCCCTGCTCGGGTTGCGGACCCTCGACGGCCTCACCGGTCTGGCCCCAGACCGCTTCGTGACCCCCGACCGGCTGCTCGTCGCCGACGCCCGCAACGGCGCCGACCCCCTGGTCATCGCCGTCCCCCGGCCGGCCGAGCCGGGCACCGGCGCGGGGCCGGCGCCGCAGCCCGCGCCCGTCCGGGCGCCCCAGCCCCCGCCGGCCCCGCGCCCCCACGACTGCTTCGTCGCGGCCGGCCAGAGCCTCACCCCGCTCACCGGCACCCTGCTCGTGGGCCGCTACCCGGTGCGCCAGCTCGGCGCCGAGCCCCTGCCCACGCTCGAGCTGCCCGACTTCACCCGCACGATGAGCCGCACGCACGTCCTGCTCGAGAACGAGAACGGGCGCCTGTGGGCCACCGACCTGGGGTCGGGCAACGGCACCCGCATCCAGCGCCCCGGCGAGCCGTCGGTGACGATGACGGCGCGCCTGCGGATGCCGGTCGTCCTCGGCACACGCATCGACTGCGGCGAGCAGAGCCTGCTCATCACCGATGGCAGGAGGGCCGCCGCATGATCGACCGCGACAAGATCCTCGTCGAGGCCACCCGTACCCGCCGCCAGCGCCTCATGTCGGCCCTCACCTTCGGCGGGCTGCCCGACCGACGCACCGTCACCGACAACATCGGCCGGTTCGTCGGCTCGGCCGTGCTGGCGGCGGCGATCGGCGCCGGCTGCCTCGGCGGCTCGTTCATCGTCGACACGCTGCAGGAGCAGAGGATGACGACCACCTCCAACGACTACCGCTCGGCCGTCCAGGGCGCGGCGGAGCTCGAGGCGGGCGCCACGGCCGACCCCCGCACCGGCTACCCCCTCGACGCCGACACCGGCTGGGCCGTCGCCCCCGACGGGACGGCCTACGACCCGAGGAGCGGCTGGCAGGTCGACACCGGCACCGGACGGCTCATCGACCCCACCACGAAGTACGAGATCGACCCCCAGACGCTGCAGGTCCACCCGAAGGAGCGCCGCTGATGGACTACACGCGAGTGACGGTGCACGGTTCGGCGCACCGCGGCGATCTCGTCGTGCCCAGCTCCGAGCCGCTCATCGCCGTCCTCCCCCGTCTGCTCGAGATGCTCTCCGAGACCTGCCCGGGCGGCGCCGGAGTGGCGCTCACCACCCCCGAGGGCTTCCAGCTCGACCTGGAGCGCTCGCTCGCCGAGCAGGAGGTGCGCGACGGCCAGCTCCTGCTCGTCGTGCCCGCCGACCAGACCCCGCCGCCCCCGCAGGTCTCCGACCTGGTCGGCGCCCTCGCCGAGCGCCGCGGCTCCCACAGCGGACGCTGGACGACGGGCACGGCGCGCCGGTGCGCGGTGCTCCTCGAGGCCCCGCTCGCCGGGCTCGCCGCCTGGCAGCTCGGCTCGTCCTTCCCCGCCGCGACGGCCACTGCGACCGTCATCCTCGTGCTGCTGGCCATCATCGCCTGCCGCATCTGGCGCGCCTGGCCGGCCACGGCGGTCGTCTCCGCGGCCGCGGGCGCCTCCGCGATGGTCGGGGCCGGCGCCGTGTCCGGCCACGGCATCGCCCAGTCCCACCCGGCCCTCGTCCCGGTGGCGACGGGCCTGGCCTGCGCCTGGCTCGTCATCGCCCTCACCGGCGGGCTGGCCGGCGGGAGGCGCCCGATGCTCGCCACCGGGGTGGTCGGGGCCGTCGGCTCCGAGCTCCTGCCCCTCCTCCTGGCCGCCGGCATGGGCGCCCCCGGGGCGGGCGCCGTCATCGCCACCGCCGCCGCCTTCGGGCTGGGCCTGGTGCCCGCCGGAGCCCTGTCGCTGTCGGGCCTGACCGCCCTCGAGGACGACGCGGTCGCCGGCCGCCCCCCGGGCCGCCGCATCGCCGAGGAGGCCATCGACGACTCCTTCCGCGCGATGACCGGCCTCACGCTGGCGCTGTCCGTCCTCGCCGCCGGGTCCCTGTGCCTGCTCGTCGGATCGCACCCCTCGCAGTGGGGCTGGGGTCTGGCCTGCGCTGTCGGCGTCATCGTCATCTGCCGCGCGCGCTTCTTCCCGTTCACCGCCGAGGTCATCGCGCTGGCGGGCGTCATCGTCGCGCTGGTCGCCGCGCTGCTCGTCCGCATGCCGGTGACCGCCCCGGTGCGCGGAGCCGTCATCGCCGTCATCGCGGCGGCGCTCGCCCTCGTCCTCGTCAAACCGGTGCCCGAGCACGTCGAGGCGCGGGCGCGCACCTGGGCGAACCTCGTCGAGCTGGTCGCCGTCATCGCCACAGTGCCGCTGCTGCTGGGCTACTTCGGCGTCTTCTCCGATCTGCTGGAGGTCTTCTCCCGATGATGGCCACCGCACTGCTCGTCCCGGTCTCCGGGGCCCACCTCGACTTCCTCCTCGACGCCGACCGGACCCTGCACGACGCCGTCCCGCTGGCGCGCCGCATCGCCATCGTGAGCGCCGACGGCGGCACCGGGTGCTCGACGATCGCCGCCTCGGTGGCCACGACGATGGCCGGGCGCCGCAGCGGGCCGGTCATGCTCGTGGACGCCGGGCGCAACGGGCCGAACGCCTGCACGCGCGCCGGCCTCACCGACGAGGCGCGCCGGGCCGCCGCCGAGGAGCTCGCCG
>ERZ773075.523-NODE-523-length-28831-cov-43.6271_pt1 | contig 28831 bp, 17 predicted proteins | sample MGYA00580614_ERZ773075 | MGnify/ENA primary metagenome ERZ773075 (study PRJEB29015, sample SAMEA2738021) | human oral metagenome | biome: human oral; feature: human-associated habitat; material: dental | place: China | collected 2043 ...
TTCCAGTCCTTCAACCTGGTTCCCTCCCTGACGGCCGGGGAGAACATCACCCTGCCCCTGGACATCGCCCGTCGGAAGGTCGAGCGCAGCCACTTCGACCAGGTCGTCGAGGCGGTCGGTCTGTCGGACCGCCTGTCCCACCGGCCCGCCGAGCTCTCCGGCGGCCAGGTCCAGCGCACGGCCTGCGCCCGCTCCATCGTGGGCCGCCCCGCGGTCGTCTTCGCCGACGAGCCGACCGGGAACCTCGACTCGCGGGCGACCGAGCAGGTCCTGAGGGTCCTGCGCTCCAGCGTCGATGACTTCGACCAGAGCGTCGTCATGGTGACTCACGAGGCTGAGGCGGCGGCCTGGGCGGACACCGTGCTCTTCCTGCGCGACGGGCGGGTCGTGGCGGAGATGAACGATCCGGACCGCGACCGGGTCCTGGAGGCCCTGCACGACCTGGGCTCGCCCGGAGGCGGGAGCATCGGGCGCGGGCGGTCCGCCGGCACCGCCGGTAGTACCGCAGGAGCCGTCCCGACTCCTCCGGGCGATGGCCCCGCCGCCGGCCCCGCGGGTGCGCAGGGGGCGGCGCTATGATCCGGGTCGCCCTGCGCTCGGTGCGCGCTCACGCCGGGCAGTTCCTGCTGACGGCGCTCGCCGTCGTTCTCGGAGTGACCTTCCTCTCGGGCACCCTCGCCCTGCGCGGAGTCCTGTCGGACACCTTCTCCGCACTGATGTCCTCGACGATAACGGCCGACCTCTACGTGACGGGGCAGCCGATCCGGAGCGCGCAGTCCAGCGGCGGCGGGGTCCTGACGGAGAAGATCGACGGAGCGCTCGCCGAGCGGATCGCCGGGATCGACGGCGTCCGCACCGCCCACGCGGCCTCGTCGCTGAACGGGACGCTCGTCGGGGCCGACGGGTCCCCCGTGACCTCCACCGGCGCCCCGACCATTATCATCCCGGCCTTCCCCGACGAGCCGGGGCGGCGGATGGTCGCGGGCCGGGCCCCTTCCGGGACCGACGAGATCACCCTGGAGTCCGACGCCCTGAAGCGCTCGGGCCTGGCCGTCGGGGACCGGACCCACCTGGTCGTCAACGGCGCCCCCTCCGAGGTCACGGTGGTCGGGGAGTTCACCTTCGGCACCTCGATGGCCGGCGCCACGCTCGTCGCCGGCGACCCCGACTGGATCATGGGGCTGGCCGCACCTGACGGCAACGTCTCGCAGATCGAGATCAACCTGGGCGATGGCGCGGACGCCGCGTCCGTGCGCCAGCGGATCACGACCCTGCTCCCCGACTCCGCGCGTCTGCAGACCCGCGCCGAGCGCATCGACGAGCAGAACGCCTACGTCGAGTCGATCCTCGGCTACGTCCAGACCTTCCTCCTGGTCTTCGTGGTCCTGGCCATGTTCGTCGGCTCGTTCATCATCATGAACACCTTCGCCATGAGCGTGCGCCAGCGCCAGAGGGAGTTCGCCCTGCTGCGAGCCGTCGGGGCCTCTCCCGCATCCGTGTTCGGCACGGTGCTGTTCCAGGCCGTCGTCATCGGCCTGGTCGGCTCGCTCATCGGCGTCGCGGGCGGAATCGGCCTGACACGGCTCCTCGTGGCCGGCCTGGAGGCCTATGGCATGTCCCTGCCGGGCGGGGTGCCCATGACGAGCGGCGTCATCGCCGCCTCGATCGCCATCGGTCTTCTGGTGACCATCGTGGGCGCCCTCCTGCCCGCTCGCGACGCCGCCCTCACCCCGCCGGTGGAGGCCATGCGGGGGACCGCGGGAGCGCGTGAGAAGCCCCTGCGGGTCCGCGGCGGCATCGGGGCGGTCCTCGCGGCGGCGGGCCTGGCGGTGGTGATCGCCGCCTGGGTCGACGAGGACCTGTCCCGCCGGACGACCGCGCTGGGCGCCGGCGCGGGTGCCCTCGTCCTCGGGCTGCTCGTCTGCTCCCCGGTGCTCGCCCGCCGGACCATCGCCGTCCTGGCCATGCCGCTGCGCCTCATGCGCCCCGTCGGGCGCCTGGCGGCGCGCAACCTCGCCGCGGCGCCCCGCCGGACGGCCGCGACCTCGGCGGCGCTGGTCGTCGGCATGGCGCTCGTGTGCGCCGGGAGCATCATCGCGGCCTCCATGCAGGCCTCGATCTCCGGGATCGTCAACGATTCCATGCGCGCCGACCTCCTGGTGCGGGCGCCCACCTCGTCGGGACAGCTCACTCCTCTGCCCGCCGAGATGACCGAGAGGATCAGTGCGCTCGACGGCGTGGAGGAGGCCACCGGCTACGCCGTCTCCTCGGTCACCACCACGATGCCGGACGGCGGCGGGAGCACGGGCTACATGGTCGCGATCGACCCGCAGCGCTACTCCGACTTCTACGACCCGGGCGTGACCGCCGGTTCGCTGGACTCCCTCGACGACACGCACGTGGCCGCCTTCGCCGACTCCGGCCTGCAGCTCGACGACCGGGTCACGATCACCGGGCCGACGGGCTCGGTGACGGCCACCGTCTCGGCGGTCGCCGACTCCAAGGGGCTCATCGGCACGCTCTACGCCACGCCCGGGGTCGCGGCCGCGGTGGGCTCGTGGACCGTGCCGATATCGGCCGACCCGGGAGAGGTCCTGGCCTCCCCGCAGGGACTGTTCATCTCGCTCGCCGACGGCGCCGACATGGGCGCCGTGCAGTCCGAGATCCGGGAGATCGTCGCGCCGGCGTACGTCTTCGAGGTCCTGGACGCCAACGAGCTCTCCGACCAGGTCGGCCAGACCGCCGACCAGATGCTGGCCGTGCTCTACGCACTGCTGGGCCTGTCCCTGGTCATCGCCGTGCTCGGCATCGTCAACACCCTCGTCCTGTCGGTCAGTGAGAGGACCCGCGAGATCGGGCTCATGCGGGCCGTCGGCCTGGGCCGCGCCCAGGTGACCGGCGAGATCATGTGCGAGTCCGTCCTGACCGCCGTCTACGGAACCGTCCTGGGCGGGGCCGTCGGCGTACTGCTGGCCGGGGCGCTGCGCTCGGTCCTGGCCGACCGGGGGCTCACCGAGCTGGCCATCCCGTGGCCGCAGCTGATGATCATGCTCGCGGCCGCCATCGTCGTCGGGGTCCTCGCCGCCCTGTGGCCGGCGCTGCGGGCCCTCCGGCTGCCGGTCCTCCAGGCCATCGCCACTGAATGAGCTCGGGGAGGAGCCCGGGAACGGTGCCGCGTGCGCGCCCGTCCGCCTCCCGACGTCGCCCGCGAGTGCGACTCGCGTACGCCCTGGTGCGCCCCGAGCGGGGCGCGGGAGCGCCGCGAGCAGGGGACTCGTCCCGCGGTGCCCGCCGGAGCCCGCACCGAGTGGTCGGCAGGGCGGGGATCGTAAGGGCCTCCGCGACGATGAGGTCTCGCAGGCGGACCGCGGCGCCGGCCCCATCGGACGCCCCACGCCCCGCCGTCCGCAGGGACGCTCGGACTGATCCGGCCGCCTGGGAACTCCGAGCCGGCGACGAAGGCCTCTCGAGAACGGGGGCGCCCGGGGGCGGCCCGACCGGGGGGGCGCACCGGTCGGGCCGGGCGTCAGGGGGTGGTGGGACGGCCCTCCCGGGGCTCCAGCACCTCACCGGACAGGTAGATCCGCATGCTCAGCGCGTCCAGGGTCGTGGTGTCCCCGGGGCGGTCGTGTCGGCACTCGGCGGAGCGGGGCGGTCTGTCCTGCGCCGGCCTGATCGCCCGGGTGCGGGCCGCTCCGCGGCTGACCCGGTGGGCCAGTGCGAAGGCGGAGGTGTGCGGGCGCGGCACCGCCCAGGTGGAGTCCCAGGACAGGTGCCAGTCCGTGCCGTGGCCGTCGGGCAGCGTGACGTCGACCTGATCGAGCCAGCCGTTGATGACCACCAGCAGGTCGTTGTCCGCCAGCGGTCCGCCGTTGCGCAGCATCTGGATCACGCGCGTCCACGGGTCGTGCCAGGCGTCGGAGTCCATGGGGACGCCGTCCGCGCGGAACCAGGACAGGTCGGGCAGCGTGTCGCCCCTCGGCGCGGCACCGGTGGCGAAGGCCTCCGGCCGCAGGACGGGGTGGCTCTCGCGCAGTCTCACGAGGAACCGGGCGGTGGCCAGCAGGTCGCACTGCCATGGCGCCAGGTCCCAGTCGTACCAGGAGATCGGGGAGTCCTGGCAGTAGGAGTTGTTGTTGCCGTCCTGGGTGCGGCCCATCTCGTCGCCGCCCAGGAGCATCGGCATGCCCGCGCTGACGAACAGGGTGGCCAGGATATTGCGGGAGGAGCGGCGTCGCAGCATCTCGATGGGGCCGCCGTCCATCCCCTCGCGCAGCGGCCCCTCGAAGCCGTGGTTCCAGGACCGGTTGTCGTCGGTGCCGTCGCGATTGTCCTCGCCATTGGCGAGATTGTGCTTGTAGTCGTAGGAGACCAGGTCGCGCAGGGTGAAGCCGTCGTGGGCGGTGACGAAGTTGACGCTTCCCAGCGGTCCTCGCCCGCCGGGGCACTCCCCGTAGCCGAACGTATCGGCGCTGCCCGACAGGCGCGTGGCCAGGTCCCGCAGGTCGGAGCCCGGACGCCCCTTGGACATCTCCGAGGCGTCGCGCAGCCAGAAGGAGCGCACCGTGCCCCGGTAGCGGTCGTTCCAGTCGTGGAAGGGCAGGGGGAACTCTCCGGTGCGCCAGCCGCCCGGGCCGATGTCCCACGGCTCGGCGATCAGCTTGACGCCGCCCAGGATCGGGTCCGTGGCCATGCCGATGAGCAGCGGGTGGCGGGCGTGGAACTCCGCGGCGTTCCGCCCCAGGGCGACCGCCAGGTCGAAGCGGAAGCCGTCGATGCCGACGTCGCCGGCCCAGTAGCGCAGTGAGTCGAGAGCCAGCTGGACGGCCCGCGTGGAGCGGAAGTCCACCGTGTTGCCGGTGCCCGTGACGTCGATGTACTGAGCCGGGCGGTGCGGGGCGTGGAGGTAGTACTCCAGGTTGTCGAGACCGCGCAGAGACAGGCTCGGACCGTCCGCCCCCGACTCGCAGGTGTGGTTGTAGACCACGTCCATGATCACCTCCAGGCCGGCCTCGTGGAGCAGGGAGACCATGCCGCGGACCTCGTCCAGGACCGCCTGGGGGCCGGCCGCCTGCGCCGCGGCGGTGGCGTAGGCGGGCTCCGGGGCGAGGTAGGACAGCGTCGAGTACCCCCAGTAGTTGGTGAGTCCGCGCTTGAGCAGGAAGGTCTCGGAGAAGGCGGCGTGGATGGGCAGCAGCTCGATGGTGGTCACGCCCAGCGAGCGCAGGTGCTCGATCGCGGCCGGATGGGCCACACCCGCGTAGGTGCCGCGCAGCTCGGGCGGCACGCCGGGCATGTCGTGGGTGAGCCCCTTGACATGGGTCTCGTAGATGACGGTGCGGCCGTAGGGCACCCTGGGGCCGGGCACGACCGTGAACTGCTCACCGGTGACCACGCCGAGGGCGACGCGTCCGGCGGAGTCGAGCTCGGAGGGAACGAATGGCACGAAGGCGGGGGAGAGGTCGTCGTCGACGGCGTGCGCGTACAGCTCGGGCCCCAGGATCGGCTTGCCGTCCAGAGCGCGCGCGTAGGGATCGAGAAGAAGCTTGCGGGGATTGAACAGCAGGCCCTCGGAGGGGTTCCACGGCCCGTGGACGCGGTAGCCGTAGCGCTGCCCGGCGCGCACGCCGGGCACATGGGCGTCCCAGATGCCGAGCCTCGGGCCGCGCAGGCCGATCCTGCGCTCGGAGACGATCCCGCCCGCGGCGTCCGTCTCGATCAGGCACAGATCGACGGCGGTCGCGTGCGGCGCGGCGAGGGCGAAATCGGCGCCGTCCCCGGTCAGGGTGGCGCCCAGGCGGATGCGGTCCGACGCGTCGGAGGCTGCTCGGGCGGCCGGCTGCGGCTCTAACGTGGGGGACATGGGCTCTATTGTCGAGGCGCAGTCGCGCGACGGCCACTCGAGGCGGGCGTGGCACACGCCTCGAGCTCCGTGAACTGGTGGGAGCGTAGTGGACGCGCAGCGGATATGCAGGGATTGTGCAGTGTTCGTGCGGCGGGCGTGCGGTGGACGCTCGGTGCGAGTGCGTGCGGGCCGGGGCGCGGTGGCCCGAGATGCGTGACCCAGTGCTCACCGGCGCCGGCATCCGGATATGGCAATCTTGGACGCATGAAAATTGTGGTCTGCATCAAGCACGTCCCCGACGTGCAGTCCGAGCGACGCCTCGAGGGCGCCCGCCTCGTCCGGGGGGAGGACGATGTCCTCAACGAGCTTGATGAGAACGCCGTCGAGGCCGCCGTCAGCCTCGTCGAGGACCTCGGCGGTCGGGTCGTGGCCCTGACCATGGGGCCCGAGGACGCCGAGGACGCCGTCCGCCGCGCGCTCCAGATGGGGGTCGACTCCGGGGTCGTCGTCAGCGACGACGACCTGGCCGGGGCCGACGTCGTGACCACTGCGCGTGCGCTGGCCGCCGCCATCGGACGCATCGGCGGGGTGGGACCGGGGGCCGGCACCGGTGATGTGGACCTGGTCGTCACCGGTATGGCCTCCTTGGACGCCATGACCTCCATGCTGCCCGGAGCCCTGGCCGCGGCCCTGCACGTGCCCGCCCTGACGCTGGCGAGCTCCCTGGAGGCCGGCGCCGAGGGGATCACCGTCACCCGCGCCACCGGCGCGCTGAAGGAGGTCCTCTCGGCCCCCCTGCCCGCGCTCGTGTCCGTGACCGACCAGGCCAACGAGCCGCGCTATCCCAACTTCGCCGCCATGCGCGCCGCCAGGAGGAAGCCCGTGGACGCCTGGGACCTGGGGGACCTGGGCATCGAGCCGCGCGGGGCCGCCGTCGCCGTCGTCGAGGCCGAGGAGCGGCCCGCCCGCCAGGCCGGCATCATCCGCACCGACGCCGGGGAGGCCGGGCGCGAGCTCGCCGCCTGGCTGGTGGACGGCGGGCTCGTCTGAGCGGCCGACGCGTACACCGAGGACCACAAGGAGAAGATCATGTCCGAGACTCTTGATGCGCCCGTGCTCGTGCTCGCCGACCTCGACGGCGCCCTCCCGACCGGCCCCGCCCTCGAGCTCGTCACCGCCGCACGGACGCTGACCGCCGGCGATGTCGTCGCCCTTGTCCTGGGCCCGGTCGAGGCCGCCGCCTCGGCCGCCCTGGCCGCTGCGGGCGCCACCCGCCTGCTGATCGCCGATGTGGGCGGCGAGCGGGCGCAGGCCCCCGCCTCCGCCGACGCCGTCGTCGCGGCCGCGCGCGAGACCGCCCCCGGTGCGGTGCTGGTCTCCGGCGACTACCGGGGCAAGGAGGTCGCCGGGCGCGCCGCCGTGCTCATGGACTCCGCCTGCGCCGCCGACGTGACCGACCTGCGGGTCACGAACGGCGATGTGCGCGCCTCCAGGCTCGCGTTGTCCGGATCCTGGGCGGTCACCGTGTCGATCGCGCCGGCCGCCGCCCGGGACGGGCGCGCGCCGGTCGTGGCCGTGCGCCCCGGATCCGTCGAGGTCGCCTCCGGGGGGACGACGGATGGAACGGCCGACGGCTCCGCAGCGCTGCGGGCCGAGCCCCTGGACGTCCCGTTGAGCGCGGAGGCGGCGGCCGTGCGGCTCGTCTCCCGCGAGCGCGCCGCGGCGACCGCCGGTCCGGACCTGGCCGGAGCGCGCACCGTCGTCGTGGGCGGACGCGGCGTGGACGGCGACTTCGACCTGGTGCGATCCCTGGCCGACTCGCTGGGCGCGGCCGTGGGCGCCACGCGAGTGGCCTGCGACGAGGGATGGGTCGAGCGGTCCGCGCAGATCGGTCAGACCGGGGAGACGATCTCCCCGCGGCTGTACATCGGTCTGGGCGTGTCCGGCGCCGTCCACCACACCAGCGGGATCCAGGGCGCCGGAACCATCGTGGCGGTGTGCGACGACTCCGAGGCCCCGATCTTCGAGATGGCGGACTTCGGCGTCGTGGGGGACGTGACCGAGGTCGTGCCCCAGCTGGTCTCCGAGCTCGCCCGCCTGCGTGGCTGAGCGCTCCTCGGCGGCCAGCCGCCGGGGTCTCGCCTCAGTGCCTCGCGGCGCGGTTCAGTACCCGCTCACGACCTGCTCATGACCGCCCATGACCTGCACGGTGCCGCCCAGCACCGCGTCCTGAAGGAGGACTGATGACTGCCGGGCCCGCCCCCCGTTCCGGGAGCGGCGCGTGCTCCGCGCGCCCGACGGGGGAGCGCACCGCCCCTCCGACGTCGGCGGGGCCGCCGCCCGCCGGAGACGGCGCCGCTCCCGATGGATCCGGCACCGGCCCCGACGCCTCGGCGGCCGAGCTGCGCCCGGCCGCCGAGGACCGCTGGGCGGGCGAGCTGGCGGCCCTGGCCGCGGCCGACACGGCCTCCGGCGCCGAGGTCCCCGCAGGCTGGCGGCTGTCCCCGCGCTCGGTGCGCGCCTTCGTCGTCGGGGACGAGGCCCTGGGGGTGACCCGCAAGTTCTACGGCGATGATCCTCTGGTCGACCGCGCCGTCGTCACGCTCCTGGGCCACCAGGGGCTCATGCTCGTGGGCGAGCCGGGGACTGCGAAGTCCATGCTCTCCGAGCTGCTGAGCGCGGCGATCTCGGGGGTCTCGACCCTGACGGTCCAGGGCTCGGCGGGCACCACCGAGGACCACATCCGCTACTCGTGGAACTACGCGCTCCTCATCGCCGAGGGCCCCTCGCGCCGCGCCCTGGTGCCCTCCCCGGTCTACCGGGCCATGGAGTCGGGGCGCCTGATGCGCTTCGAGGAGATCACCCGCTGCCCGCCCGAGATCCAGGACACCCTGGTGTCGGTCCTGTCCGAGAAGCAGCTCATGGTGCCCGAGCTGGGCGACGGCTTCCGCGTGGCCGCGGCGCCGGGCTTCAACGTCATCGCCACCGCGAATCTGCGCGATCGCGGTGTCCACGAGATGAGCGCGGCCCTGAAGCGCCGCTTCAACTTCGAGACGGTGCGCCCCATCGCCGACCGCGCCTTCGAGGCCGAGCTCATCACCCGGGCCCTGGACTCCGAGCTCGGCCCGCGGCGCGCCCCCATGAGCCCGGAAGTGCTCGACGTGCTGGTCACCGCCTTCGCGGACCTGCGCACCGGCGCCACCGCCTCCGGATCCCCGGTCAAGCGCCCCGATGCGGTCATGTCCACCGCCGAGGCCGTCAACGTCGGAGTGGCCGCCTCCATGAGCGCCCGCTACTTCGGCGACGGCTCCGTGCGCGCCGCCGACATCGCCCGTCAGCTGGTCGGCGTGGCCCTCAAGGGCGAGGACGAGGACGCCCGGCGCATGCGCCTCTACGTCGACTCCGTGGTGCGCGAGCGCGCACGATCCTCGGCCGCGTGGAAGGACTTCCTCTCCGCCGCGCAGGGGTTGTGGGAGTGAGGACGGCGGGCGCGGCAAGCCCGGTTCCGCCACGGCTCCGGCGCGCCCTGGGGGCCCAGCGCGCCTGGGGCGAGGCCGGAGTCCATCTCGCCCCGATCCGTCACCACTCGCCGGCCTGCGCCCTGGCCCTGAGAGCGCTCCTGGAGCAGGTGAGTCCCGCTGTCGTCCTCATCGAGGGGCCGGCCGAGTACACCGGCCTGCTGCCCGCCCTCCAGGACCCGGACACCGTTCCCCCGGTCGCGGTGCTCTCCCTGGCCGACCGCACCGCCTCCTACTACCCGCTCGCCGAGTTCTCGCCGGAGTGGATCGCCCTGCGCTGGGCGGGCGAGCACGGCGCCGAGGCCGCCTTCATCGACCGCAGCCCCGGCGCGGACGACGACTGCCGCGACGAGTCCCGCGATGACTCCCATGACGGCCACGGCGTCGCCGCCCGCACCCTGCAGGCCGAGTACCACCTGGCCCGCTCCGCCGCCCTGGACGCCCTCGCCGCGCGGCTCGGCTGCCGCGATCACGACGAGGTCTGGGAGCAGCTCTTCGAGGACCGCGGCACCGCCGATATCCGCGCCTGGCGGGACTTCTTCTCCGACACGCTCGCCTGGTCGGGGCTGGCCCGCCTGGACGCCGAGCGCGAGGTCCTCGACTCCGACGGCACCCACGCCCGCGAGGCCGTCATGGCGGCCGCCCTGCGCGAGCGCCTGCCGCGCGCGACCGGCGGCGGACGCGACGGCGGCCCGATCGTCGTCGTCACCGGCGCCTTCCACGCCCTGGCCCTCCTCGACGCGCTCGACAACACCCCCGAGGCCGCCTGGCTGCCCTCCGCCGACCCCCGGCCGGGAGGGGAGAGCTGGCTCATCCGCTACGACTTCTCCCGCCTGGACTCCCTGCGCGGCTACGGGGCGGGCATGTCCTCCCCGGGCCTGTGGTGGCGCGCCTGGCGCGCCCGCACCGGTGCCCACGCGGACCCCGGAGTCCCCGCGGGACCCCGTGGCTTCGCCACCGCCGTCGTCCTCGATGTCGTCAACGCCCTGCGCGGGCTCGGGGAGCCCCTGGGCACGGCCCAGGCGCGCGCCACCGTCGAGCAGGCCCTGGGCCTGGCCGCGCTGCGCGGTCGCGCCTGGCCCGGACGCACCGACCTCCTGGACGCCTTGACCAGCTGCCTGGTCAAGGACGACACCGGTCTGTCGGGCAACCTGGGTGCCGCCGTCGCCACCGTCTTCGCCGCCTCCGACCTCGGGCGGGTGCCCGCGGGCACCGCCAGTCCACCGCTCGTGGCAGAGGTGCGCGAGCGGCTCAGGGCCCTGCGCTTCCGGCTCGACGACACCGTTGAGCGCCGCGTCGCCCTGGACACCGCCCGCAGGCCCCGTCACCGCGAGCGCCGCGAGCTGCTCGCCCGCTTGCGCTTCGCCGAGGTGGGCTTCGCCCGTCAGGTCGGCGGGGCCGATCTCGTGGCGGGCACGGGCCTGGGGCGGTTCGTCGAGGAGTGGGTCTACGCCTGGACCCCCGTGGTGGAGGCCGCCCTGGTGCGCGCCGCCCAGGAGGCCCCCACCCTCGACGTCCTGGTGCGCACCCGCCTGGCCGAGCGCCTGGACGGCGAGCGGCGCGCCGTCGCCCTCGCCGAGCTCCTCGCCGAGCTGGCGGTCATGGGGCTCGACGAGGAGGCGGTCGGGGTGTGCGACGTCCTCGAGATCGCCGTGAGCGACGTGAGCGACCTGGCCGAGCTCGTCGAGGTCCTGCACCGCCTGGCCTCCCTCGTGGAGGGCACGGGGCGACTGCGCCTGGAGCGCGCCAGCCGTGCCGTGCCGCGTCTGCGCTCCATGCTGCGCCGGGGCACGGCGGAGATCGCCCGCCTGGTGGCCGAGCTGGTCGGGATGGCGGACGACGAGGCGGCGAGGGCGGTGGACGCGCTCATCGCCGTGCGCGATCTGCTCGTCCGATTCGCCGTCGCCGACGCCGCCGACGCCGCCGACGCCGCCGACGCCGCCGACGCCGCAGGCGACGTCGGCCCCGGCCGCGAGGCCGTTCTGCGCGAGATCGACGTCCTGCGCCGCGCACGGGCCACCGCACCGGTGCTCGTGGGGTGCGCCACCGGCATCGCGTCGTCCACCGGATCCTTGAGCCGCCGGGAGGTGGCCGGTGCCATCGTCGCGCGCCTGAGCCCGGAAGCGGACCGGACCGGAGTCGCCGACTTCCTCGTGGGGCTGATGCGCACGTCCCCGGACGTGGTCCTCCACGACCCCGACATCCTGAGAGCGGTCACCCGTACCCTGTCCGGGCTGGGGGAGTCCGGCTTCCTGGCCGTTCTTCCCGACCTGCGGCGCGCCTTCACCGCGCTGCGCCCCACCGAGACGCATCGCCTGGCCGAGCGGATCGCCGCGCTCACGGGCGTCGATGCCGCCCGGATCGACGTGGTGCGGAACGCGAGCCCCGCCGACGTCGCACTCGGATGGCGGATCGAGCAGGACCTCGTCGCCTCGCTGGTGCGCGACGGCCTGGAGCAGTGGGTGGGCCGATGACCGCGATGGCGGCGCCTCCCGGAGACCCCGACCGGGACCGCGACGGCGACTCGGCCGGGGGCTCGGGCGGGGACCCGGACGGTGGGCTGGACGGTGAGCTGGCGGCGCGCCGCTGGCGCATGATCCTGGGGCGCTACGCCGAGTCCGCCCTGCCGCGCGAGGCTGCGGACGCCGGGTTGGACGACGCCCTGGGCCACCTCTACGACCGCGAGTACACCGGACGCGGCCACCGCCTGGGCCGCGGGGGCCCGGATGCGGCGGGACGGGGGGACTCCGACGGCGACGGCGGACTGGGGCCCTCGGCGCTGCGGACCATCGATTGGCTCGAGGGGGCCCGTCGCCTCCTCCCCGCCTCCGCCCTGGAGCGCATGGAGTCCGACGCCCTGACCCGCTACGGGCTGACCGACCTGCTCGCCGACCCCGCCGCGGTGGACTCCGTGCGGACGAGTCCCGAGCTCGGCGCCGCGCTGCTGCGCATCAAGGGCACGATCCCGTCCCGGCTGGCGGACGGCTTGCGGGCGCTCATCGCCCGCATCGTCGCCGACGCCATCGAGCGGCTGCGCCGCCCCGTCACCACCGCCCTGACCGGCGCCCGCCGGTGCAATCGGCGCAGTCCCCGCGCCTCGGCGCGAAACCTCGACTGGCGCCGCACCATCGCCGCCAACCTGGGCAACGTGGACCCGGACACCGGACGCATGCTCGTTCAGGAGGTGCGCTTCATGTCCCGGCAGCGGCGCCAGAACCTGCAGTGGGACGTCATCATCCTGGTCGACCAGTCCGGCTCCATGGCCTCCTCCCTGCTCCACAGCGCCGTCATGGCCTCGATCCTGGCGTCCCTGCCCGGCCTGTCCGTGCGGCTCATCCTCTTCGACACCTCCGTGGTGGACGTCAGCCACCTGGCCGACGACCCCGTCGAGGTCCTCATGACCTGTCAGCTGGGCGGCGGCACCAATATCGCCAACGCCGTGGACTACGCCGCCGCTCGGGTGACTCAGCCCACCCGCACCGTCCTGGCGCTCATCAGCGACTTCGGGGAGGGCGGCTCGGTATCCGCGCTCGTCGCCCGGGTGCGGGATCTGGCGGCCTCGGGCGTGACCATGCTGGGACTGGCATCCTTGGGCGACGACGGCGAGCCCTGGTTCAACCGGACGGTCGGCGACAGGCTCGCCGCGGCCGGCATGCGGATCGCTGCGATGACCCCGGACCGCTTCGCCGCCTGGCTGGCCGAGGCGACCGCATGACCGACTCGACCTCCCGGGGTCCGGCGCGCCCGGTCCGCTCGACCTCCCCGGTCCGCTCGACCTACTCGACCTACTCGGCCTACTCGATCTATGCGGCCTTCGACGACGTCGCCCTGGCGGCCCTGGCCAGCCGTGGGCTCGTGCGACGCGGGCGCGCCGAGGTGGCCGCCGGACACGTCGAGGTCCGGGACGCGGAGGCGAAGGCGAACGGCGGGAGCGTGACGGTCGCGGTCGGACGGCCGCCGGTGCCGGTGGTCCTCACCACCGACGGGCCCCGGGACGCGCGCTGCCCCTGCCCCGTCGCCGGGACGTGCGTTCACGTCGTCGCCGCCTGCCTGTGGATGCGCGAGGCGGTTCGCGCAGCCGATCCCGGTGCCGACGATCCCGCCGGGCCCGACTCGGCGGAGGGCCCCGCGGAGGCCCCGGGGCCCTTCGAACCGGCTGAGCCCTCTGAGCCCGCCGAGCCCTCGGGAGCTCCGGCGCCCGTCCCCGCGCAGGACCCGGTCCTGGAGGAGGTGCTCGCCTGGGAGCCCGCCGCCGTCGAGAAGGCGCTGGGAGCGGCCGCGCTGCGCCGCGTCACCGCCGCCCTGGCGGACGCCGACCCGGCCCGGCTCGCCGCGGACCTCGAGATCACTCGCGCGCCGGGACGCCTGAGCGTCACCTGGCCGGACGCCCCCGAGGTCGTCGTCGTCGCGGGTCTGGGCCCCAGGGACATGATCGTGGCCGGGCGCCACTCCCGGGTCGCCCACGCGGCCTGGCGCCTCCAGGCCGTCGTGCGCCTGTTCGCCCGGGCGGGCAGGGCCTGGCCCTGGGCGGCCCGGAGCATCACCATGACCGCCGGCCGTCGCCGGCTGCTCGCTTCGACCGCCCGCACCATCGAGGGCGTCATCGCCGCCGGGATCTCCCACGCCGGACCTCGCAGCGCCCACGAGCTCGACCGCCTCGCCCAGGTCGCCCGCCTGGAGGAGGTCCCGCGCCTGGCCAGGCTGCTCGTGTCGGCCGCCGGAGCGGTGCATGCGGTGGCCCGCCGCGACGACGCCGTTGACGAGAGCGCCGCCCTCAGCGCCCTGGCCGCCGCCTGGTCCCTGACACGGGCGCTGGACGCCGCCGCCCTGGATCCCGTCCTGCTCGGGAGCGCCGAGGCCGAGCGGACCCGGCCGGGCCTGCTCGTGCCCCTGTCGGCCGCCTGGTGGACCGCCCCCTCGGGGAGCCGCGGCCTCACCGCCCGCTTCTGGGACCTGGAGCGCCGCCGGCTGGAGTCGGTGACGACGGGGCGGGCCGCCGGTGCCGACCCCGCCTTCCGACGCTCGGAGGACGTCCCCCTGGTGTGGGGCGCCTCCGTCGGAGTCCTGCTGTCGGGCCCGCTGCGCCTTCAGGACGCCAGCCGCAGACCGGACGGGACCCTGGCCCCGTCCACCCGCACCACGGTCAGCCGGTGCGACGGTGACGGCTGCAGGGATGACGGTGGTGCCGGCGATGGTGCCGATGGCCGCTACGGCTGCGTCGGCTACGACGGCTACGACGGCATTGACCTGGCGGCCGTCGCCCGGGAGCTCCGGGAGTTCCGTCGCGGCCCGCGGGCGGCGAGCTTCGAGCCCCCGTCCCCGCCGGTCCGGCTGCTGCTGACCCGCTCGTCGGGCCTGGGGAGGATCGACCTGGATGAGATCCACCAGCAGTACGTGTGGCCCGTGCGCGGCATCGAGGGGGAGACCCGCGTGCTGCGCCTCGACCCCGACGGCATGGAGGCCCGCCTGGTGGCCGACCTCTTGGCCCGGAACGTCCCGGTGGTCGCCATGACCGTGGAGGGGGACCGGCCCACCGGGATCTACGTGCGCGACCGGGGCGCTCTCGCCCTGCTGTCGCCCAGCATCTCCTCGGTGCGAGCCGGCGCCCCTCGCTTCTACCGGCGTCTCGCCGAGCGCCTGGAGCGGCTGCGCGCAGGGGCGACCGCTCCGGCACCGATCCCCGACTCGGTGCCGGTGGTGGAGTCCCTGTGCCGGGACGCGCACGAGGCGCTCACCGCGCTCGCGGCCTCCGGCGGGGACCTGCGCCCCGAGGGCATGACCGCGCACGTGCTGACCACCCGTGCGCGCACCGCCCGCGAGCTCCGGCTGGAGACCCTGGCCGCGGCCCTGGATGGGACGGGGGAGGATGCCGGGCCGCGGGCGGTCCTGCGCGCCTGCGCGGTGGTCGACCGGGTGCGGGCCCTGGCGATATGAGAACGCCGTGCCCATGATGGCCCATGATCCTCCTCGCCCCCCTCCGGCGCCGGCTCGTCTCCCGCGCCCTCCTGCCGCTCAAGGCGGTGGATCCGGCGCTCCACCGCGGCGGCATCGACTACGTCGTCACTGGTGCGGACTCGCACGTGCTCATGGACGTGGCGTCCTCCGGAGCCGGACCGCAGGAGTGCCTGGGGCCGGCCGGGACCGGCTTCAGCGCTCACGACTCCTGGTGCCTCCGCCTCCGGAGGGCCGGCGTCCCGATGAAGAATCCCGAATACCTCTACAGCAGGAAGGAGGGGATCATGGGGCTGCGGGATCGCCTCTACCGCAGCAATACCCTCACCATCGACCAGTGGGTGCGTCTGGGGCGGCTTCTCGAGGCGGTGGACCGCGCCGGCGCGTCGCGCAGCGATTCCGGTCCCGATCGCGTGCCCGCCTGGTTGTGCATGCTGATCTCCGACGTGCTGCGCAGCGCTCGTATCCAGCTCGATGAGCGCTCGGCGATGCCGAGGGACCCGCTGGCGGGAGTCAGACCCGGCTGGGACGTCTCCCGCATGATCGCACTCCTCTCCGAGGACGGCGTCGGCGAGGAGGACCTGCCCGCCGCCGTCTTCCTGACCGCTTTCACCGGAGTCGATGACGTCTCCGGCTACGGCTGGCGCCCGTTCGACCCCCTGCCGGTGGTGCTGCCCGGAACGCTGGACTACCTCGTGGAGCACGCCGCCGACCTGCCCGCCCGCCTGCTGGGCGACCTGAGTCCCAGGGGCCGCACCGGTGTGGTCGTCTGCGCGAGGGCGAGTGAGCCATGGGCCGCCGCGGGGGCCCACCTGGTCGGCGCCCTGGCCGTGGATGCGTCGGGGCAGCTGCGGCGGGACGCTATCGAGGTGCTCAAGGCCCAGGGAGCACCGGTGCGCCTGAGAGCGCTGCCCCCGGTGCTGGCCGAGGCTCCCGCCTCCCGAACCACCGAGCTGATGGAGCTCCTGTCCGTCGCCGAGGACGGGGACGAGATCCTCGTCCGGGCGGCCGAGATCGGCAGGAGACCGACCGAGCCGGTCCGCCGGGCCCTCAGCCGCCGGGACATCCTCGCGGGGGAGGAGACGCCCATCGAGATGCCGTCCTTCACCCCGATCGAGACGGGCATCCCCGCGGCCCCGGCCAGGGCCGAGCTGCGATCCGCTCTGAACCGGCTCGAGAAGCGCGCCAGGGAGAGGGGCGAGTCGCGGGCGAGGATCGTCGACGCGGATCTCGACGCCCTGCTGGCGGTGGCCGAGGGCAGGAGCCGGAGGATCCCGAGGAACCTGAGACGACTCGACTCGTGGTGGACGTACGGCGTCATCGACGTCATCAGCAGCGCGCCGAGCCTGGCCCCGGTCCACGTGGTGCGGATCGCCACCGCATGGGGCGATCCGTACTCGGCGGCCGAGTACTGCGCGAAGCACGGGATCGATCCGCGCGCCCTGTCGGATCTGGCCGTGCGCCTCGATCTGGATGAGAGCGAGATGGCCAGGAGCATGGGCAACGCCTTCTTCAACTTCGGTGATCCGCGGGTGTCGTGGCCGTGGTTCGCCGAGCGCCCCGAGCTGCTGCGCGCACTGCTCGGGAACTCCTCGCAGGCTCCCCGCGCCCTGGAGATCCTGGGGGCCATGCCGTGCATTCCCGCCGAGCTGCTGGGGGCGGTGGCGGCCAGGGCGGTGGGCTCCTCGGAGATGAGCCGCCCTCCGGCCCGGGCGGCGCTGCGCTCCCACCCGCGGGTGCGCGAGCTGGCCGAGCAGGGCCTGACGGAGCGCAGGGCGGAGGCGCGGGCCTCGGCGGCCGCCTGGGTCGGCTCCCTGGGGGAGCGGACCTCGGTCCCGGCGCTGGAGGCCGCCCTGCGCAAGGAGAGGAAGGGAGTCGTGCGGGCAGCCCTTCTGCTCGCCATGCGCGAGTGCGGCGGGGACGCGGGCGAGTTCCTGTCGCCCGGGGTGCTGGGCGCCGAGGCCGCCGAGGGGCTCAAGAGGAGGACGCCGGCGTCCCTGGCCCGGTTCGACCTCGATGCCCTTCCGGAGGTGCACTGGAAGGACGGCGCCGGCGTCGACCCGCGGATCATCCGGTGGTGGGTGGTCCTGGCCAACGGACTGAATGAGCCCGACGGGCGCGGGATCATCGGCCTGTACCTGTCCCTGCTGGAGCCGTCCGACGCCGACGCCCTGGCCGATCACGTGGTGCGCGCCTGGGCCGCCCCGACCCGTCCGGGCCCGGCCACGGCGAAGGGCCTCCTGGCCTTCGCGGTGCGCATGGACGGGGCCGGGCTGGTGGAGCTGGTGCGCTCCTGCATGCGGGCGGGCCCGAGGCTGCGCGTCCGGCTCGACGCGCTCCTGCACGTCCTGCACGCCCACGGCAGTCCCGAGGCGCTCCAGGTGCTGCTCGATGCCGCTCAACGCCACACGATGGCCAGTATCCGGGGCACCGCCGCGGCCCTGGTGAGGAGGACCGCCGAGGAGCGGGGGTGGAGCCCCGAGGAGCTGGCGGACCGCACCATCCCGACGGCGGGCTTCGACGACGACGGCCTGCTGCACCTGTCCTACGGGGATCGGGGGTTCACGGGGCGTCTGAGGCCGGGCGGCACCATCGAGCTGGCCGACGACTCCGGAAGGGCCCGCATGTCCCTGCCGGCGGCCAGGGTCGGCGAGGACGCCGCGGTGGTCAAGGAGGCGAAACGGCGTTTGACGGCCGCGCGCAAGGAGGTCAAGGCGGTCCTGGGCCTCCAGACGGAGCGGTTGCACGAGGCCATGTGCACGGGTCGGACGTGGTCGGTCCCCGAGTGGTGCGAGGTGCTGGCGGCGCACCCGATCATGGGCCGGCTCGTCACCCGGCTCATCTGGGCGGCCGTCCCGCCCGGGGGCGCGGCACCGCCCGACCGGGCCGGCGGGGAGATGACCGACGGCGATCCGATCGGCGGGACCGGCGAGGCGGGCGGATCCCCCGGGACCCTGATTTTCCGGCCCGTCGAGGACGGGGCGCTCATCGGGGTCGACGACGCCGCCGTCGACCTCGCGGACCTCGCACCGGGCTCCGTCGTCCGCCTGGCGCACCGGATCCGGCTCGGTGATGAGGAGGCGGTCGCCTGGCGCGAGCACCTGGCCGACTACGAGGTGACGCCCCTGTTCGACCAGCTGAGCGCCACCGCCCCGCGCATCGAGGAGGGGCAGAGGGAGCTGCGGGACCTGGAGGGGCGCGTGACCGGCACCCTCGCCCTGCAAAGCGCGGTCGCCAGGCGCGGCTACAAGCGCGGCGACATCGGGGACAAGGGCGTTTTCGACACCTACGTCAAGGACTTCGCCTCCGCAGCGCTCACCGCGGTGCTGGGCTTCACCGGGACCCGGGTCCCGGAGGGCGACAGGACCTGCGCCATCACGAGCCTGTCCTTCACCCACGAGGGCCGTCCGGTGCCGCTGACCGAGGTGCCGCCGGTGCTGCTGGCCGAGTGCGGCGCCGACTACGCCGCTCTGGCGGACCTGGGCCCCTACGACCCCGACTGGAGGAAGAACGTCAAGGCCTGGTAGGGCTCCGGGCGGCGGTCCCGTCGGATTCGTGTCGCCGCCCGCCGTTATCCTCCGAGCAGCAGAAGCCGACTCCACCGGCAAGGTGCGAGGGCCGGCAGCAGGAACAAGACGAGGAGACCCCGTGACCTCCATGACCGATCCCGCAGTCCGCCGGCTCGTCGACCGCGCCCTGCTGCCGCTCAGGGCGGTGGACGAGTCTCTGCACGTCCGCGCGGTCGACTACGTCGTCGACGGCGCGAGCTCGGAGGTCCTGCTCGACATCTCCTCCCACGGGGACGATCCGAGGAGCCTCCTTGTGCCCGCGGTCATGGGCGCCTCCCACTTCCTCTGGGGGAACGGCTCCCGGCGCGGGCGTCTCGAAGCCGTGGGGATCAGGTGGAGGCCCGCGGACCACACGGTGGGCCCGGTCCTCGCCCTGCGTGACGCCCTCTACCGCAGCGACCGGGTGCTCCCGCGCCAGTGGGCGCGACTCGGACGGCTCCTGGACGCCGTCCTGCGGGCCGGCACCGATCGCGAGCCGCCTTCGGGGCGCGCTCCCGGTTGGTTGGAGGCGCTCCTCGGGGACGTCGTGTGGACCATCGACCGCGAGGACGTGGGGACGACTCTCCGCGCCCATGCCGAGCGGCTGGGACAGGACCGGTCGGGCTGGGACGCCCGACGCCTGGTGACCCTGCTGACTGAGGAGGGCCACCAGGGGGACGAGCAGGAGGACGCCCGCGATGACGGGGAGGACCGCATACCCGCGGCCCTCTTCCTGGCGACCTACTCCTACTCGACCTTCAGGCGCCTGTCACCGGCCGACCTGCCCGGTGTGACCGACTACCTCACCGGGCACGCGGACGCGCTGCCCGCCTCCGTCATGAGCGAGCTGGACCTCGACGGGCGGCGCCACGTGCTCGAGCACATGGCGGTCGACGCGCCATGGGCCTGCGCCGGAGCCCACCTGATCGCGGCCCTGGCCGCGGGCGCGTCCAAGGAGGTGCGCCGGGAGGCGATCGAGCTGCTCGGGGAGCTGGACCCACCGGTGAGGAATGCGGCGCTCGTCCCGGTGCTGGCCGTGGCTCCGGCCTCCCGGGCCACGGAGCTGGTGGAGTTCCTGTCGGTTTCCGAGGGCGGTGCGGACCTGCTCGCCGAGGCGGCCGAGGCGAATCGACGGCTGGCGGAGGTGATCTGCCGTACCCGGGCCCGGCACGACGCGCTCAGCGCCGAGGGGGCCGATGAGCCCATCATCCTGCCGCCCTTCACGCCGTTGGAGACGGGCCCGAGCGCCGCTGCCGTCAAGGTCGAGCTGCGCGCCGCCCTGGACCGGCTCGCCGGGCGCACCGATGCGCAGCAGAACTCGTGGATCCGCGCCGCGGTCGACAGGGCGCGCACGACCACCGACGCGGATCTCGACGCCCTGGTGGCCGCGGCCGACGGCGAGACCCGCGAGCGCCCCGCGCTCCTGGGCCGGTTCGACGTCCGCTGGATCGCCGAGCACGCCCCGAGCCTGACCCTCGCGCATGCGCTGCGGCTCCACGCAGTGGAGGCGGTGGGGAGCCCCGGCTACTGGTGGTACGGGATGACGCTGAGCCGCTACGCGGGCCGGGGCGCCGACCCGCGAGCCGTCGAGGAGCTCATGACGCGCCTGGGATGCGACTCCGACGCCCTCGTCGCGGGTTTCCACGGCCACGTCTTCCACAGCGTTGAGCCCGAGACCTCCTGGCCGTGGTACGCGGAGCATCCCGAGCTGCTCCGCGAGGCGCTCGCAGACACGTGCTCGGCGACCCGTGCCCTGGAGATCCTGCGCGGGTTCCCCCGTGTTCCGGTCGAGCTGCTGCCCGCGGTCGCGGATGTCGCCGTGGGCTCCTCGAAGGTGAACCGCCCCCTGGCCCAGGCCGTGCTGCGCCGTCACCCGCGGGTGCGCGATCTGGCCGAGCAGGGCCTGACGGACCGCAGGGCGGAGATACGGGCCTCGGCGGCCGCCTGGGTCGGCTCCCTGGGGGAATCGGCGTCGGCGCCGGCGCTGGCGGAGGCTCTGCGCGGGGAGAAGCGGGACGTCGTGCGGGCCGGGCTGCTGGCCGCCCTGAGGGACTGCGGCGGTGATACGGACGAGTTCCTGTCGCCCGGGGCGCTGGGCGTCGAGGCCGCCGAGGGGCTCAGGAGGAGGGCACCGGCGTCGTTGGCCTGGTTCGACCTCGACGCTCTGCCGGCGGTGCGCTGGCGGGGCGTCGGCGCCCGCTCCGCGAGCCCCGTGGACCCGACGGTCATCCGCTGGTGGGTGGTGCTGGCGGACAGACTGAAGGATCCGTCCGGGCGCGGGATCATCGACCTGTACCTGTCCCTGCTGGAGCCGGCGGACGCCGCGGTGCTGGCCTCGTACGTGGTGCGCGCCTGGGTCGTCCGGGACACCCGTCACCCGGCGCAGGAGGAGAGCCGGGCGCACGCGCGGACCGCCGGTGAGCGGGCCCACGACCGCGCTCAGCGGTGGCTCGCGACCTGCCGCGCGGATGCCCACTCGGCGCGATTTCTGAGCAGGGCCGAGGCCGAGGCCGCGATCCCGCTGGAGGAGCGGGTCGCACGGGCCTATGCGGAGCACCAGCGGACCTATCTGGGCTCGGCCATGACGGACAAGGGACTGCTCGCTTTCGCCGTGCGCATGGACGGGGCCGAGCTGGCGGAGCTGGTGCGCTCCTACATGCGGGCGAACCCGGGACGGCGGGCGCAGTTCGACGCCCTGGTGCGCTGCCTGCACGCCAATTCGAGCCCGGAGGCGCTGCAGGTGCTGCTGTCCATCGCACGGCGTCACACGATGGCCGGTGTTCGGTCCACGGCCGCCGCCCTGGCCCGGGACGCCGCCGAGGAGCGGGGGTGGAGCGCCGAGGAGCTGGCGGACCGCACCATCCCGGCGGCCGGCTTCGACGACGACGGCCTGCTGCGCCTGTCCTACGGTCGGCGGGAGTTCGTGGGCCGTTTGACGCCTGAGTTCACGATCGCGCTGACGGACGCCGACGGCAGGTCCCGCCGGTCCCTGCCCGCGGCCCGCTCCGGTGAGGACGAGGACGCCGTCAAGGCGGCCAGGAAGCAGCTGACCGCCTCTCGCAAGGAGGCCAGGACGATCCTGGCCCTCCAGTCCGAGCGACTGTACGAGGCCATGTGCGTCGGTCGCACATGGACGGCGGCCGAGTGGCGCGAGCTGCTGGCGGCGCACCCCCTGGTGGGCAGGCTCGTCACCCGCCTGATCTGGACGGCCGCCCCGCCCGCGGAGGACGAGGACGACGCGCTCATCGGCCCCGGGGGCGTCGAGGGGATCTCGTCCACGGGCGGCGGGGTCCTGACCTTCCGCCCCACCGAGGACGGGGCGCTGGTGGGGGCCGACGACGCCGTCATCGAGCTCGATGAGCGGGGACGGGTGGGGGTGGCCCACGGGACGCTCCTCGACCCGGGGCTGGCGGCCGTCTGGCGCGAGCACCTGGCGGACTACGAGGTGGAACCCCTCTTCGACCAGTTGAGCGCGACCGCCCCGAGGGTCGAGGAAGGGCAGGAGGTCGTGAGCGACCACGAGGGCCATGTGACCGACACCCTCACCTTCCGCGGCACCGCCGCCGCACGCGGTTACAGGCGCGGGGAGGTCCTGGACGGGGGCGCCTTCGACACCTACGCCAAGGTCTTCTCCTCCGCGGGACTCACCGCGGTGCTGGGCTTCACCGGCTCCTGGGTGCCCGAGGAGAACATCCCCTGCGCCACCACAGGTCTGAGCTTCAAGCGGGGCGATCGAGTCCCGCTGAGTGAGGTGCCGCCCGTGCTGCTGGCCGAGTGCTACGCCGACTACAGGGCTCTGGCCGCCCTGGGCCCCTACGACTCCGACTGGGAGAAGAACGCCTCACCGTGGTGAGTCATGTGGCGAGTCGGTGGTGAGGCGACGATGAGCCGACGACACCGCTGCGATCCGTCCACCGGTGCGCGGATCGCAGCGGTTCCGCACCGGCCGCGCACCGGTTCCGCGCGAGCGTCCGGTGAGCGGTCTCTCCTCGCCTTCGTATGCTCGCCAGGCTAACCTTACCTCGATTGCTCGCGCCGCTCCCGCAGTCGGAAGGGGGGGAGCCGTGACGTACACCAGCGAGAGTCGCACGCCGCAGGCCGCCATCTCCTCGCGTCGCATGGCGCGCCGCCTCCTGTCCGGGGCGGGCTGCGCCTCCCTGACCGCCTACCGACTCGACGACGGCGCTCCCTCCCAGCTCGTCCTCCACGCGCTCGATGTCACGGGGAGCATCATCGTGGCCGCCCACCCGGCGGCCGACCATCCGATGGTCGACGTGCCGTGCGAGGCCCCGGTCGAGGTGCGTCTCGACGTCGCCCTCGAGGCGGCCGAGCCCGGCCTGCGCATCACCACCGCCACCGTCCACCTCCTGGGCGTGCTCACCTGGCTCGACGACGGCGGGCGCGACGCCGTCCTGTCGGGGTCGGTGGCCGGGTGCCACTGCGCGATCACGGGGGAGGACCCGCTCACGGACTTGGCCGAGCTCGCCAGGGCGCCGGGCGGGCGGCTGGGTGTCGTCGAGACGAGCCGGATCATGGTCCACGACGCCATGGGCGTCAGCGGGCACACCATGGAGGAGGTGCTCGACCCCGACGCCAAGGGCGTTCGCCCGCTGCTGTGGTCCGCCTCCGAGACGTTCGGCGCGCAGGATGAGGTCAAGGCCCTGGGCGAGGGCGCGCTCGAGGTTCTGTGCGATGGTGTGGAGCAGGGCAGTGTCCCCGGGATCATCTGCTCCAGGCGCCCGTCCGGCGGACTGCACGAGGCCCTGTGGGGACGAGTGCTGTGCGTGGACGTGTCCCCGCACGCGGTCACCCTTCTGCGGTTGGGGCGCGAGACCACTGACACTCTTCAGATCCTCCTGCCCGCGGGTACGACCCGTGCTCACGAGGCCGGGCGCCACCTGCGGTACCTCGTCCAGGAGGCCCTGGTCGGCGGAATCCTTCCGTGAGCGCCCCGGCCGCCGGTCGGATTCGATAGCGGGCAGGCTCGTCGCGGAGCCCCTCCGCTCGCTCCGCCTCATTTCTGCCGCGCCGCCGCGGACTGCCACGTCCCATGGAGCGGCGGGTGCGTGGAGGCCCTGCCGCGTGACCCGTTGCGGCGTCGAAGCCGGCGCCCCGGGGACGCGGGCGCCGGCGGATTCTCAGCGGGCCTCGTAGGACAGGCAGGAGGCCGTGTCCTCGCCGATGGTGATGGCGTCGGCGGTGCACATGAGGTCGGTGTTGTGGACGCACTCCAGACGCTGGCAGGCGCCCACGTGCCCCTCGGCCACCGGCAGCCCGCCGCGGGCGTCGAGGCTGACGAAGGTGGAGCATGCCGGGGTGGCGGCGTCGCCGCCGACCGTGATGGCGAAGGCGGTGCAGCCGCCGCGGTTGTAGGCGCAGGCGGTGGTGGCGCAGGAGTTGATGGCGGTGACGGTCGACATGATGGGTGCTCCTTCGACGAGGTGCGATCACTGACGTAATTCACGGTAGGGACGCGTCCGGGCAGTGGCAACAGCGGCTTGGGGGTGTGCGCGCACGACCTGTTGGAACGGCGTCATTGCAAGGAAGACGACGGATCGCGTGAGCGTGCGGCGCGTCGTTCCCGAGCATCCGGGCGTAGTTCTTACACGCGTCCGGAATTCGCTTAACAGGTGAGCCGAACCTGTTTCCGGGGCTGTCCGGGACCGCGGGACGGCCCGGGGCGCGGGCCCTCGACGGGCCGGGAGCCGAGCGGGCTCGAGAACTTGACGTCGCCGACCAACTGTGTCACTGTATTAGTGCAGTAATACAGATGGTCCGAGGAGACCGCCCGACTGCACCGCCGGGTCGTGCTCCATCGCCTCCCATCCGCATTCCATCCATGTCCAGCCCATCTGCTTGAGGAGGGCCTATGCCGATCGATGACTCCCGTCCGATCTGGGTCCAGCTGGTCGATGACTTCCGCATGCGGATCGTCACCGGTGCCTGGCCCGCAGGAACCCGGATCCCCAGCGTGCGCGATCTCGCCACGCAGGCCGGAGTCAATCCCAATACCGTCCAACGCGCCCTGGTCGAGCTCGACCGCAGCGGCCTGACCGCCGCCGAGCGCACTGCCGGGCGCTTCGTCACCGCGGACGCCGCGGCGCTCGCCGCCGTCCGTCGCGAACTCGCCGTCGGAGCCGCGGACACCTTCATCACCGCCGTCACCGCCATCGGCATGGACCACGCTCAGGCGAGCGGAATCCTGGCCGAGCGGTGGCCGGCCACCCCCGTCCAGGAATCAGAATCAGGAGAGTCCTCATGAGCACCTCGTCGACGGCGGCCCCGTCGGGCGCGCAGAGCCCCGACCCCGGTCCCGACGCCCATCCCGACGTCATCGCGTCCCTGAACGACGCCCCGCCCCTGGTGGTCGTGGACCACCTGACCAAGAGCTACCGCGGCAGGCCGGCCCTGCACGATCTCAGCCTCGCGCTGCCCGCCGGCCGCATCGTCGGTCTCATGGGGCCCAACGGCTGCGGCAAGACCACCCTGCTCAAGATCCTCGCCGGAGTCCTGGCCGACTACGACGGCCGGGTGCGTGTCGCCGGCCACGCCCCCGGGCCGGCGTCCAAGGCGCTGGTCTCCTTTCTTCCCGACGCCGAGTTCCTGGCCGCGAGTCTCACCCCGCCCCGGGCCGTCTCCCAGTTCTCCCGTTTCTTCGCCGACTTCGACGCCGTCAAGGCCCGCGGACTGATCGACTTCTTCGACCTGCCCGCCGACCGCTCCATCAAGGAGATGAGCAAGGGGATGGGGGAGAAGCTGCGCATCGCCCTGGCCATGAGCCGCCGCGCCCGCGTCTACCTCCTCGACGAGCCCATCTCCGGGGTCGACCCCGCGGCGCGCCAGATCATCCTCGACGGCGTCCTGCGCGACTTCGACCCCGATGCTCTCATGCTCATCTCCACCCACCTCATCGCCGACGTCGAGTCGATCATCGACTCCGCCGTCTTCCTCAAGGACGGGCGTCTGCTGCTAGCCGGCGATGCCGACGACCTGCGTCAGGCCCATTCGATGAGCCTGGACGCCCTGTTCAGGAAGGAGTACCGCTGATGTTCCGCACGCTCTTCGCCGAGGAGGCCCGCACCCAGCTGTCGCGCAATGCTGCGGTGATGGGAATCTGCTCCGTCGTCCTGCTCGGGTTCCTCGGGCTGTGGTGGCTCCTGGCCCGCGTCGGGCCCCTGGCCGTCCTCATGCAGATGGCGTCCATGGCGGTGATCATCGCGATGCCGGCTATCGTCCTGGTTCAGATCGCCGTCGAGTACTGGCAGTCCATGTACGGGCAGCGCGGTTACCTCACCATGACTGTCCCGGTGCGCGGACGGGTGCTCTTCACGGCCAAGGCCCTCTACGCCTGCGCTTTGGCGCTGGTGGCGGGCGCACTCGACCTGGCCGGCCTGGTCGCCTGGTTCGCCGCGCTCGCCCACGCCACCGGCACGACGCTCGGTGAGGTCCTCGCGCCGCTGCGCGACGCTCTCACCGTGGGCGGGCCGGGCCCGGCCCTCGCGACGTTCTTCATCGTCTCCTCGCTGGTCGGACTCCTGACGGTGATCGTCGAGATTGGCGCCGTGATGAGCATTGGCGCGCAGGGGCGATTCAACCACCTCGATATCGGGGCTCCCCTGATCGGGATCGTCCTGCTCTACGTGGGCAACCAGGTGCTCGCCCTGGCATCGACCCTCCTCCTGCCCGTGTCCCTGGACATCACCACCGGCGATGTCGTGGCCCGCATGATGTTGTCGCAGTTCCTCGAGACGTTCAGGACCGGTGTCCAGCCGACCGTCATCGGCATGGGATCCGTGGTCGTCGGCCCGCTGCTGGCGGGAGTGCTGGCCTGGTGGGCGGTGCGCGCGATCGAGCGGCACACCTGCCTGCGCTGAGGGCGGTCCCCGCGGCTCCGTCGCTCCCGTGCGTGACCGGAGAATCCGGTTCGCACGGGAGCACGAGCGTCGGGGCCCCCACGAGTGATGCGGGCGGGCTCCTCATCCGGTCCGCATGCGCATGGCAGCGCGAGGGTCAGGCCATTGTGGCCTGGGCCAGGACTCGGTCGCCGTCGGGGGCGTCCCCGGGGCTGTAGACGACGACGGACTGCCCCGCCGCCAGGCCCCGCAGGTGCTGATGCAGTCGTGCCCGCAGGGTTCCGGTCCCGAGATCGATGGTGACGTCGGCGGGGACGGGGCGACCGTGGGCGCGCACCTGCACGGTCACGTCCCGCCAGCCGATCCCGCCGTCCTCGAGGGGGGAGGGCTCGGCCAGGAGGACCGGGGCGCCGGCGTCGATGGCGTTGCGGCGGAGGAGCTCCTCCGGGCCCACGACCACCTCGTTGGTCTCCGGTCGGGTCTCGATGACGTAGCGGGGCCGCCCGTCCGGGGCGGGGCGAGTCAGGCTCAGCCCCTTGCGCTGGCCGACGGTGAAGCCGAAGTAGCCGTCGTGGGTGCCGAGCACCTCGCCGTCGGGGGAGACCAGGGCGCCCTGGCGAGCGCCGAGGCCGCAGGTCAGGAAGCCGCGGGTGTCGCCATCGGCGATGAAGCAGATGTCATAGGAGTCGGGCTTGGCGGCGACCGGCAGACCGCGATGCTCCGCCTCGGCCCGCACGGCCGCCTTGGACGGGGCGTCGCCGAGCGGGAAGAGGGCCCGGGACAGGCCCTCGCGCCCGGAGACGGCGAGCACGTAGGACTGGTCCTTGGCGGTATCGACCGCGCGGCGCAGCTCCAGGCCATCGGTCTCGCCGGGGCGGCCGGAGGCGGCGCCGCCGCTCAGGCGGGCGTAGTGGCCGGTGACGACGGCGTCGAAGCCGAGCGTCAGGGCGCGCTCGAGCAGGGCGTCGAACTTGATGCGCTCGTTGCATCGCACGCAGGGGTTGGGCGTGCGACCGGCGCGGTACTCGGCGAGGAAGTCGGCGACGACGCGCTCCTCGAACTGCTCGGACAGGTCCCATACGTAGAAGGGGATGCCGAGGATCTCCGCGGCCCAGCGGGCGTCGCCGGCGTCCTCGATGGAGCAGCAGCCGCGCGAGCCCGAGCGGGTGACGGCGCGGTTGCGGGTCAGGGCCATGTGTACTCCGACGACGTCGTGGCCGGCGTCCGCGGCGCGCGCGGCAGCGACGGCGGAGTCGACTCCTCCGGACAGGGCGGCCAGGACGCGCACGGACGTCTCCTCGAGAAAGCTGGATGCAACCGTGGCAGGCTACCGCAGGTCGCGGATGGCGCGGGAGTCGGGCGGGCGGCGCGACGGGGAAGAGGGGATCGTCGCCGTTGCTTGACGGAATCGATTGTCCGTCATATCGTCGTTGATCAGGAATGAACGAGATGTGGAGGATCTCAATGCTCAATGGTGCGCTCATCTTCTTCGTGCTCTGCGGGCTTTTGCTTGTGCTTCTCCTGGTATTCGCGATCTATGGTGGGATCCGAGCCGCGGGAAGACGGAAGCGTGAGCGCCAGAATTTCCATCATGTCTACGGCGCGCCAGTCGATAAGGATACTCGCGGAGAGTCCGGTGGATCGTGACGAGGTTCGGCGTATGCGAGATTCCGGTCGGCGGGGGCGTGCTCGTGCCATTCGCCGGGTCAGAGAATTGGAGCATGTTCCGCCTGAGGTCGCGACGACGTTCGTCGACCTTCTTCGATAGCGAGTCCTTGCCCGCTTCATCGTCCGGCCATGAAGGGCGCCGATCACCGGAAGAACGGGATCCCGTAGAATCCCATGGCCCGTCCTCTCCCGGCCTTCACTCCACCGACAATACTCAGGAAGAAGTGGAGGACTGAGATCAGGAGCCAGATGGTGATGGGAATTCCGATCGGGAAGAAGGCGTCTGCCGCTTCCGTGCCGTCCAAGGCGAATAGGAGATAGAAATGGAGACCGAGGAATAGGAGCGTCGCGAGCAGGTAGGTCAGTCCCCAGCTGGCTGCGCGAGCGCCGACGGTGCGTGTCGGTTCGAGGTTCTGACGCCTGTACATCAGTCCGACGCATATCATG
>ERZ773075.524-NODE-524-length-28819-cov-12.7191_pt1 | contig 28819 bp, 25 predicted proteins | sample MGYA00580614_ERZ773075 | MGnify/ENA primary metagenome ERZ773075 (study PRJEB29015, sample SAMEA2738021) | human oral metagenome | biome: human oral; feature: human-associated habitat; material: dental | place: China | collected 2043 ...
CCGAGGCCGAGCGCACCCGCAAGCTCGACTTCGAGGAGATCCAGATCCCGCCGGGCCCGCGCCTGGGCAGCGTCGTCATCGAGGCGAAGGACTTGAGCAAGGGCTTCGGCGACCGCTCGCTCATCTCGGGCCTGTCCTTCTCGCTGCCGCGCAACGGCATCGTCGGCGTCATCGGCCCCAACGGCGTCGGCAAGACCACGCTGTTCAAGACGATCGTCGGCCTGGAGCCCCTGGACGGCGGCGAGCTCGCCATCGGCGAGACCGTGAAGATCAGCTACGTCGACCAGAGCCGCGCGGGCATCGACCCGGACAAGACCCTGTGGCAGGTCGTCTCCGACGGCCTGGACTTCATCCAGGTGGGCAACGTCGAAATGCCCTCGCGCGCCTACGTGTCCGCCTTCGGCTTCAAGGGCCCGGACCAGCAGAAGCCCGCGGGCGTCCTGTCCGGCGGCGAGCGCAACCGCCTGAATCTGGCGCTCACCCTCAAGCAGGGCGGCAACCTGCTGCTGCTGGACGAGCCGACGAACGACCTGGACGTCGAGACCCTGGGGTCCCTGGAGAACGCCCTGCTGGCCTTCCCCGGCTGCGCCGTCGTGGTCACCCACGACCGGTGGTTCCTCGACCGCGTCGCCACGCACATCCTCGCGTGGGAGGGCACCGACGAGGAGCCCGACAAGTGGTACTGGTTCGAGGGCAACTTCGAGGCCTACGAGAAGAACAAGGTGGCCCGCCTCGGCGAGGCGGCGGCCAAGCCGCACCGCGTCACCCACCGCAGGCTCACCCGCGACTGAGGGCGGGAGGGGGGCCGGGCCGCGAGGGCCCGGCCCCCTCTGCGTCGACGGCGGCCCCCGCGCCACCGCGCCCAGTCCCCTCTGCCTCGGCGACGTCAGCCGTCCCCGCGCCCGGGCCCTCGTCGTCGGCACCTGTCCCCGAGCCCGCGCCGCCGCGCCCGGAGGGTCGATAGGGCGCGCCGATTCTCCCCGTAGTGTTGCCTTTCTCGCAGCTCGCACGTAGAGTGTGACTCGTGTCGCAGTGGAGAGCGGTGCGACGGAAGGGGAATCATGGAGACAGCACAGGAGCTCATCGAGGCGCTCGGGGGCGGGGAGAACATCGTCGGCATCGAGCCGTGCCTCATGCGCATCCGCGTCGAGGTGAGGACCCAGCGCGCGGTTGTGGAGAACGGCCTGCGCCTGCCGGAGATCCTCGCAGTCGTGCGCTCGGGGGCCTATGTGCAGCTGGTCGCGGGTTTGAAGACGGAGGAGATCGCGGCCGACATGAAGAGCCTCGTCGACAACGTGCCCCATGGCACACGCACGGGCCCCGTGGGCGAGTCGGTCTCCGCGTAAGATAGTTATTGATCACATCAAGACCCCGAAGACTGAGGCCCGCAGTGGACACCAACGCACCAGCATCATCAGATCTCGGCCTCCTGCGATACGTCGCGGACCGCAATGGAGTGGCCACCGGCTACTGGGACTGGTACGGGAACTGGATCGACGTCAGCGCAGAGTCCCTCCTCGAGGTCCTCCGCGCGCTTGGCGTCCCCGTGTCCCCGGAATCGACGGTCGGCGACTTGCGCGAGGCCGCGCGGCTCGTGGACGAACGCGAGTGGCGCCAGACCCTGCCCCCCACGATCGTCGCCCGCCAGGGAGGGGGCTACGAGTTCCCCGTCCACGTGCCCGACGGCGCGTGGGTGGCGGTCCAGTGGATCCTCGAGGACGGGCGCAACGGCCACTGCGAGCAGCTCGACCGCTACGTCCCGCCCCGCACCATCGACGACCGCCTCGTCGGCCGCGCCACCTTCGACGTCCCCCACTGGCTGCCCCTGGGCTGGCACCGCTTGGTCGCCACGGTCGAGGGCGGCCTCGTCGCCTCCTCCACCCTCATCATCGTGCCGTCCTCCCTGGACGCGCCCGCGCTGCGCGGAGGCAAGCGGGCGTGGGGCGTCGGAGCGCAGATGTACTCCACGCGCTCGCACGCCTCGTGGGGCATCGGCGACGCCGTGGACCTGGCCGACCTCGCCGCGATCACGGCCGACAAGGGCGCGGACTTCCTGCTCATCAACCCGGTCCACGCGCCCCAGCCCATCTCACCGCAGGAGAACTCCCCTTACCTGCCCGTTTCGCGCCGCTGGCTCAACCCCATCTACATCCGCCCCGAGGCCATCGCCGAGTACGCGGCACTGCCCCAGGAGTCCCGCGATGCCATCGAGCAGTTGCGCGCGCAGACCGTGGACTTCGCCGTCGACGAGGATCTCATCGACCGCGACCGCGTTTGGGAGGCGAAGCGCAAGGCGCTCGAGATCGTCTTCGCCGCGGCGCGCCCCTACCGCCGCCAGTCCGACTTCGACCACTTCATCGAGCGGGGCGGGGCGGACCTGGCCAACTACGCCCTGTGGTGCGCCCTGGTGGAGAGGGAGGAGACGGTCGAGCTGCCCGATGCCCTGTCGCGCTCCAGCGCTCCCGCCGTCGAGATGGAGCGCCTGGAGGTCTCCGACCGCGTCGAGTTCTGGCAGTGGTGCCAGTGGATCGTCTCCCAGCAGCTCGGCGAGGCGCAGGCGTGCGCGCGCCGTGTCGGGATGAGCATGGGCATCATGGCAGACCTGGCCGTCGGCGTGCACTCCCGCGGCTCAGAGCGGTGGAGCCATCCCACGCTCTTCGCCGACGGGATCTCGGTGGGCTCCCCGCCGGACATGTACTCCCAGCAGGGCCAGAACTGGTCGCAGCCCCCGTGGTCGCCCAAGGCCCTCGCCGAGTCCGGGTACGTGCAGCTGCGCGACATGCTGCGCGCCGCCCTGGCGAACGCGGGCGCCATCCGCATCGACCACATCCTGGGGCTCTTCCGGCTGTGGTGGATCCCCGAGGGCCGCTGCGCCTCGGAGGGGACCTACGTGTACTACGACCACGAGGCGATGGTCGGCATCGTCCTGCTGGAGGCGCAGCGCGCCGGGGCCGTCGTCATCGGCGAGGACCTGGGCGTCGTGGAGCCGTGGGTGCGCGACTACCTGCGCGAGCGCGGGGTGCTGGGCACCAGCGTCGTCTGGTTCGAGAAGGACGGCGGGGGCTGGCCGCTGCGCCCCTGCGACTACCGCGAGCGCGCCCTGGCCGCCGTCAACATCCACGACCTGCCGCCCACGCAGGGGTACATCCGGGGCATCCAGACCACGCTGCGCTCCGAATTCGGGCTGCTGGTCGACGACGTGGAGACCGTGCGCGCCCAGGACCGCCTCGAGTTGGAGCAGGTGGAGGCGCGCCTGCGCGAGTACGGGCTCATCGACTCCGCCCAGCCCACTGAGCGCGAACTGGTCGAGGCGCTGTACGCGTACGTCGCGCAAACGCCCTCGAAGCTCGTCGTCGCATCCCTGGTCGACGCGGTGGGGGACCTGCGCCCGCAGAACATGCCGGGCACGGACGCCGACCTCTACCCGAACTGGTGCGTCCCCCTGTGCAACTCGGAGGGGGACGAAGTCTCCATCGAGGAGCTCCCGACGAACGAGCGCCTCACTGCGCTCTTCTCGCTCCTGCGCGGTTCCATCGACTGACTCCGCCGCCCCCCGGGGTGCGTCTCCGAAGGGGTACGGGCGGGTTTGGTCCGTCGGTTTCTCCGCGGGTCCGCTGTTCTGCCGGAGGGGCCGCCGGTTCGCCGGTGGATCCGTCTCTGCGTCATCCCTCTTCAGCGTCTCACAGGAGGCGTTGAAGTGCGCCAGCTGGTGGGTCCGCCGCTTCGCCCACAGGTCCGCTCCCGCCCGCCTTCAGCATCCGTCCCCCCTGGTATCGCACACAAGGGAGGGAATTAAGCAACACTGGGCCGCACACAAGGGCTTGATTCCGCCCTTGTGTGCGGTGTGTGTTTCTTAAATCGGGGTCCTTGTGTGCGTACTCCGAGGGGGTGGTGCGCGATCCGGAGCAGTCCTCCTGGGGTCTGGCCCTGGTGCGGGTGCTCCCCCTGGTGTGGACGCGCGTTGTCGGCCGTGTCCACGTTGATCGCGTCCGCAGCGCGCCCGGCCTTAGCGCGGGTGTTTCACTGGGCAGTGGGCGTGGTCGGCCGTGTCCGCAGCGTGCCCGGCCCTGGCGCGGGGTGCTCCCCCGGGCGTGGACGCGCGTTGTCGGCCCGGGTGCGAGTTCGAGCGCGCGTTGTCGATGCGGACGCGCGTTGTCGGCACCGTGAGGGGGTCGTTGACATCGTGAGGGGGTTGTTGACACCGCGAGGGGGATATAACGCGCGCTGGTGTCAACAACGCGCGTCGGTGCGGACAACGCGCGCTCATGCCAACAACGCGCGCTCATGCCAACAACGCGCGCCGGCGTCCGCGCCCGGAGCCTCGTCGGCAGTCACCGCAGTCCGCACCCGGGGCCCTCGTCGGCAGTCACCGCAGTCCGCGCCCGGGGCCCTCGTCGGCACAGCCCAGTCGCCGCCAGCAGTCGGCAACCACGGGCCGCAGTTGGCAATCGCCGTCAACGCCGGGGCCGCCGGTCGCGCGGGCCCACTGGCACGGCATCGCCCGTAGGCGCACCGCGTCGGCGCGCCCCGCCAGCCCCAGCCGTGTGGCCGGTCAGACGATGGTGAAAAGAGGGTCCCCCGCGCCGATGGCCGAAGGGACGGGGAGGGCGGGCTCGATGGCCGCTCCGACGGGTTCGAGAACGATGACGGGGGAGACCACGTCGAGGCCGGAGTCGAGCGCCCCGGAGGGATCCCAGCGGCACACCACCTGCCCCGCTTCCACGCGCTCCCCTTGACGGGCGACCGCCTCGAATCCCTGGCCCCGCAGTGCCACCGTGTCGATCCCCAGGTGGACGAGCACGGCGGCGCCGTCGTCGGCGCGGACCACGAAGGCGTGGGGCGTGGTCTTCACGATGGTGCCCGTGACCGGCGCCAGGACATCGAGGCGCTCCCCGGTCGGCGGGCGCAGGGCCAGCCCAGGGCCGACAACGCCCCCCGCGAAGACGGGGTCGTCCACTGAGTCCAGCGGCGCGGCCTCGCCCGGCAGCGGCGAGCGCACGGCCGCGCTCATCGCAGCGCGTTCATCGCGTCGACGATCTCCTCGGAGTCGGGGCCCACGACCACCTGCACGGCATCGCCCACGATGATGACGTCGAAGGCCCCGGCGTCGCGCAGGGCGCGCTCGTCGATGACATCGGCGTCGACGACATCGAGGCGGATCCGCGTGATGCACGCGTCGAGGTCCTTGATGTTGCCCCAGCCGCCCAGGGCGTCGATGATTGATTGCGCGTCGCTCATGGTTCCTCCCAGCCGCGTCGAAAAACCTGCCACGCATGCGCGTGAATTTCCTCCCATGATAGCCGGTCGCGCCCAGCGGGAGGCGGAGGCTCGGTGACAGAACAGGAACGAGTTCCGACAGATCGTGCCCCGGGGCTTCCCGCCGCGCCGCGCGGCGCCCACAATGGTCGTGGGCCCGCGGACGCGGGCACAGGCGATGGAGCATAGGGAGCGACGATGACCACGAACCCCGGGCGCGCATGGGCGGCGGCAGACCTCAGCCTCATCCAAGCCGCGGCCCTTCTATCCGGATCCAGTGAGTGGGACTCCCGCCCGGTTCCCGCTGCCTCCGTCCCCTCCTTCGTGATGAGCGACGGCCCCCACGGGGTGCGGCGCCAACTCGGGGACGGCGACCATCTGGGAATCGCTGCCTCGGAGAAGGCGACGTGCTTCCCCACGGCGGCCACGGTCGCGAACTCGTGGGACCCCGCACTGGCCGAGCGGATGGGCGAGGCGCTGGGCCGCGAGGCGCGGGCGCTGGGCGTGGACGTGCTGCTGGGCCCGGGCCTGAACATCAAGCGCTCCCCGCTGTGCGGGCGCAACTTCGAGTACTACTCGGAGGACCCCCTGCTGGCGGGGCGCATGGCCGCGGGCATGGTGCGGGGCATCCAGTCGCAGGGGGTCGCGGCCTGCCCCAAGCACTTCGCCGTCAACTCCCAGGAGCTGCGGCGCATGGCCTCGGACTCGGTCGTCGATGAGAGGACCATGCGGGAGATCTACCTGACGGCCTTCGAGATCGTGGTGCGCGAGGCGTCGCCGCGCGCGCTCATGAGCTCCTACAACCGCGTCAACGGCACCTACGCCCACGAGAACGCGCACCTGCTCACCGAGATCCTGCGCTCCGAATGGGGCTTCGACGGGATGGTCGTGTCCGACTGGGGCGGCTCGAACAGCGCGGTCGACGCGGCCCGGGCGGGAGGCTCGCTGGAGATGCCCGGCCCCGGCCTGTACGGGGCGCGCCAGATCGTGGCGGCCACCCGGGCGGGGGAGCTGGACGAGGCGGCGGTGCGCGCCCGCGCCCAGGAGGTGCTCGACATGGCGGCCGCGGCCGCCGCACTGGGCGAGGCGGATCCGGTGGACCTGGACGCCCACCACGAGCTCGCGGTCCGCATCGCCCAGGACAGCGTCGTCCTGCTGCGCAACCAGGGCCGGACCCTGCCGCTGGCGGAGGGCACCGGGGTCGGGGTGGTCGGCGACATGGCCCGAACGCCCCGCTACCAGGGCGCGGGATCCTCCCAGGTCAACCCCACGCGCCTCGAGTCCGCGCTCGACGTCCTCTCAGACGGGGCCGCGGGACTGGCCGTGGAGGGCTTCGCCCAGGGCTACGAGCGCCAGGGGGGCCCCGACGACCAGCTGATCGCCGAGGCTGTGGAGCTCGCCTCGCGCTGTGGGACTGTTCTCGTGTGCGCCGGGCTCGACGAGTTGGCCGAGTCGGAGGGCCTCGACCGCCAGCACATGCGCCTTCCCGACGCCCAGAACGCGCTCATCGGCGCCCTGGCGGCGACGGGGGCCCGCGTCGTCGTGGTCCTCTCGGGCGGCGCCTCCGTGGAGATGCCGTGGGCGGACGGGGTCGACGCCATCGTCCACACCTACCTGGGCGGACAGGGGGGAGCGCGGGCCGCCGTCAACGTCCTCACCGGGCGGGCGAACCCGTCGGGCCGCCTGGCCGAGACCTACGCGCGCTCCTACGAGGACCACCCCACCTCGCAGTGGTACCCGGGGACCGGGCCGCTGTCCCTCTACCGCGAGGGCCCCTATGTGGGCTACCGGTACTTCGAGGCGGCCTCCGTCCCCGTCGCCTTCCCCTTCGGCTTCGGGCTGAGCTACTCGGACTTCGAGTACTCGGGCCTGAGCGTGGACCGGCGGGGGGCCCGCTTCACGATCACGAACACCTCCGACGTGGACGGCGCCGAGGTGGCGCAGCTGTACGCGCGCGCCCCCGGCGGCGTCTTCGGCCCGGCCCGCCAGCTCCGCGGCTTCGCGAAGGTGCTGGTCCCCGCGGGGGAGAGCCGCGAGGTCGCCATCCCCTTCGACGACTACACGTTCCGCCACTGGGAGGCGGGCCGGGGCCGCTGGGAGGTGGAGGCGGGCAGGTGGACCATCGAGGTCGGCCCCCACAGCCAGTCCGTGGCGCTGCGCGCCGGATTGGACGTGGAGGGCGGGGTGCCCTCGCCGATCGATCCGGCTCTGGGGCACTACCTGGACGCCGAAGTCAAGGCTGTGACGGACGAGGAGTTCGCGGCGCTGCTGGGCCGGCCCGTGCCCGTCGCCCGCGAGGCGGAGCTCCTGGAGCCGGGCGACCCGCTGTCGGCGATGTCCCGGGCGCGATCGCGGTTGGCCCGTTTCGCGGCGCGCAGGCTGGAGGCGGCGCGCGAACGCGCCGACGCGAAGGGGATGCCCGACCTGAACATCCTCTTCGTCCTCAACATGCCCTTCAGGGCGCTGGCGAAGATGACGCGCGGCGCGGTCAGCGCCGACATGGTCGACGCGGTCGTCCTCGCCGTCAACGGGCACGTTCTGCGCGGGGCGGTGCGCCTGGCCAGGGGCTACTTCGCCAACCGCAGGGCGGACAAGCGCACGCAGCGCGAGCTGGACGCGCCGCGGTGAGGCGCCCGCCGCGCCGAGCACCCCGGCGCGGACTGGATCCGCCCGCAGGGCCCGGACCGCCCGGCGGGCGCTCCCGACCGAATCCCACGCACACCCACGCACGACCGGAGGAACCCCTCATGAACGCCCTGAGAAAATGGTGGAAGAACTTCGAGGACAAGCACCAGACCCTCGCGCAGTTCATCGTCTTCTTCATCCTGTCCAACGGCATCACAGTGCTGCAACTGGTGCTGATGCCCGCCTTCAAAGCGGTGTTCGCGGGCACGTCCCTGGTGGGCACCGCGTTCCAGTTCCTGCCCGTGGGGGTCTCCAACGGGCAGACCATCTACCTCTTCGACTACCCCGCCGGCGCCATCCAGTCCGGCGGCGGGGGCGGCCTGGCGTACTTCCTGGCCGTGGAGATCACACTGCTGATCGCCCAGGTCATCAACTTCTTCGCGCAGCGCTCCATCACCTTCAAGTCGAACTCGTCGATCCTCAGGGCGGCGCTGTGGTACGCGGTGGCCTATGTGGTCATCACGGTGGTGGCCGCCGCCCTGCAGGTCCTGTACAAGGAGCCGATCTACGCGTGGAGCATCTCCGCGATGGGCCCGGGGGGCGAGACCTTCGCCGACGTCGTCACCATGTTCATCAACGCCGCGGTCTCCTTCTGGGTGTTCTTCCCGATCTTCAAGGTGATCTTCCGCGACGACCCCGCCCCCGACCAGGGCGGAACGGCGGATGAGGGGGCCGGCGCACAGTAAGATGTGAGGGCACCGCGCCCCCATCAAGGAGAGCCCCACATGCCAGCACCGCTGCTCACAGTCATCGTCCCCTCCTACAACTCGCAGGACTACCTGGACCGGGCGATGACCAGCCTGGTCGGCTACGGCGACGAGGTCGAGGTCGTCATCGTCGACGACGGGTCGAAGGACGCGACGGGCGGCATCGCCGACGACTGGGCCTCGCGCTACGGCTCCGTCCGCGTCATCCACCAGGAGAACAAGGGCCACGGCGGCGCCGTCAACGCGGGCGTCGCGGCGGCCGCGGGCACGCACGTGCGGGTCGTCGACTCCGACGACTGGTTGGACCGCAAGGCCCTGGCGGCCGTGCTCGACGTGCTGCGCGAGGAGCGCGCGGCCGGGCGCGAACTGGACCTGCTGGTCACCAACTACGTGTACGAGAAGCAGGGGAAGGCGCACAAGGCCGTCATCCGCTACCGCAACGTGCTGCCGCGCGGCCGCGTCTTCGGATGGGAGCACGTGCGGCGCTGCCGCTACGACCAGTACCTCATGATGCACGCACTGACGCTGCGCACCGCGGTGGTGCGCGCCTCGGGCCTTTCCCTGCCCGAGCACACGTTCTACGTGGACTACCTGTACTCGCACGTGCCCCTGCCCCACGTGCGCACCATCCGGTACCTGGACGTGGACCTGTACCGCTACTTCATCGGCCGCGACGACCAGTCCGTCAACGAGAAGGTCATGATCTCGCGCCTGGACCAGTTGGCCCGCGTCAACAGGCTGATGGCCCAGGCCGTCCCCCCGCGGGACTCGGTGGACGAGCGCCTGTGGCGGTACATGGTGCACTACCTGCGCATCAACGCCGTGGTGTGCTCGGTGATGGCGCAGCTGTCGGGCACACCCGGGCACCTGGCCCTCAAGGACGCGATCTGGCTGGACATGGAGATGGTGAACCCGCAGGCCACGGCCGCGATCGTCCGGGATCCGCTTGCCGCCCTGGTGCGCCACGGCTCGCCGCGCGTGATCCGCGCGGGCTACGCGGTGGTGCGGGCGGTCCTCGGATTCAACTGAGCGCGGCCGCCCCCGGCCGGGGCGCGCCCACGGCCGTCATCGCTCCTGGAGGGGGCAGGCCGAGGGCAGCAGGACCGTCAGGGTGAACCAGTGGTCCTCCGCCCTGGTGGCGGCCTGGCCGCCGTACTTGCGGGCCGTCCACTGTATCGACTTCACGCCCCAGCCGTGGCGCACCCCGTCGGCTTTGATCGTCGTGAGGCGCCCGCCCGCGTCGGTGCTCAGGCGCCCGTCGAACCAGTTGTCGACGCGTATGACGACCATCTCCCCCCGGCGGAAGAGGGCGAGTTCAATGAGGCGCTTGGCCGGGTCGGGCACTCTGCGGGAGGCCTCGATCGCGTTGTCCAGCGCGTTGCCGAAGAGGGTGGCGATGTCCATCGACGACATGCCCGCCAGGAGGGACCCGTCCGCGACCGCCGTGAAATTGATGCCCTCGGCGCCGCACACCCGCCCCTTCGTCGTCAGGACCACGTCCAGGACCGGGTTCCCGCTGTGGTACTGCTGGCCGATCCGCGCGATCTGGGACTCGAGCTCCTCGAAGGAGGCGGCGGCCCGCCCCGGATCCAGTTCGGCGCGGATCGCGGCCACCTGGTGCTTGAGGTCGTGGTGGGCGCGGGCCACTTGCTCCATGTCGACCCTCGCCGACAGGTACTGGTGGTGCTGGGCCTCCAGGAAGGCCTGGATCGAGGCCAGCTCGCGCTCCATGGCGCTCTGCTGGATGCGCTCGAACTGGGCGAAGAGGATCGCGTAGCCGCCCAGGTCGACGAGCGTGCGGATGTAGAAGACCTCGAGCCCCGCCCTCCCCGAGAAGGGGGTCTGCGTGGAGACGAAGCTGAGGTTCGACAGGGCGAAGACCGCCACGCCGATCACGAGGGCGGCTACAAGGTCGCCTCGCCTGAGCGCGGGCAGCGCCCCCTGCCGCAGGACGCGCCGCTCGCAGTAGTGGACGGTCCCCAGGCACGCGGCGGCGATGGCGGTGAAGCCGCCGAGGGCCTCGGGCCGCCATATGGGCGCGGTGGCGTGGAAGTAGACGACGACCTGCCACGCGAGGGAGGCCGCCAGCTCGGCGACGACGAAGGCGCGCGCGCTCGTGTGCGTCACCCACCGCCAGTCCATCGTGGTGCCGATCCTGATCGTGCCCCACACCAGCGCGAAGGCGAGGACCATGCCGGGCACCCACAGGGACAGGAGCGCGCGGCCCAGGAGCTCCTGTGTGATGGCGAAGGCGGGCAGTCCGCCGGCCACGGCGAGCGCGAGGCGCCAGCGCGGGACCGGGCGCGCGGGGGAGGGATCGTGGGAGGAGGCGCGCGCGATGGCGGTCACGTAGACGAGGGCAGCCCCCCACTCGGCCAGCGCCGTGAAGAGGCGGGGGATGTCGGGGAGCGACTCGAGCATCTTACCGGATCCCGCCGACGTAGGCGGCCAGCGCGCTCATGAACGCCTTCTTGCGGGGGCGCGAGACGCGCAGCCGGTCCCCGTTCGTCATGAGGCACTCCTGGTCGGCGACTCCGCGCACGTGCCTGAGGGACACCAGGTAGCACGAGTTCGAGCGGAAGAAGTCCATGCCCTCCAGCCGGGCCTCCATCGCCTTGAGGGTGGAGACGATGGAGATGGCGGCGCCGTCTGTGGTGTGGACGGTGAGGCGGTGCTTGATGGACTCGACGTAGACGATGTCCGCCACGGGCACGCGGTGGGCGGCTGCGCCGGACTGGAGCAGCAAGGATGCCCCCTGCCGTTTCGCGAGCGCTTCGAGGCAGCGGTCGAGCTCCTGGGAGAAGGCGAACCAGGGGAGGGGTTTGAGCAGGTAGGACAGTGCGCCGACCTGGTACCCGTTGATGGCGAACTGCGGGGCGGAGGTGATGAAGACGAGGATGGCCTCCTGGTCGACCTCGCGGACCGCCCGGGCGGCGGTCATCCCGTCCACGTGCTCCATCTGGATGTCCATCAGGATGATGTCGTACACGGGCTTGTAGTCGCCGATGAGCGCCGCGCCGTCCTCGAAGTGGGTCACGTCGAAGCGGAGGCCGTGCTCGTCGCCGTAGCGCCTGATGTAATCGGACAGGAGCGCGCGCGAGGCGGCCTCGTCCTCGACGACCGCGATCCGTACCATTGGAGAACCCCTCCCCGCGTTGCCTTCCACTCCAAGGGTATCCGAGCGCCGCCGGACCGGCGCGGCGCGTCCGGCGGGGACGGGTGGGATGCGCCGGCGCGCGGGTGGACGGGTCCCGCGCGTCCGGCGGGGACGAGTGGGATGCGCCAGCACGCGGGCGGGTGTGGCCAGTAGGATTGGGGAAGGCAACCGGAAAGGGGAGCGGTGTGGATCTGCTCGTTGTTGGATCGGGCTTCTTCGGCCTGACAGTCGCCCGCGAGGCGGCGGAGCGCTTCGGCATGGACGTCACCGTCATCGAACGGCGCGACCACATCGGGGGCAACGCGCACTCGTCGATCGACCCCGCCACAGGCGTCGAGGTCCACCGCTACGGCACCCACCTCTTCCACACCTCGAACGAGCGCGTGTGGGACTACGCGAACCGCTTCACGGCCTTCAACTCCTACCAGCACCGCGTCTACGCGAACCACGGTGGTGTCGTCTACCCGCTGCCCATCAACCTGGGGACGATCAACCAGTTCTTCGGCAGCGCCATGGGGCCCCAGGAGGCGCGCCAGCTCATCGCCTCGCAGGTCGGGGAGGCCGGCGGCGAGCCGTCGAACCTGGAGGAGAAGGCCATCAGCCTGATCGGGCGCCCCTTGTACGAGGCGTTCATCAAGGGCTACACGGCCAAGCAGTGGCAGACCGACCCCACCGACCTGGATCCCTCGATCATCACGCGCCTGCCGGTGCGCTTCACCTACGAGAACCGGTACTTCGCGGACACCCACGAGGGGCTGCCCGTGGGGGGCTACGGCGCCTGGTTCGAGAACATGGTGGACCACCGGCGCATCACGGTGCGCACGGGCACCGACTTCTTCGACTTGTCCCAGCCCTGCTCCAAGGCGGCCGTGGGCCAGGTGCCCGTCGTGTACACAGGCCCCATCGACCGCTACTTCGACTACGAGGCGGGGGAGCTGTCGTGGCGCACCCTCGACTTCGAGACCGAGGTCGTGGGCGTCCCCGACTACCAGGGCTGCTCGGTCATGAACTACTCGGACGAGTCGATCCCCTTCACCCGCATCCACGAGTTCGCCCACCTGCACCCCGAAAGGGCGCGGCCCGGCGCGACGAACACCGTCATCATGCGTGAGTACTCGCGTTTCGCAACGCGCGGCGACGAGCCCTACTACCCGGTGGCGTCCCCGGCGGACCGGGAGGTCCTGGACGCCTACCGCCAACTGGCCGCGGGGGAGGACCGGGTCCTCTTCGGCGGGCGCCTGGGGTCGTACAAGTACCTCGACATGCACATGGCGATCGCCTCCGCCCTCAACCGCGCGGACGAGGTCGTGGCGCAGTGGCGGTGACGCCCGTGCCGCGCGCGGCCCACTAGGCCCGGGAGCAGCGGTGGCTTCGATCATCTGGTCGATCTGCGCGATCGGCGCGGTCATCGGCATAGGCTGGCTGGCCAGGCGCTTCGACCGCGTCGGCCAGGAGGCCGCCACCTCGCTCGCGCAGGTCACCTACTGGGTGGCCTCCCCCGCGATGGTCTTCCACGCGGAGGCGGGCACGGATGTGTCCTCCGTCTTCGGGCGCCCGCTGCTGGTGGCCGCCGCCTCGGGGGCGGGCGCCGCCCTTTTCTTCGTCGCAGTGGCCAGGGCGTGGCCGCGACTGCGTGGGCCGGACCTGGCGCTGGGGGCCATGGCGGCATCGCTGAACAACGGGGCGTACATCGGCATCCCCGTCGCGGTCTACGTCCTGGGGGACGCCTCCGCGGTCCTGCCCGTCATCGTGTTCCAAGTGGGGTTCTTCACCCCCATGTTCTTCGTGCTCGCCGAGGTCAGCGCCGCCGGGCGGACGCCGTCGCCGTGCGCCGTGGCCCGCCTCGTCGTGACCAACCCGATTGTGGTCGCAGCGGTGGCGGGCCTGGTGTTCTCCGCGACGGGCGCGGCAATGCCGGTCCTGGTGGATGTGACGGCCTCGATGCTCGGCCAGGCGGCGCCGCCCATGATCCTGCTGTCCTTCGGCATCTCCCTGCGCGGCGGGGGCGCGCGGGTGCGCGGGGGAGCGGGCGCGGTGCTGGCATCGGCGACGAAACTGGTGGTCCAGCCGCTCGTCGCCCTCTCGGTGGGAATGGCCCTCGGGCTGAGGGGCCAGGCCCTGATGTCGGTGACGGTCATGGCGACGCTGCCCACCGCTCAGAACGCCTACATCGCGGCCACGCGGGCGGGCGGGGGCGTGGAGATCGCGCAGGGGACGGTCCTCATCACCACCTTCGCCTCCCTGCCCGTGACCATCGGGGCCGCCGCGCTCTTCCACGCCCTGTCGGCGGCGTGAGCGGCCCTCTGCGCCGACCGTGAGCCGCCCTCTGCGCCGACCGAGGGCGGGCCGCCCCTCCAAGGCTTGTCGGCGGCGCGGGCGAGCCGCCCCGCTAGGCCGACCGCGGGCGGCCCTGTCGGCGGCGCGGACGGCCCCGCGACCAGCTGATTCGTCTGATATATGGACCCCGTTGCGCCTGCTGCGCGGGACTCTCCTACGCTGGCCCATATCCCTCGAACACCGACAGTCAGGAACCCCATGGAGACCACTGCGCGCAGAACCACCAAACGCGAGTCCTGGAGCGGCCAGACGGGCTTCCTGCTGGCGGCGATCGGCTCCGCCATCGGACTGGGCAACATCTGGCGCTTCCCCGGCACCGCCTACGCCAACGGCGGGGGAGCGTTCCTGGTGCCCTACCTGGTGGCCCTCGTCCTCGTCGGCATCCCCATGCTGTGGCTCGACTACGCGATGGGGCACAAGCTCCGCGGGTCGCCGCCGTGGGCGCTGCGCAGGCTCGCGGCCGGGGGCGAGGTGCTGGGCTGGTTCCAGACCTTCGTCTGCTTCGTCATCCTGGTGTACTACGGCGCCGTCATCGCCTGGAGCGCCCAGTACATGGTGTACTCCGTGAACCAGAGCTGGGGCGAGGACCCCACGTCCTTCTTCACGGACACGTTCTTGCGGGTGGTGCCCGGCGACCAGTTCTCCTGGGAGCCCGTCGCCGCGGTCGCCGTTCCCCTGGTCCTCATCTGGGTGCTGGTCCTGGCGATCATCGGGCGCGGCATCGCCCGGGGCGTCGAGGCGGCGAACAAGGTGTTCCTGCCCCTGCTGGTCGTCCTCTTCCTCATCATGGTCGTGCGCGCCCTGTTCCTGCCCGGCGCGGTCGAGGGCCTGAACGCCTTCTTCTCCCCGCACTGGGAGTCGCTGGCCAACCCGCAGGTGTGGTTGGCGGCCTTCGCGCAGATCTTCTTCTCGCTGTCGGTCGGCTTCGGCATCATGATGACCTACGCCTCGTACCTCAAGCGCAGGTCCAACCTGACGGGCACCGCCCTGGTCGCGGGATTCGCCAACTCGTCCTTCGAGATCCTGGCGGGCATCGGGGTGTTCTCCGCCATCGGCTTCATGGCGCACCAGCAGGGCGTCGGCGTGGGCGATGTGCAGGGCGTCTCCGGCCCCATCCTGTCCTTCGTGACCTTCCCGAAGATCATCTCGATGATGCCGGGGGGAGCGATCTTCGGCGTCCTCTTCTTCGCCTCGCTGACCCTGGCCGGGGTGACCTCGCTGCTGTCCCTGCTGCAAGTGGTCTCGGGGGGCCTGCAGGACAAGTTCGGGCTGTCGCCGGCCCGCGCGGCCCTGGTCTTCGGCGTCCCCGCCACCGTCGTCTCCGTGGCGCTCTTCGGCACCCGGTCCGGCCTGAACACCCTCGACATCGTCGATAACTTCATCAACAACATCGGCGTGGTGTCCAGTGCGATCCTGGTGGCCGTCCTGGCCGCCGTGGCGCCGCCGCGCCTGCGGGGCCTGCGCCGCCACCTCAACTCCGTGTCCTCGGTGAAGGTGCCGCGCCCGTGGGAGCCCCTGGTGGGCGTGGTCGTCCCCCTGGTCCTGCTCGTCATGATGGGGATCACCGCCGTGACCCTGGTCCAGGAGGGCTACGGCTCCTACGCCCCGGGCCTCGTCGCGGTCTTCGGGTGGGGGTCCGTCGCCCTCGCCGTGGTGGGCGCGGTGGCCTTCACACTGCTGCCGTGGCGCCACCGCCTCGCCGCGCCGTCGATCCGCGCGATCATCGACGCCGACGAGGCGGGGGCCGCCGTCCAGGACGGGTCGGGGGAGCCCCGCGATCCGGGGGACCGCGGAGGCGGCCAACCCGACGGGAAGACGGCGCCTGACGCTTCGACTGACAACGCGGCGCCCGGCGGTTCGGCTGACAACGCGGCGCCGGGCGGTTCGGCTGACAACGCGGCGCCGGGCGGCTGTGACGGCCCCGGCGACGACGGGGAGACCAACGGGGAAGGGGCCCGGGCATGAGCGCCATCGCTGTCCTTATCATGGTATTGACGATCCTGCTGGTGTGGGGCGGCCTGGTCGCCTCCGTCGTGCTCCTCCAGGTCCTGCCGGTCCCGCCCGACGATCCGGCGGAGTCCAGCGACCGCCACGACGGCGCCCCCGGCGATCCGGCAACCGACTAGGGCGGAGCGCCCGCATCCCAAAGGAGTCCCGATGAAACTCGTCGCCTTCGACCTCGACGACACGCTGGCGCCCTCGAAGTCGCCGCTGCCCCCCCTCATGGACCAGCGGTTGCAGTCCCTGCTAGACCACGTGCCCGTCTGCATCATCTCCGGCGGGCAGATCGGGCAGTTCCGCGCCCAGGTCCTGTCCCAACTGCACGCCTCGGACCGCCAGCTGTCCCGCCTGCACCTCATGCCCACGTGCGGCACCCGCTACTACCGTTACGAGGACGGCCAGTGGGCCATGAAGTACGCCCACGACCTCGACCCGCAGGTGCGCGACCGCGCGATCGCCTCCCTGGAGAGGCGCGCCAAGGAGCTGGGCCTGTGGGAGGAGGACACGTGGGGCCCCATCATCGAGGACCGCGGCTCCCAGATCACCTACTCGGCTCTGGGGCAGGAGGCTCCCCTGGACGCCAAGCGCGCGTGGGATCCCGACGGCGCGAAGAAGGCGCTGTTGCGCGACGCCGTGGCCCCCGACGTGCCCGAGCTGGACGTGCGGGGCGGCGGCTCGACCTCCATCGACATCACGACGCAGGGCATCGACAAGGCCTACGGCATGGGCAAACTGGTGGAGGCCACGGGCATCGCCCCGCAGGACATGCTCTTCATCGGCGACCGGCTGGACGCCGAGGGCAATGACTACCCCGTCAAGGCCGCCGGGTACCCGACGCGCGCCGTCGCGGACTGGCACGAGTGCGCCGAGGCGATCGCCCAGATCGTGGGGGAGCTCGACGCCCGGTAGGCCGGGGTGTCCGTCACCTCCTCGGCGGCGGCGTGGTCTTCACGTTCAGGCCAGGGGGTAGGCCGGGGTGTCCGTCACCGGTGTCCAGTGGACGGACGGGGATCCACCGTACCGGGTGGGCCGGATACGGTGGGGTACGTACCTGACGGCGTCGCGGGCGCGGGTTTGGGCTGCGCCTGAAAGGCCTGGTTTTCGACGCGGCGCTGCGGTGCGAGGGTCATCCCACGAAGGGGAAGGGAGAACGCGGTGACGGACCTCTATCTTGTGGCGGGCGATCTGGAGACGCTCTATGAGCGCGTAGGGTATGTGGTCGAGGATCTGGGACCGGTGGTGGTCGAGGAGGTTGGATCGTATATCCACGGGGGGATGCCCGGAGGGCAGAGCGCGGATCTGGGCGTTCAGGCCGCGGACGCCATTGACAAAAGAGTTGGCGGCGTCGTTTCCGGTTTGTCGGATTTCTGCGTGAACCTCGCGGATATGATCGCGCAGTTCGCCGCCACGGAGGACGTCAACACTGTGGCGTTCCAGAACATCGCCCACTCCTCGGGGGTGAACTGATGGTCGCGTGGAGTGATGTCTTGAACTGGCGCGCCGACTATATCGAGGCCGCCAGGCAAAAGGCGGAGGACGCGTTGCGGACAGCGCGCGCCCAGGTCGCGGAGCTGGAGGATCACCAGCGCCACATCCAGTCCCAGGGCGATTCCATCAGCGCGATGCGCGGTGCGCTGGGGAGCCAGCAGAGTTGCTTGGATCATGGGGTGAACTACCTCGCCGAGTACATGCTGGCGTGCGCCGAGGCCGTGGACGGCGTGCGCCGGGTGAAGGCGAAAGTGGAAAGCGCTTTGGAGATCTCCGAGGAGATCGGCTACCCAATCCACGACGATGGCAGCTCGATCCCGCCTCCCGAACCAACTACGCAGCCGAGGGATCCTGCGGCGCCCCTATTCGGCTATACCGAGGGTGAGGTGCTTCGGGCGAAGTACCAGGAGATGATGGAATGCGTTGCTGATGCTCTGCGCATCGCCGACGAGGTGGACGCGGAGTTCGCTAGACGGTTGCGACGACTGGCGATGGGCACATTCGCCAGAGCTGAGGGCAGGGCATCGATCTCCCCGGGCCTGCCGAACGACGCGGACGAGTCGTGGTCCCCGTCGGAGGTGAGCGCGTGGTGGGGCGCCCTGACCGATGAGGAGCGCCAGGCGTGCATCGAGCGCGATCCTTTGAAGTACGGCAACCTGGACGGGATCGACATGGCGTCGCGGGACAAGGCGAACCGGCTCGCCCTGTACGGGCGCGAGGACGCCGACGGCAACCACGTTCCGGGCACTGGCCTGCTCGACCAGGCGCAGGCCAAGTTCGATGAGGCCAAGAGTAGGTATGAAAGCAAACTGCACAATGGCATGCGGCTTGGCGAGGCGAATGCAGAAGTTGAGGCAGAATTCTATCGAGCTCAAGCTGATCTGAAGGATCTGCAGAAGATCGACGAGCAGTTGCGCACGAAGCAGGCGTCGGATGGAACGCCCTTGTCCTTGCTCGCCTTGGACACGTCGGGGGAGCAGGTGAAGGCGGCTGTGGCTGTGGGGGATGTGGACCACGCCCAGCACGTCGCGAACTTCACCCCGGGCATGGGCACGAATGTGCGCGATTCTCTGGACAACTACGTGGATGTCGCCGACCGCATGCGCGAGAACACGGTAGAGCAGGCGAAGGTTGAGCGGTCGGATGTTGCGGTGGTGGCGTGGTTGAACTACGACGCCCCGACCGACATCACGAAGACCCTCGATCCGAGTGTGGCCAGTACGGAGAAGGCGCACGCGGGGGCCGACCGGTTGGCGGGTTTCCTCACGGGTGTGCGCTCGTGGCGCGACGAGCAGGGCGGATCGTTGCATTTGACCAGTGTGTCCCACTCCTACGGGTCCACCACCGCCGGGCTGGCGATGCTCCAGGTGGGTGAGGGGGTTGTGGACGACCACATCTACCTGGCCTCCCCGGGCAGTGGTGCGGATTCGGTGGGGGCGCTGGGGGTCGATCCCTCCCACGTGTGGGTCTCCGCCGTCCCCGAGGGCGACATGGTGCAGGGGATGGGCCCGGATGTGACCTTCGGACGGAATCCCGAGCAGTTGGAGGGCATCCAGCACCTGTCGGGGGACGCCACGGGGGCACAGGGGTACGATCCCCAGCCTTCGTCGCCTGTCGCGAACCATTCCTCCTACTTCGCCCCGCCCAAGCCCGGGGAGCGCAACAAGGTGTTCGACGATGTCTGCAAGGTCTTGGGAGGCGCGAAGTGACCAGTCGTGTGTTCGCCAGGGCTGCTGGTGTTCTTGTGTGTGTGGTTCTGTTGGTGTCGGGGTGTGGGTTGGTTCCTCGGTCGCAGAGTCCGCAGGAGGCGTTGGGTTTGCCGCAGGCGGAGACCCCGTTCGCCCAGCGCGAGTCGATTGAGGAGTATTTGCGGTCGGAGGAGCCGGTGCTGGCGGGTTTTGCCCGTGCCCTGGCGGAGAAGGGGGGCGGGAGCATCGGTTTCCAACCGCCTCGGCTTGTTCGTTATTGTTGGGATTGGGGTCCTGGTGAGGAGCGGGGGTGGTCGTTCCGCAGTGAGATCCTGTATGTGGTTTCGGTGACTGATGCGGATATCGACGAGATAGCGTCGCAGGAGTTGTCAGGGTTGCCGTACAAGGGGACTCGGGGGGAGCCGTCCGAGGACGGGTCTTTCACATTACGCAGTGGTGATGCTGCTAATGGTGGGCAGCTCCAGGTGAATTATTTCCCAGATGATCGAACTTCGTTTCATTATGAGTCGGGGTGTCGTCCGTCGGATGGGTCGATGGGGGATCTGGGCCAGTACGTGCTGCCTTCGACTGAGGAGGTGTTCTCTGATTTGGTGGTCTACCCGGCGTTCGACAAGGATACCAAGCAGCCGAACCCGCCCCCGAGCACGGACACCGGCCAGTCTGCCCAGTCGGGTGGGTCCGGTGATGAGTCGGGGGAGGACCGGTGAGTGCGCGCCGGGCACGCGGTATGGTGGGCCGTTGCCTAGCCCCCGTGCCGACTTCCGGCCGCCGTGTTTCCGCATGCTCCCCACCGGCTCCAGGTGCTGTGTTTCCGCCCGCGCCGTGGCGCTCCAGCTAGGGGAGGTCTGCGATGACCAGCCGTGTGTTCGCCAAAGGCGCTGGTGTTCTTGTGTGTGTGGTTCTGTTGGTGTCGGGGTGTGGGTTGGTTCCTCGGTCGCAGAGTCCGCAGGAGGCGTTGGGTTTGCCGCAGGCGGAGACCCCGTTCGCCGAGCGGGTGTCGATTGAGGAGTATTTGCGGTCGGAGGAGCCGGTGCTGGCGGGTTTCGTCCGCGCCCTGGCGGAGAAGGGCGGGGGGACTATCGGAGTATCCCCGCTTCGGCTCGTCCGTTATTGTTGGGACTGGGGTCCTGGTCAGGAGCGGGGGTGGTCGTTCCGCAGTGAGACTCTGTATGTGGTGTCGGTGACGGATGCGGATATTGATGAGATAGCGTCGCAGGAGTTGTCCGGTCTGCCGTACAAGGGGACTCAGAGTCCGATGCATGGTGGTGGTTCATTGATATTGCGTAGTGGTGATTCCGCTAACGGTGGAGAAATGGAAATCTTCTACTTCCCGGGTGAGCGCTCCTCCCTTCGTTATGCGTCGGGGTGTCGTCCGTCGGATGGGTCGATGGGGGACCTCAATGAGTACGTGCTGCCCTCGACTGAGGAGGTGTTCCCCGATTTGGTGGTCTACCCTGCCTTCGACGAGGACACGGGGGACCCGAACCCGCCCCCGCCGTCCCGGGGCGTCTCCGGCCAGTCCGGCCAGTCGGGTCAACCTGTCCAGTCGGGCGGTTCCGGTGACGAGCAGGGCGAGGACCAGTGAGCGCGCGGGGGAAATGGGGCGCGGTGGGCCGGTGGCGGGCACTGCGCCGACTCCGGCCGCCGTGCTTCTGCCCGCGCCGCACTGGTTCCCGCCGTTGGGTTTCCGCATGCTTCCCACCGGCTCCAGCTGCTGTGTTTCCGCCCGTGCCGTGGTGTTCCAGTGAGGGGAGTTCTGCGATGACCAGTCGTGTGTTCGGCAGGGCGGCTGGTGTTCTTGTGTGCGGGGTGCTGTTGGTGTCGGGGTGCGGGGTGGTTCCGCGGTCGCAGACGCCGCAGGAGGCGTTGGGGTTGCCGCAGGCGGAGACGCCGTTCGCCCAGCGGGTGTCGATTGAGGAGTATTTGCGGTCGGAGGAGCCGGTGTTGGCGGATTTCGTCCGTGCCCTGGCGAAAAGGGGCGGTGGGACGATTGGTTTCCATCCGGCGCGGCAGCTTCAGATTTGTTCTGATCGGGGGCGTGGGGAGGAGTACGGGTGGCGGTTCCGCAGTGAGACTCTGTATGTGGTGTCGGTGACTGATGCGGATATTGATGAGATAGCGTCGCAGGAGTTGTCCGGTCTGCCGTACAAGGGGACTCAGAGTCCGATGCATGGTGGTGGTTCATTGATATTGCGTAGTGGTGATTCCGCTAACGGTGGAGAAATGGAAATCTTCTACTTCCCGGGTGAGCGCTCCTCCCTTCGTTATGCGTCGGGGTGTCGTCCGTCGGATGGGTCGATGGGGGACCTCAATGAGTACGTGCTGCCCTCGACTGAGGAGGTGTTCCCCGATTTGGTGGTCTACCCTGCCTTCGACAAGGACACCAAGCAGCCGAATCCGCCCCCGCCTGCGCGGGGCGACTCCAGCCAGTCGGATCAATCCGGTGGGTCCGGTGAGGAGTCGGGGGAGGACCAGTGAGCGCGCGCCGGATATGAGGACGCCGAGGGCAACGACCACCCCGTCAAGGCCGCCGGGTACCCGACGCGCGCCGTCGCGGACTGGCACGAGTGCGCCGAGGCGATCGCCCAGATCGTGGGGGAGCTCGCCGCCCGGTGGGCCCGGGGAGGCCGGGGGGACGGGGTGCGACCTTGGTCGGGTAGGATTCACTCACTTTCCTCGATTTCGCGGACGGTTTCACGAAAAAGGATATGTGTTAAACTTGTGATATCTTTGACTTTGAGTCTATATTCATCCCCAGGAGAGGTTGATGCCTCCGCCTGGGATTGAGTGAATGGGCCGTGCGCGCGGGTCGCCGACGGTGCGCTCGTATGTGAAATCCTGAAAAGAGGAGGTGCGCCATGTGCGATGAGAAAAAGGAACAGGCGCCGTTGAAATTGCTTGCAGCGGCTCCGTGCCAGGAGTGCAGCAGACTGATAGTGCGATATCCGTACCAGACCGACGGACACTATGCGCATGCGTATCATTTTTCCGCCCAACGGCTTGCAAGCACCTTCAAAGGAAGACCGGTCGATGACCTGATGCTAATTCCGTTCCTGGCTCTCTACCGTCAGGCCATCGAACTTCAGCTCAAGGACTCCATTCGTTGCCTCGTTGAACTCAGGATGCAGTATGTGGATGGGCGCACTCAGGAGCTGGAGAGCGCTGTTTCGCTGGAGAAGTTCAAAAAGGAGTTCTCGCACAATCTTCACAAACTGTTGAACGAAACCAAAAAGCATTATTCTGTGTTTGGTTTTCCGGAGGAGTTTCCCAAGTCCGTCGAAATGTTAGTCCTGAACTTCCATGATGCTGATGAAAGGGGGACAGCATTCCGATACGCGGGCAACTTACCCAATACTCAGGAACATGTGGACTTCCCTGAACTCGCCGGAGTGCTTGACCAAGGTTTTAAGAAATTGTGCTGTATCCTTGATGAAGCGACATATCTATGTGAGTGCACGCCAACACTCGCTGAGCAGGAGGCTGAAGCCTCCTACTAGGAGAATGTGAGGTTCACGGAGCCTCATCCTTTTGTAAGTGCGACATCGCTCGTAGAACAGCCCGAACCTTTCGTTGCGCAGCGTCCCCTTCAATCCACCGCTCTTCAGAAGAACGCCCCCACGCCCCGCGTCGCCCAGAACACGACGGCGGAGGCGGCGGCGACGTTGAGGGAGTCCACGCCGTGCTCCATGGGGATGCGCACCGTGTAGTCGGACGCGGCGATGGTGCGGCGCCCCAGCCCGTCGCCCTCCGTGCCCATGACCATGGCGAGTTTGGCGTCCGGGACGGCCAGGGCGGGCAGTGCCGCGAAGTCGTCGAGGGGCACGGCCTCGTCGCTCAACGCCAGGGCCGCGACCGTGAACCCGGCGCCGTGCAGCGCGCCCATATCGGGCCACGCCTCCAGGCGCGTCCACGGGACCTGGAACACGGTGCCCATCGAGACCCGCACCGACCTGCGGTACAGGGGATCGGCGCACGAGGGCGTCACCAGGACCGCATCGACGCCCAGGGCAGCGGCCGAGCGGAAGACCGCGCCCACGTTCGTGTGGTCGACCAGGTCCTCCAGGACGACGACGCGGCGGGCGGGGGCGCCGCCCCGGGCGGTCGCCAGCAGTTCGTCGGCGCAGGGCAGGGAGGGCCTGTGCATCGCCGCGAGGGCGCCACGGTGCAGGTGGAAACCCGTGAGCTGCTCGAGGACTTCCTCGGGCGCGGTGAAAATGGGGACGGGCCCGCCGTCGGCCGAGCCCGTGGCGGATTCGATGGCCCCGGCCAGGCCCGGCAGGTGGCGCTCGGCCATGAGGAAGGAGCGGGGGGCGTGCCCCGCGTCCAGGGCGCGCGTGATGACGCTGGTGGACTCGGCCATGTACAGGCCGCGCTCGGGCTCCAGGCGGGCGCGCAGCTTCACGTCCTTGAGGCGCGTGTAGTCGTCCAGGCGGGGGTCGGCGGACAGGTCCGGGCCGGTGAGGGGGATGAGCATCGCGTCCTCAGGGCCGCTGGAGGGCGCGGGCGAGGGCGCCGGGCCATGTCGGCCCCTCGTAGATGAAGGCGGTGAAGGCCTCGACCAGGTCCGCCCCCGCCCCCAGCATGCGGCGGGCGTCGGCGGGCGAGGACACGCCACCGGTGCCGATGAGCAGCTGGGAGTCGTCGAGGTTGGCGGCCACTAGGCGGATCACGTCGAGGGCGCGCTCGCGCAGGGGGGCTCCGGAGACGCCGCCCTGGCCGAGGTCGTGGTCGACGGTGGTGTTCGTGGCGACCACCCCGGCCAGGCCCATGCTGCGGCTCAGGGCGCAGACTCCGACGATCTCCTCGTCGGACAGGTCGGGCGCGATCTTGACGAAGAGCGGGATGTCGCGGTCGGGGCAGGCCTGCCGGCTCCCGTCGCGCGCCGCCTCGACGATGGGGCGCAGGCGGTCCACGGACTGCAGGTCGCGCAGGCCGGGGGTGTTGGGGGAGGAGACGTTGATGACGATGAAGTCCACCCACGGCGCCAGGACGCGCGCGCAGTAGGCGTAGTCCCGGGGGGCGTCCTCGTCGGGCGTGGTCTTGTTCTTCCCGATGTTCGCCCCCACGACGGCGCTGCGCCCGGCTTTGGTGGAGCGCAGTGCGCGCAGGCGCACGGCTGCGGCGTCGGCGCCGTCGTTGTTGAAGCCCATCCGGTTGCGCAGCCCCCGCTGGTCGACCAGGCGCCACAGGCGGGGCGCGTCGTTGCCGGGCTGGGGGCGGGGCGTGATCGTGCCGACTTCGACGAAGGCGAAGCCGAGGGCGGCGAGCCCCAGGACCGCCTCGGCGTTCTTGTCCATGCCCGCGGCCAGGCCCATGCGCGAGGCGAGGGCGCGCGGTCCGATCATGAGGGGCTGTTCGGCGCCGTCGACGACGCGCGTCGGCGCCGTGCGGGGATCGAGGTGGCCGACGGTTGCCCGCATGAGGCCCCTCGTGGGCGCGAAGGCCCCCGCCAGGGCGATTGCCCCGAGCCCCAGGTGGTGGGCCCGCTCGGGGTCGGACTTGGAGATGAAGTGCTGGAACGCCCAGCGGTACGCGCTGCCGATCATGCCCCAAGCGTATGCGATCAATCCCACCACGCCCACCAGACGAGGGCTCCTCCGGGCCCCGCGCACGCGCACGAGAGCTCGTCGGGCGCTACGGTGTCGGCCGCCAGGCCCAGGAAACCGCGGATCCTGCGCCAGTGCTCCTCGCGCGGCAGTGCCCCTGTGGCGCGCGCCCCGTCCGGGATCCCGCTCTGGACGTCTCCTGCGGAGGCGGTCGCCAGCGCATCGCTCCCGTTGGGCGCGCTGATCGCGCCCGGTGCACCCGCACCGTCCGGTGCGCCAACCCCCTCGATGGGGCTGCCCGTGCCCAGCGCCGCCGGGCCGGAGCGCCGATCCGCGTCCAGCGGCCCGCTGCCGGGGAGCAGGTCCGAGGAGGAGCCCAGGTCCGAGGCGGGGACCAGGACCGCGTCGATGGTGAGCCGCTCGTCCCAGCGGGGCGGGGCGATCATGTACCCGCACAGCCGCACGCCGGGATGGGCGACGGCCGCGGAGAGGAGGTCGCCCAGGGCAGGGGCGTTGTTCTGCCGGTCCTCCAACTGCCCGGCGGGCAGCAGGGCGAGCAGGCGCTCGGCGACGGCCGAGCCGATCCCCTGGACGCGGACGTAGTCGGAGCACTCCGAGCCGGAGGCCGCGAGGGGGCGCAGGAGGGCGCGGATCCCTGTGTCGTCGAGCCAGCCGGAGTGGCCGTAGAGTCCGGGGACGGGGTTCGCGATGATGGTTGGCATGGGGTGCCTCCTGGTGGGTGGAACGGGCGTTGCCCCAACCATCGCGCGCCGCCGCCGCACGGCGCACCCCCTCGGCCTCCGGGTGTGGATCCGCGTGCCCCGCGCCTCCCGGTTGTGGAAACACGCCCCTTCGGCAGCCCTGTGGAACCACGCTCGGGCGGGGCCTGGGCCACGACGACGCGCGCAGGATCTACAGCCAGGTGTGGAACCACGCCCGGGCGGGGCATGGGCCACGGTGCCCGCAACACCACCACCCGCTGGCCCGGGGCCTGCGCCAGTGAGATGCCCCCTGCACCATTTAGAACCGCTTTACACCACTTAGGTCCCCGACACGCCCGCAAAAACAGGGATCGTGTGGACCTAAGTGGTGCAGGCGCGTGCTAAGTGGTGCAGGAACGCGCTAAGTGGTGCAGAAAATGCTGGTCGCTGCCCGGCTGCCCGTAGTGTGGCACCCCCGCGCGCCCCCGGACGGGGCTCCCGGGCGGCGGCCTCGACGCCGGCCTCGGTCTGGCACCCCAGTGCGCCCCCGGACAGGGCTGTGAACGCTCCTGCCCCTACTTCTTCTTCGTCTTCGGGAACTCGCCGCGGGCCACCTGCGGGCGCGGGGAGCGCCAGCGCCGCAGGAACAGCATGCGCGAGAAGCAGTAGTACCAGGTGGCGCGCGGGATCTCGTCGCCCGGGTAGCGCTCGGCCAGGTGCTTGCGGATCTTGCGCCACACGATGACGGCCTCGAGGATGACGACCGCGAAGGATCCGTACATGAGTATGGTCGAGCCGATCAGAAGGGCGGACGCCGTCTGCAGGCCCAAGCGGTCGGCGAAGAGGGTGAGCACCATGAGGAGCAGCAGGGACAGCAGGATGAGCGGCATGACGAACTCGCCGAAGGACCAGCGCGCGTCCACCCAGTCGCGCACGAAGCGCCTCACCCGCCCCTTGTCGCGGGCCGGCAGGTGCTGCTCGTCGCCCGTGATGAGGGCCTCCTGCTCGGCGCGGAAGCGGGCGTTGCGCGCCTGGTTGGCGCGGCGTTTCGCCTCTTTGCGGTCGGCGGGCACCAGGGGCCGGTTGTTGCGCGCCTGGGCCTGTTTGCGCGTCGGGGTCGGGCGGCCCTTCTTCCCGGAGGCCGTGGGGACTGCGGGCTCCTCGGCGGGCGCGTGGGCGTCGTCGGCATGCTTCTTTCGGCTAAACACCCCCTCAGGCTAGCCGATGCGGGGGCATTTGGCCGCTTCCATGGGCTAACCTGGGCGCTATGAATGACACACACGCCTCCGGGACCACCGCCGCCACCGACGCGCTGCGCGCACGCCTCGACGAGGCGTTCCCCGCGCTGCTCGACGAGCTCAAGGCCCTCGTCGCGATCCCCTCCATCTCCTCCGACCCCGACCACCGCGCGGACGTGGACGCCAGCGCCGAGCACCTGCGCCAGCGCTTCGAGGCCCTGGGCATGAGCGCCCGCGTGCTCAGCGAGGACGCGCCCGACGGCACCGCCGGGATGCCCGCGGTCGTGGCCCGCGGCCCCCGCGTCGAGGGGGCGCCCACGGTCCTGCTCTACGCCCACCACGACGTGCAGCCCACGGGCGACGTGTCCCGCTGGTCCCTCAGCCCCTTCGAGGCGGAGGTGCGCGGGGACCGCATCTACGGGCGGGGCTCCTCCGACGACGGCGCCGGAGTGGTCGTCCACCTGGGCTGCATGGCGCTGCTGGGCGAGCGCCCGCCGGTCAACGTCGTCGTCTACGTCGAGGGAGAGGAGGAGATCGGATCCCCGTCCTTCACCGCCTTCCTGGACGCCCACCGCGACGAGTTGGCGGCCGACGTCATCGTGGTGGCCGACTCCAGCAACTGGAAGGCCGGGGAGCCGGCCGTCACCTCGACCCTGCGCGGCAACGCCATCGCCACGGTCGATGTCACGGTGGCCGACCACGCCGTCCACTCCGGGGCCTTCGGGGGCCCGCTCCTGGACTCCGTCGTGGTCTCCTCCATGCTCATCTCCTCCCTCTTCGACGCCGACGGCTCGGTCGCCGTCGAAGGGCTGGGAGGGCGCGACGACGCCGATGTCGTGTGGGACGAGGCGGACTTCCGGGCCGCCGCGGGCGTCGTCGACGGCGTGCGCCTGGCGGGCACCGGCGACCTGGCCGCCCGAGTGTGGACGAAGCCGTCGATCACCGTCATCGGCTTCGACGCGCGCAGTGTGCGCGACGCCTCGAACACGATCTCCCCGCACACCCGCTTCCGCTTGTCGCTGCGCACGGTGCCGGGCGCCGACCCCGACGAGGCGCTCGACAAGCTGGCCGCCCACCTGCGCGCCCACGCCCCCTTCGGCGCCCGCGTGGAGGTGCGGAAGAACGACGGCGGCAACGGCTTCCAGGCGGACATGGACTCCCCGGTGGCGTCCCTGCTCCACGAGTGCCTCACCGAGGCGTGGGGGACGCCGAGCGTCAACATCGGTGTGGGCGGCTCCATCCCCTTCATCGCGGACTTCCAGCGGATCTTCCCCGGCGCCCAGGTGGTCGTCACCGGCGTGGAGGACCCCCTCACCAACGCCCACTCCGAGGACGAGTCCCAGTCGATCCCCGACTTGAAGAACGCGATCCTGGCCGAGGCCCTGCTGCTCACCCGCCTGCCGCTCCTGTGAGCGGCCCCCGCGTCGTCGTCGCGGGCCGGTGGCTGGGGGAGGGGGCCGCCGCGGCCCCGGGGGCACTTGGGGCCGTCGCCTCGGGCATCACGGGCGCCAGGCCCGGCGCGCACTGCTCCCTGGTCCCCCTGGGCCCGGGCCCCGTGTTCGACGAGGCCGCCGTCGGCGCCGGCTCTTTCACCGCGGTCCGCGTCCCCACGGGTGCCCCATCGACCGCGCCCGCCGGCGAAGCGGTGCGGTCCGCCCTGGCGGGCGGCGGGACGGTCGTCGTCGAGGGCGGGCACAACGCCGCAGTCGACTGCGGGTTCGGTTTTCTCACGGCACTGACTGGCATCAGCGTGCGCGAGGGGGACGGCCTGGCGCGCTCCCTGCCCGCCGCCCTCGACCGCGCCGAGCGGATCGTCGCCGACTCCGGCGCGGACCTGGTGGCCGCCGCCTCGACGACGCGCCCCCTGGTGGGCCTCGACTCCGTGCTGGCCGTCGCCCCAGGCCCCGCGCCCCGCCCCGGCCAGGACCCGGGCCTGACGGCGCTCCTGTCGCGCGAACTCGCCCGCCGCCCGCGCTCGCGCACCCTGCTCGCCC
>ERZ773075.529-NODE-529-length-28601-cov-44.495_pt1 | contig 28601 bp, 21 predicted proteins | sample MGYA00580614_ERZ773075 | MGnify/ENA primary metagenome ERZ773075 (study PRJEB29015, sample SAMEA2738021) | human oral metagenome | biome: human oral; feature: human-associated habitat; material: dental | place: China | collected 2043 ...
GTATCGCGATGAGGGCCAAGGCGTAGGACACCGGCGGAACGCGCCACCGCTTGAATGAGGAGGTCCAGGCGCGCAACGAACCGGTCGTCAGACGAGTCATGATGAGTGAGGCGAGAAGGGGTCCGGCCAGTAGCCCCAACTGACCCACCCCCGCCGCTGCCGGTTTATAGGACTCCGCGGGGATGAGCTTTTGCAAAGGGATGAAGGGCACCCGGAAGATCCACGATCCCGTATAGGCGAGGACGACGAATCCCGTCAGCGGATGAGAGCGCAGCCAGTGGATCATCAATGCTCCTTCGCTTAACCTCGAGTTCTCATCGTTGGGGTGATGAATAAGGGTGATGGTGCTCCTTGCCCTGGGATAATGCGGATTGCGTATGTCCGCGCATATCCGGTGTGGGGGGGGAAGCACCTTCGTGGTGAAGAGTACCGGGTCGTACCCGGCTGCGGGCGTGGACTCCGACGAGGTGTCGGCGGCGGTCTGGCCGGGGATGTCGAGGCCGTCGGGGCCGCCATTCGTCGGATCGCCGGGGAGCCGGGGGCCATCACGGGGCTCTGCGCGCCTGGGCGGGGTGAGTCCGGGATCGAACCGGGGCGCCCGGTCCGGTACCGCCGGGCGGTGAGGCGCGGTGGATCAAGGGTGCTGGAGAAGGAGGTCCGAGAGCTTGGAAGAGCCGTGGATTCGGCTGGTTGTCGCGACAGCTTGATGAGAGAGGCGAGTTGGCGTGGTGTCTGAGGAGTTGAGTGTGGGTGCTGGTGGCGCTTGTGGGGGGTGAGGCGTTGGCGGTGGCGTGCTGATCGGGTGCTGCGGGCGCCGATGCGCTCGCCCGAGCCTCCGCGGCCCTCGCGTGAGGTCCAGCGTGACTTCTGGCGGTTGATCTCCTCCGGTGCCGGCACTGAGGGCGCCGGCGCCCGGGTCGGTGCGTCGGCTGCGGTGGTCTTTCGCCGGGTCCGTCATGCTGAAGGGATGACTCCTGTCAGCTTGTAAGAAGCCCACCGGTCGTTGCCTCTGCTTCTGCGAACGCGAGGAGATCGCGTTGCTGGGGGCGCAGGACTGTGGTGTTCGTGCCATCGTTCGGTGCATCGCCGCGCTGCGAGCGCCGTGTCCCGCCAACTGTGCCGCAATGCCGCGACCCGGGGAGGGACGTCGGTCTGCCGAGCCGGTGTGGCGCAGTGGAAGGCCCAGCGCCTACCCCGCCTGGAAGGATGGCGGGACGACAGGCCCTCGCCCAAGAACGAGCCGCCCCCTGAGCGGCTATGGCGTCAAGGCCATGAGCGCGGCCCTGACACCGGCGGTCGGTTCCATCCCCTCACAGCTGCGCAAGGACTATCACCCGGGACCGCGGCAAGGAGATGTCCGACCACGTCAGCTTCACCGCGCGCACCGGCATCAAGATGTTCCTCGCCGACCTCCGCTGCCCGTGGCAGCGCCCCACCAACGACGATTCAGGCGGCCTGCCGCGCCAGTATTTCCCAAGGGAACCGACCTGTCGCGCTGGAGCCCGGCAGACCCCGAGAACGTCGCCAACACACTCAATAACCGTCCCAGGAAGGTCCTCGGCTACAAGACTCCGGCCGAGGTGCTCAACAAGCAGCTGCAATCAATGCGGCCAACATTCCATCGATCCGCCGGGGACCGCCTACAGGTTGTCCAATCTGGTGATCGGCAGCGCCCTGACTGCTCCTATAACGCTTGATGAGATAGCGTGTGGGCATCGACTCCGAGCAGGCTCCCGTCTATGCGCGGCTTCATGCGATGCACCACATCAGCCCACAAGTGATCCTTGCCGATGACATCAAAGCGCTCTTGTCTTGCGGGGCCGTCTAGCTCGAGGTCCGCCGGCGGCTGCCTTGTTCACAGCATTGCCACCGCGGGAGTGCCTGTTTGGTCGCTTCGCGCCGATAGCCGGATGGGCTGGCACCGACGATGGCGGTGAACTGGCGTGCGGCGTGGCCGCGACTGCTCCACCCGACCTGCGTCATGGCGACACCGATCGGAAGATCGGTCTCTACCAGGAGGCGGGCCAAGCGGTGAGCCCGAACATGAGCCAAGTACTGCATGGGCGGCATCCCGAAGCGCTGACTGAATATCCTGCCCAGTTGCGACGTGGACAGGTGCACCAGGGCGGCAAGGTCATGGAGTCGCCAGGCTCGTTCGGGACATTCGGCGAGGAGTCGTGCTGCACGTTGTACGGCGATCTCACTCGGGCCCGCATCGGGTGCCCTGTCGTGGTCGGTCTCGTCGAGGCACGCTTGCCGTCGGGGTTCAATGCTCATCGACGGCGCCTTCCCGAGCGCGTGTTCGTGGGGCGTGCCGGTGGTGATGAGCCGGTTGTCTTGAACAAGTCCACCCAGGCCTCGACGGGCAAGTCCTTCGGCAGCCCGGCAGCGATCACGCCGTGACGACTCAGCCATGCCTGTGCAGCCCGTACTGTGCTCAGCGCGGTGCTGCGTGCAAGGATCTGAGCGATCCCGCGACCGGGCCCGGTGTAGACGCGGTGAACCAGCGCGTGGAACTGGCGCTGCTGTGCCAGGGGCAGCAGCGGGCGTTTGCGGCGGTGGATGGTGAGGATTCCGCCGTCGACTCCGGGGCGTGGGGTGAACGCACGGGCTGGTACGCGGGCGTGCAGTGCGAACTCGAACCAGGGTGCCCATTGCGCGGTCATCATCGTTGCACCGCCAACGCCAGCTCTGCGCCGGGCGACTTCCCATTGCACGAGCAAGATTGCATTTGTCCATGCGGACGCATGCAGCATGCGCCGAAGCATGGCTGTGGTCTGGTGAAACGGCAGGTTGCCGACGAGCACATGGAGAGACGTTGGAAGGCGATAGGCCAGGAAGTCGTCGGCAACGACGTCCACGTGTGACGGGAGGCGTTCGCCCAAACGTCGCGCATGTCGCGCATCGATCTCAACCGCGGTGACTGGTCGTCCGAGCTGAGCCAGTGGGATGGTGAGGGCTCCGTCGCCGGGGCCGATTTCGATGATCGGACCCTCTGTGGCGGCCACCAGCTGAGTGATCGTGGAGATGGTGGATTGGTCGGTCAGGAAGTTCTGGCCGTGTTCATGACGGCCGTGTCGATAGGTAGGCACTGTTTGCTCCGTGGTTGTTGCGGAGCCGGGCGCGCTGGAAAAGCCGCCCGGCCGTGATCGCCGAGGGCGGGAGCAACAGACAGTGAGGTGTGCTCGCCGCCGTTAGCGGGTACGCAGACGCACTGAAGCAATGCTGTAAACCAACATGACGATCAGTTTAGGCGGCTCAACCGCGACGAGCGACCCGATGACCCGTCCGCACTCGACGATGCGCAGATCCGTATCACCAGAGGTCGGCTCCTGCCCCAGGCCCGCACGTGGCTGGAAAGCACTCACGACGAGAGACACCCCAGGATCTGCCACGCCTCTTGCGGATCGAGGTTGGCAGGGTGCCGGCTCACCCGTTCGACGAACGGGTGAGGGACGGTTTGGGCGACCGTGTCGATGCGCGTGATGTCGCCGGTGACGGCTACAAGTACCTGTCTCGGCTGGTGATGGAGGCCGGTCGCTGTCGAGCCGTTGACCCGCTATTACGCCGAAGCAGGCACCCCGCCGGGCCGATCTCGGGCCGGAACTCGACCGATCTCGACGCGGAACTCGACCGATCTCGGGCCGGAACTGAACCGATCTCGGCGAGTCGTCGGGCGGCCGGGCGTCGCTCACGATCGCTTACGATGGAGGGCATGTCGGAGCGGAACAGCGGTGCTCGCCTGCGCGTCTGGGAGCGCGCCTCCGAGTGGCCGCTGACCGCCGCCGCCCTGGTCTTCCTCGCCGTCTACGCGTGGGAGGTCATCGTCGACCTCCGCGGCGCGGCGCGGGCCGGCGTCGAGATGACGATGGACGTCGTGTGGATGGCCTTCATCGCCGACTACGTCGTGCGCCTGACGCTCGCCCCGAATCGCGGCCGATGGTTCCTCCGGCACCTGCTCGATCTCGCCGTCGTCGTCCTGCCCGTGCTCAGACCGTTGCGGCTTCTGCGGCTGGTCGCTCTGCTGGGGGTGCTCCAGCGCGGGGCCGGCATCGCGCTGCGCGGTCGGATCACGGCGTACACGGCGGGCGGCGTGAGTCTGCTCATCCTCCTGTCCTCCCTGGCGGTGCTCGACGCCGAGAGAGGTGCGCCCGGCACGCCGATCACCACGTTCGGCGAGGCGGTCTGGTGGTCGCTGGTGACCATCACGACCATCGGGTACGGCGACCTGGCTCCCGTGACGGCGGTGGGCAGGTGCGCGGCGGTACTGCTCATGGTCGGCGGCGTCGCGCTCGCCGGAGTCGTGACGGCGACGCTCGCCTCCTGGATCGTCTCCCTCGTGGCCGAGGAGGGCGCCGAGCAGGAGGCGGCCACGCGCGCGCAGGTCGAGGCTCTCCAGCAGCAGGTGGCCGCGCTGTCCGAGCGCGTCGAGCTGCTGGTGGAGGCCTCGACGCCGCCTCCCGCGGCTCCCGCCGCCTCCGCGGCGTCGGCCCGCCCGCCGGAGGACGTTGCGGGAGGCGCCGGCGGCTCCAACGGCGCGAAAGGTCCCGGCGGCCGCGGCAGTGCGGGACGTGCCGGCCCCGACGTCGTAGGAGGCGCCGGTGGCCCCGACGGCGGCGCCGTTCGCACGGGCTGCGTGGAAGGTGGTGATGACGCCGTCGGCGCCGACGGGGCTCATAGGGCCGACGGCAGCGCGGTGCGGTGATCGCGCCGGCCCGGCCCGGCCTCGGACACTGCTGATTCGGCCGATTCGGCCCGGCCTCGGAGTCCGCCGGGGAATCCTCGGAGCCTTTCGAATTCTCGGTGTTGCGGCGGAGCGCCTGTGCCATGCTTGAGCGCATGGCAGGTCCTGACCGGCCCCAGCCGGTTCGTTACGGCACAGTCCCTAACAGCATGACGCCGGCCCCGGACGGATCGACGTACGGGACGGCGCCCCGTCCGGGTCGGAGTCGGGCGGTCCCATCCCCATCGGGGCGGTACGCGCCCGCGGGCGGGAGGTACGGCCCGGGCGGCATGATGTCCGGGTCGTACGCCGGTGCTCCGGGGACGGGTGCGGAGTCGAGCGCTCGGTTTACCGGGGAGGAGAGCACGGGACCCGCCGGGAAGCCGGGCACGGGATCCGCCGAAGAGACGGGCGGGCGCCGACGACGCCGATCGTGCCGGGCGCTGCCGGCTGGCCGGCCCGTTGGCCTGTTCTGCGGGCTGACCGTCGTCGATGTCATCCAGCTCGTCGAGGCGCCGCCCGGACCCGACGACAAGGTCGTCGCTCTGGATCAGCTCGTCGCCGCCGGTGGCCCGGCCACCAACGCCGCCGTCGCCTTCGCGGCCCTCGGCGGCCGTGCGATCCTCGCCGCGCCCGTCGGCGCCGGGCCCCTGGCCGAACTCGTGCGTGCCGACCTGGCCGCGACCGGCGTCGAGCTCATCGACTGCTCGGGCGGCCCGGGCGGTTCCGACCGCTCCGCGCTCGACCTGGGCGCGCCCTCCGCGGGCGCGCCGGAAATTCGCGGCGAGGACGCGCCAGCTGCGGGCGCGGGCCTCCCCGCTGCGGGCGCGCCGGCGCCCATCGTGCCCGAAGCCCCGGGGCTGTCGGTCTCCTCGTGCGTCATCACCGCAGCCACCGGCCAGCGCTCCGTGGTCTCCACCAATGCTCGCGCTGTCGCCGTCACCGCCCCGTTGGACCGGTATGTCGCGCGAGTGGACCGCGGGCGCAGGCCCCCGCCCGACGTCGTCCTCATCGACGGGCACAACCCCGCCCTCGCCGAGGTTTCCCTCGATCTCGCCGCCCGCGCGGGCGCGCTCACCGTCATGGACGCCGGGTCGTGGAAGGACGCCGCCGCGCGACTGCCCGGACGCTGCGACGTGGTCGCGGCGTCGGCGCGCTTCTACCCGCCCGGGCCCACCGGCTCCGTGACGGCGCCACGGGACGTCGCCCACTGGCTGCTCGACGCCGGAGCTCGCGGCGTCGTCATCACCCGCGGGGCGCGGCCCGCCCTGTGGTGGTGCGCGGGCGGTCACGACTCCGTTGCCCCGCCGCAGGTCGCTGCGGTCGATACTCTCGGTGCGGGCGACGTGTTCCACGGGGCCCTCGCCCATGCCCTGGCCGGGACTCGGCGCGACGACCTGACCGGTCCCGCGCTGGGGGCTGCCGTGGAGCGCGCCTGCGACGTCGCCGCCGCCTCGACGGAGGTCTTCGGGACGCGCGCCTGGCGGCAGCGGCTCGACTGAGCATCCCCGGCGGGCTCGGACGCTCGCCGGTTCGCGGCGCGCGGTCGTACCCGGGCTCGCGTGGTCGTACTGATTCCCACGCGGTCGTACCCGACGGCGCGCGGTCGTACCTTAGAGGGGCTTTAAGGTACGACCGCGCGGCCCGGGGTACGACCGCGCGAGGCCAGAAGTGCTCGCGAACGTGTGAGGAAGGCCTTGCCAAGGTCCCGGGTCCGGCCGCGCGAGGTCCTGAGGATCGGGGCGTCGTCGGTGGGGCCGCTCAGGTCCCGGGTACGACCGCGCGAGACCCTGAGATCCCGGGCCTGAGAGCCCGGGAGCGCCCGACCGCGGGGTCCCGCCCATCGGCGCGCCTCCCGGGTTCGCGCTCCGGCTCCCGGAACCGCGCTCCGGCCCTCAGCGCAGTCGACGCGTGATCCACTCGATGGCCAGCCGCGCTACCTCGGCCTGCGCCGCCCTGGCGTCGTCGGCGCGCACCTGCTGGAGCCGACTGCCGTCGCGCAGCAGGGGGAAGCCCTCGGCGGCGGCCTCGGCCGTGTCGGGGAACTCATCGGTCAGCGCCCCGTGGAGCACGAGGATCGGCCACGGCAGATCGGCCATGGTCTTGTCCGGCGACTGCAGCGAGACGTCCGCCAGGGTCTCCTTGCTCAGCACGTCCCACCGGCGCGAGTTGGGGTTGTCGTCGGGCAGCCGGGTCAGACCGTGCCGGTCGAGCTCGTCGAGCTGGGCCGAGGAGAAGACGTTCTCCCACAGGATGGACTGCGGGCCCACCACCGGCCCGACGGCGACGACGGTGCGCACCTGCGCCGGGCGGGCCAGCAGCGCAGCGGTCGCCCCGAGCCCGTTCGCGTGGATGGCCTGCCGGGTGAATCCCCGGTCGGCCAGCCAACCGCTGACGGCCTGAATGTCCTCGACCTCCCCGGCGAGCGTGATGACGTCGTCGTCGGACTCGCCCAGTCCGGAGAAGTCGAACTGCAGGGTGGCCAGGCCCTCCCGCCGGTAGCGGGCGGCCATGTCGTCGAGGCGGTGCGCCAGCCCGTGCCTGTCGGTGAGGAAGTTGTGCGCCAGGATGACGAGGCCCTCGGAGCGGTCGGGCGCCTTCCGACCGTCCTCCAGGGCGGCGCCGAGCGCGGGGAGATCCAGCGGATCCGCGGTATCCGGTACGCCCAGCGTCGCGGCGAGGGCGATGCCGCGGGCCGTGGCGATACTGACCTCCATCATGTGGCAAACCTAGGACAGGCGACGGCGATGGTCACAGCCTCGGCATTGGGGAGCTCTCCGATTCGCTGGCAGCGTGATACGTTTACATGACGCGATCGACCGTCTATTGACTCTCCGGTCGTTTTCCCGGCTGACGGACGTTGTCGTCCGATCCACCGAGACGCGCTACACTCATTGCGTTCCATCCAGAGCGGCCGAGAGACCCGGCTTGATGACGCCGCAGCAACCCCCTCGCGGTGGGTGCTTCTGCCGGGACCGATGGAGAGCGAATGACGTCCGTGCCCACCGACCAGCCGAGCGGCTCCCCGTCCTCGCCCCGGGCGGGCCGCGGGCGGCCCGCCCCGACGGCCCCCGCGCCGTCCTCGTCCCCCACCCTGTCGCTCGAGCTCTTTCCGCCGCGCCCCGGGCGTCATGCCACGCAGACCTGGGGCGCGCTCGACCGTCTGCTGGCGACCCGTCCCGACTTCGCCTCGGTCACCTACCGGCCCTCCTTCGTGGCCGTCGACCCCGACGGCGCCGGTCCGCGCTTCCGCGTGCGCCGCGAGCACAACCCGGCCGAGGACGTCATCACCCATGTGCTGTCCCGCTCCGATGTCCCCCTCATGGCGCACCTGACCTGCATCGGCTATCGCAAGGACAGGGTCGTCGAGATCGTCCGCCTCTTCCTCGACATGGGCGTGCGCCGCTTCCTCGCCCTGCGCGGCGACCCGCCGCGGGGCTGCGCGGCCGGGGACGTCGTCGGGGAGCTGCCCCACGCCGACGACCTGGTGCGCGTCATCCGCGAGGTCGAGGCCGAGTACTTCGACGACGGCGCCCGTCACATCCAGGTCGCCGTGGCCGCCTATCCGGCCGACATCGACCACGGCGCCGGCGTCGAGGTGCTGGCCGCCAAGCAGGCCGCCGGAGCGGATCTGGCGATCACGCAGGTCTTCTACGATCCCGAGGACTACCTGGCACTGTGCCGCGCCGCCCTCTACTCCGGGGTGACCGTGCCGATCCTCCCCGGGATCATCCCGCTGACCGATCTGGGGCGCCTGACCCGCCTGGAGGCCCTGACCGGTGTCGGCGTCCCGGCCGACCTGGTGCGCACCCTGAGGCGGACCGATGGCGCGGCGGCCGCGGCGGCGGGCATCGACGCCACTCTCACCCTCGCCTCCGCGGTGCTCGACGGCGGCGCCCCGGGCGTCCACCTCTACACCTTCAACCGCGTGCGTCCGGCGCTCGATGTCATCTCCCACCTGCGCCTGGGCAGGATCCTCGCCGGGTCCTCCCCGGACACCGCCGTCCAGCGAGAGGTCCGCCGCGACTACCTCAACGCGACCCCCGGCGGCGACCGGGGCCCGAGCGGCCGAATGCCCGGGGCGTCGAGACTCTGAGCCGGATCTGCGCCGGACCCGATCAGGACATACGCTCGGACCACGCTCGCGGTAGTCCCGCATCTCCGCTGACGAACCCCAAGGAAAAGACACTCATGACCGTGCCCACCAGCCCCCTGCCCGCCGCCACGATTCTCGGCTACCCCCGTATCGGCCCCGATCGCGAGCTCAAGCGCGCCGTCGAGTCGTACTGGAAGGGCGATCTTGACGTCTCCGGGCTGCGCGGGCGTGCCGCCGACCTGCGCGCCGCCACCCGCGCGCGCCTGCGCGGGCTGGGTCTGACCGGCGCCTCCGCCATCCCCGCGGACTTCACCTACTACGACCAGGTCCTCCAGATCACCACGGCCTTCGGCGCCCTGCCGCGGCGCTTCGCCGATCTGCGCGGCGGCGCCGACGACGGCGCGGCCCGGCCCGACGGCGCCACGCGGACCGATGACAGCGCCGCGCGGGGAGACGGCGCCGGAGCCGACGGCCACCCGGGCACCTCCCTACCGGGCTTCTTCACAGCCGCCCGAGGCGAGGGGGAGCGCGCCGCCCTGGAGATGACCAAGTGGTTCGACTCCAACTACCACTACCTCGTCCCCGAGCTCGACGCCGCCACCCCCATCGACTACGTCCCCGGTTTCGGGGCCGTCGATCCGACCGATGGCCCGACCGCCCAGGTCCTGGAGGCGCTGGGGGCCGGCGAGGAGGCGCCTCGGCCCGTCCTCGTCGGCCCGGTCACCTACCTGTTGCTGTCCAAGGCGGCCGACGGAGCCGACCCCGGCTTCCGACCTCTGGACCGCCTGCGCGACGTGCTCGGTGCCTACGGGCATCTCCTGGCCGACCTGTGGGCCGCCGGTGCCGAGTGGGTTCAGCTCGACGAGCCCGCCCTGGTCAGCGACGCCTGGGAGGTCCCGCGCGAGGATGTGCTGGCGGCCGCGGCCGATGCGTACACGTGGATCGCCGCCATCACCGAGCGTCCGCAGGTGCTCGTGGCCGGCACCTACGGCGCCCTCGGCGACGCGCTGCCCGTTCTGGCGGGCACCGGTGTCGAGGCCGTCGGGCTCGACCTCGTCGCCGGCGAGGCGCCCGCGGCGGACGAGCTCGCGCTCCTGGAGGGCAAGACCGTCGTGGCCGGTGTCGTGTCGGGTCGCAACATCTGGCGCACCGATCTGGAGGCCGCCCTGACCGAGCTGGAGGCTCTGCGGGATGCGCTGCCGACGGGCACGCCCGTGGTCGTGGGCACCTCCACCTCGCTGCAGCACGTGCCGCACGACGCCGCGCGCGAGGCCTCCCTGCCCGCCGACATCCGTTCCTGGCTCGCCTTCGCCGACCAGAAGGTCGCCGAGGTCCAGGTCCTGGCGCGCGGACTGGCCGCGGGGCGCGAGGCCGTCGCCGGCGAGCTCGCCGAGGACACTCGCCTGCGCGCCGAGCGCGCCGCCCACCCCGGGGTGAACCGTGGCGAGGTGCGCGCCGCCGTCGTGGCCATCACTCGGGCCGATCGCACCCGCGCGCCCTACGACGAGCGCAAGGCCGCGCAGGATGCGCGACTCGGCCTGCCCCTCGTGCCGACGACGACCATCGGATCCTTCCCGCAGACCTCCGAGATCCGCCGGGCGCGCGCCGCCCACCGCCGCGGCGAGCTGGGCACGGCCGGCTACGAGGACGCCATGCGCGCCGAGATCAGGAGGGTGGTGCGCCTCCAGGAGGAGATCGGGCTCGACGTTCTCGTCCACGGCGAGGCCGAGCGCAACGACATGGTCCAGTACTTCGCCGAGCTCCTCGACGGTTTCGCGGCCACCGAGCACGGCTGGGTCCAGTCCTACGGCTCGCGCTGCACCCGCCCCTCGATCCTGTGGGGCGACATCTCCCGGCCCGAGCCCATGACGGTGGCCTGGTCCGCCTACGCCCAGTCGCTGACCGACAAGCCGATGAAGGGCATGCTCACCGGGCCGGTGACCATCATGGCCTGGTCCTTCGTGCGCGACGACATCCCGCGCGCCCAGGTGGCCGATCAGCTGGGCCTGGCCCTGCGCGCGGAGGTCGCCGACCTGGAGGCGGCCGGCATCCCCATCGTGCAGGTCGATGAGCCGGCCATCCGCGAGACCCTGCCGCTGCGGCTGGCCGACCGGCCCGCCTATCTGGAGTGGTCGGTGGGGGCCTTCCGCCTGGCCACCGGGGGCGCCGCCGCGGCCACCCAGATCCACACCCACCTGTGCTACTCCGAGTTCGACGTCGTCATCGACGCCGTGGACCACCTGGACGCGGACGTGACCTCCATCGAGGCGTCCCGCTCGCGCATGGATATTCTGCCGGCCGTCGCCGCTCACGGTTTCGAGCGCCGGCTCGGCCCGGGCGTCTGGGACATCCACTCCCCGCGGGTGCCCAGCGCGGAGGAGTGCACCGAGCTGCTCCAGCGGGCCGTGGCGGCGCTGGGCGTGGAGAAGGTGTGGGCCAACCCGGACTGCGGGCTGAAGACGCGCGCTTACGCCGAGACCGAGGCGAGCCTGCGTCACCTGGTGGAGGCGGCCCGCCGCGTGCGCCCCTGAGCCCGGCTTCGCCCCTTCGTCGAGATCGGTCGGGTTCCGCGTCGAGATCGGTCGGGTTCCGCGTCGAGATCGGTCCGGTGGGGCCTCGCCCGGCTACTGGAACCACGAGTCGGGCATTCCTGCGCGAGTCGGACGACGCCGTCGTCGGCCTCGCGCCGAAATGCCGGCCTCGCGCGGAAGAGCCCGACTCGTGGCGATGGGAGCGCGGCACTCACCACCTGACGGCGCCGGGGCGTACGCCGACGGTCGCGAGCTCGGCGAGCATACGAGCGCCGTTGTCGTACCAGGCGTCGCCCCACGTCCAACGCGCCATCGGGTAGCCCAGGCGCCACAGCGCTCGCTCGCGTCCGCGCTCCTTGAGAATCGTCTCCTCGGTGGCGCGCCCGTAGGATTCCCGGTGGTACTTCGCGTTCCCGTCGAATTCTGAGACCGGGTGGGGTTTGACGACGCTCTCGGGCCAGAAGTAGTCGGTCCGGGCGATGCCGACGTCGGTCTGGATCTCGTGCTGGAGCACCGGACGCGGGATTCGCGCCTGCCACATCCGTACGCGTGAAAGGGACTCTCCGGGTGACTCGGACAGGGGGTCGGCCAGGTGCACGGCGATGCGGGCGACGCGCAGACCGCGTGCGCGGGTGGGAAGGCGGTCGAGGGCGTCGATGAGTTCCTCGCGCGTGCACAATCGGTGGCGCAGTGCATGGTCCATAGCGCATACGCCTTGGACGAGGCCTTCCCAGCGAGCCAGGTCGATGCAGGTGGTGGCGACGCTGGTGACGGGGCACCTCCCCACGGGAACGATGACGGGCGTCTGACGGACATGCCGTCTCAGGAGGGACGTGCGGGTGCGCTGATTCTTCTCCCCGAGGCACTGGACGCGCTCGGGAAGGCGCCCGATGACGGGCAGTCCGAGAATGAGCGCGGCGGATGCTCCGGCGAGGACGAGGTCACCGCCGTGCTTGCGGAGGGCCGCGTCGATCAGTGCGAGGTGGCGGTTGTCGGCGGTGGCCCGGTGCCAGTCGCCGGTGGGGGCGTAGACGCCGGGGGCGACCTTGCGCCACGTGGCGTCGCGTTCAGGCCGCGGACAGCCGAGGTTCAAGCACTCGGAGGTCAAGCGAGCAACCGGGGCGGGCCCGTCGACGCCGCGGGCGGTACGTGGGGCGGAGATGTTGAGACTCACGTACTGATAGTGGGATGCGGGGCGCCGGCCTGCATCCACTCTCCACAGGCGGGGGCAGGTGGGGTACTACGAGGACGCCTGTGGAGCCCGGCGCCTGCGTCTGCCGCCGTCGGGGTGGGGCGAGGTGGGATCCGCTTGGGCCCGCTCCCGTCGAGTCGGGCTTTCCTGCGCGAGTCGGACGACGCCGTCGTCCGACTCGCGCCGAAATGCCGGTCTCGTACAGAAATGCTCGACTCGTGGTGGGGGAGTGCGGATGCGCGGCGGCGGGAGCGAAGCGGGCGCCCACGGCGAGTGCGCGGCGATGGGAGCGCGGCGCGCGCCCGCCGGCGTCAGGGCAGGCGCAGGGCGTGAGCCGCCTCGACGGCGCGCCGGACCTGCGCCTCCTCGGTGCGCTGGGGATCCTGCCACGTCGCGCCGGGCACGGAGCAGCGCATGTGGAGCTCGCGGACGCCGCTGGCCTCCACGATCCGGGCCACGGAGTCCGGCTGCACCGAGCCGGCCGCGATCACCCGGGGGCCGCCGCCCTCGCGTCCCGCCGCGACCATGCCGCGCAGGACCTCCGCACCCTCGACGGCGGTACTCGCCCCGCCGGAGGTCAGCACGTAGTCGACCCCGAGCCCGCCCAGGTCGCCGTAGGCCTCGATCGGGTCGCGGGTGATGTCGATGGCCTTGCTGAAGGCCACGGGCGCCCCCTCGGCGAGGTCGATCAGCAGGCGCAGCAGTCCGCGGTCGATCGTGTGCTCCTCGGTCAGCGTCCCGATGACGAAGCCGAGGTCGACCGCCGGGGGCAGCGCCGGTCCGGCTCCGCCGACCCGCTGGGGACGCGTGAACTCACTCATCTGTCGGGACAAGGAGGCGATTCGGCGCACGTCCGCCGTCATCGCGCGGATCTCGTCGGCGTCGAAGACGAAGGAGCCTCCGCGCGGACGGATCATCACGCGCAGTCCCAGGGGCCTCGCCGCCGGTCCGGTGGCCCAGTGGTTGCCCGCCACCGCCCGGCGGTGCCCGATCTCCTCGGCGGCGGCGAAGATGGCCGCTTCGACGGCGCCGATGGACGGCGTCGTCCCGCCGGCGGCGAGGTTATCGCACAGCTCGGCGCGATCGGCGCCCGCGCGCGCGGAGACCCTGACACCCTCGATGTCCTCCACGCAGGTCTCGACGACGACGTGCGGCGGCTGCCGCCACGAGAATGGCCAGTCGGCGGGGGAGCGGTAGCGGAGGGACGGCGCTGTCCGAGAAAGCCTCATTGCATTCATGGCCCGAGTCTGACATGACCCGGTGGGTGGACGAAATCGCCTGCCGATCCCCTCTCGATCGGCGACCGGAGGGGCCGGCGCCCGCAACCCGGGGCTCGGCCCCGGGCCTCAGACCTGGCGGGAGCGCGTCGTCGGCTCGCGCGGCTCGGCCGCGCTGCTCGCGGCGACCACGTTCGCCGGCTGCGAGACCAGCTTGTCGGTGTCCACCGCGGACACGTAGTTGCGTCCGCCGATCAGGACCCCGAACAGGACGAGCAGAGTCGTGCCGATGAGGACGAGCACCTGGAGGGCGCTGAATCCCTCGACGGCGGCACGGATACGGGCGCTGCGTGTCAGTGACGCGGACATAAGGCCTCCCGGTCATAGTCGAGACGGAGCGGGCGCCCCGTCGTGCAACTATGACAGCGGACCAGCCTGTTGAGTGGGAGGAGAGGCGCTGAGTGTCGTCTATGAGAGTGCGGGGCCGACCGGCGCCGCGCACGGGCCCCCTCCCACGGGTGGGGCTCAGGGGCCCCGGAGCGGGCGGCGGGTCGATCCGCTTCCCGATCCCCTCACCGATCCGCGCGGTGCACGATGCCGTACGCGAACGACGGCGAGATCGGGATCGTCCCGATCACCATGGCCTGCAGGGCGTGGTAGATGTCGGGCTTGCCGACCCACGTCCCGCTCGCGGGGCGGTTCTTCTCGTCGAGCTCCTCGTGCCACTCGCCCGGCCTCTCGATGAGGTGGGCGCGCGCCCAGGAGGCGAACCCGTCGACGTCGAGGTCGTAGGAGGCGTCGCCCGTGGCCTCCCGGAGCGTCTCGGCCGCACCGATCGCCTCGCACAGCACCCAGTACATGCGCTGCGCGACCACGGGGCGGCCCTCGAAATCGACCGTGTAGATGAAGCCGGGCATCCCGTCCGGGCCCCATCCCTCCAGCAGCGCCTTCCTGTACATGTGCTGCGGAATGACGTCCAGTGCGGCGGGATACGGCAGGTCTCGCTGGGCGCACGCGGTTCGCACCTCCACCATCAGGCGGGACCACTCCAGCCAGTGCCCGATCGTGGAGCCGAACGGGCGGAACGGGTCGGCCGGGAACTCCCGGTTGTAGTCCAGCAGCGGCGACCAGGACTCGTCGTAGTGCTCGGGCAGGCGGAAGTCGTGGTCGGCGAACTGCGTCGAGATGCGCGAGGTGATGCGCAGCGCCCGTTCGAGGTGGAGTGTCCGCCCGGTGGCGGCGTACGCGCCCAGGAGCGCCTCCACCGTGTGCATGTTCGCGTTCGCTCCCCGGTACGGGTCCACGGCCAGCGTCCGGGGCGATCGGGAGTCCACGACCATTCCGGCGTCGTCGTCCCACCACAGGCGGTCGAAGGCCTCCAGCGCGGCCTCCAGCAGCTCGCCGGCGCGCGGCACCTCCGCCAGGAGCGCCGACGCGGCGGCCAGGATGACGAAGCTGTGGTCGTAGGAGACGAGCCGCCCCTCCTCGGGGGCGCCCTCGTGCGCGACCGCCGACCTCCACGCCCCGGCCTGCCGGTCGCGCAGCGGCCCGTCGAGCAGGGCGGCGACGCCGTGCTCCGCGAGGCCGAGCCCGTCGGGGTCCCCGAGGAGATGGCCCAGCGCGAAGCAGTGGGTCATCCTCCCGGTGATCCACAGGTGGGTCCCCCGGGAGGCGTCGACGGAACCGTCGTCGGCCAACCACCCGAATCCCTCCGGCACCCGCGCGCGCTTGCCGAAGCGCAGGAGATGGCGGGCCTCCTCGTCGAAGAACGGGCGGGTCGTGGAACTGGTCATGAGTTCTCCTCAGTCTCGGTGCTTGAGTCGATGTTTGGTGTCCGGCGCCAGGACCTCGACGGAGCTCTTGGCGAGGGCCTTGCCCAACGCGCCCGTGGGGGCCGTGCTGGTCACGAGGTAGTCGGCGATCTCCAGCCCTCCGATCGTCGCGAACAGACGGCGGTCGAGCTTGGTGGAGTCGGCGAGGACGGCCACCTTCCTGGCCCGGGAGGCCATCTGCGCGAGCATGGCCGCCTCGGCCAGGTTGGACGTCGAGATGCCGCCGGCGTCGATGGCGCCCACCCCCAGGAGCGCGAGATCGACGCGGATGTCCGTCTCGACGCCGGAGACGGGACTGGCGAAGACGACGGGGCCGACCGTCACCTGCCCCGACAGCCTGACGTGCCCGCCGATCACGTACAGGTCGCGGCAGGCGTCGGCGCTGATCTCCGCGGGCACGCGCAGCGAGTTGGTCGCGATGATGAGCTCGCGGCGGCGGCTCAGGTGCTTGACGAGCGCGAGCGTCGTCGTTCCCCCGTTGATGAACAGCACGCTGCCGTCCTCGACGAGCTCGGCGGCGGTCAGGCCGATCTGCTCCTTCTGATCGGGCTGGAGCCGGGAGCGGTCGTCGAGCCCCGTGTCGTGCCAGGGGATCGCCGAGTTCGACATGGCGCCCCCGTGGGTGCGGATGATGAGCCCCTCGGAGTCGAGCTGGTCCAGATCGCGGCGGATGGTGTCGGCGGAGACGGCGAAGTGCTCGGCGAGGGCGGTGACGGTCACCTGCCCGTGCTCGGCGACGTGCTTGGCGACGTCGGCCTTGCGGCCGGCAGGGAGTCGGGATGCATCGCTCATGGGAGCAGGGTAGCGGATCTGTGCGCGTATGTGCCGTTCGTTGCGGACGAGTTATCTAGGGGACGGTCGACAAGTGCAAGAAGTCGCGCTACTATCCTCTCCGGCGGCATGAACTAGCAGAAAAACGCACAATGCCGCGACTCGAATCAACGATGATGGAGTGAACGATGCGTCGACGTGAATTTGGGCAGCTCGCTGCCGTCGTGACCGCCATGACGGCGATGGGGCTCGCGGGCTGCGGCTCAGGAGGCGGTGCGGGAGGGGATGTCACCCTCGAGTTCGCGCAGTGGTGGGAGCCCGAGCTCCCCGACGGCACCTTCCGCGCTCTGATGGACAAGTTCGAGGAGCAGAACCCGGGGATCAAGGTCGAGCTGCTCTCGGGGCCCTACGCCTCGACCAAGGAGCAGCTCGTGGCCGGGGCGGCCGCCGGCACCATGCCGGACGTCGTGGGCATCGACGGCGCCTGGGTCAACGACTTCGCCAAGCAGGGGGCGATCGCCGACCTGACCGCCCTGATGGGGCAGGAGGGGTACGACGACTCCGAGCTGGCGAGCCAGATCCAGGTGAACGGCGCGACCTACATGATCCCGGTGGTGAACTTCGTCTACCCGATGTTCGCCAACACCGACCTGCTGACCAAGGCGGGCGTGAGCGGGATCCCCGCCACCCGCGATGACTTCGCCGCGGCCGCGAAGGCCGTCACCGGGGGAGACGTGTCCGGATGGGCGCTCCCGCTGTCCCTCGAGGCGCCCAACGGGATCCAGAACGACGTCATGTCCTGGGTCTGGGCCTCGGGCGGCTCGATGCTGACCGGCGACGGCAAGCCCAGCTTGAAGGGCAACGCCGACGTCAAGAGCGCCTCGGAGTTCATCAAGAAGCTGTGGGACGACGGCGTCGTCTCCCCGGGGGCCTTCACCATGAAGGAGCAGGACAAGGTCGAGGACTTCACCAACGGGCGCGTCGGCCTGATGATCGACTCCCTCGCGCACGTGAACACCATCCGCCAGGGCAACCCGGACCTCGCCTTCGACATCGCCGCCATCCCGGCCGCCGCCGGGTACTCCGGGCAGCGCGGCATGCCGTACGCCTCGTGGGGGATCGGGGTGTCCGGGACCACCGAGCACGCCGCCGCGGCGTGGAAGCTCGTAGCCTTCCTGATGGGGGCGGACGTCAACGCCGAGCTCGCCAACGACGCCAAGGCCTTCCCCGGCAACAGCAAGGCCACCCCCGAGTTCGTCAACAGCGACGAGATGTTCAAGAAGGCCTTCGAGATCTGGGGATCGGGCACTCCCGCCAACGAGTTCACCGGGCTGCCGGTCTCCGAGACCCTCATGCGCGAGTTCGACGAGCAGTTCCAGAGCTACCTCAGCGGCACGATCGACGTCGACACCATGCTCTCCAACGCACAGGGCTCCTGGGATGAGAAGTTCTGAGCCCGGATCCGGAGCGGATCGCCCGGGGCGCCCGGGCGATCGGGCGCCCTCGGCGCGCGGCGGCGCGCCCCGCGCCCTGCCGCGACGGGAGCGCCTCAAGCGGGCCCTGGTGCCCTACGCCTACCTCTCCCCGACGATCCTCCTGCTCGTCGTCCTCATGGTCGTGCCGATCGTCATGGTCATCGGCTACTCCCTCATGGACGGCGTCATCACCGTCCGCCAGTCCCATGTCGTCGGGCTGCGCAACTACGTCGAGATCCTCACCGGGGCGAAGTTCCGCACCGCGCTGTCGAACACGTTCTGGTTCGTCGGTGCGAGTGTCGTGGCGCACATGATCATCGGCCTCGGCTTCGCCATGCTCCTGAACTCGGAGTCGGTCTCGCGCGCGACGAAGACGATCTTCCGCACGTTGTTCGTCCTGCCCTGGCTCCTGACGATCGCCATCGTCGCCATCCTCTGGCGCCTCCTGCTCAACCCCAACGGGATCGTCAACGCGATCCTGTCCGGCATCGGGGCGATATCGAGCCAGCACGAGTGGCTGGCCGATCCGGGGTCGGCCCTGGCCGTGGTCACCTGCATCAACATCTGGTCCGGGTACCCGTTCTTCATGATCTCGATCCTGGCGGGCCTCCAGGGGATCCCCCGCGACCTCTACGAGGCCGCGGAGGTCGATGGGGCCGGACCGGTCAGGAGGTTCTGGTCGATCACCATCCCCCAGCTCAAGCCGATCATCGTCTCCATGGCGCTGCTGGACCTCATCTGGACGTCCCAGCAGTTCGCGCTGATCTGGATGACGACCGGCGGCGGCCCGCTCAGCGCCACCGAGATGCTCTCGACGTTCACCTACAAGCTCGCATTCTCCGAGTACGACTTCGCCGGCGCGTCCGCGAGCGCGGTGATCGTCCTGGTCCTGTCGATGATCCTGGCGTTCTTCTACGTCCGCAGTCAGAGAGCGAGGGATTGATCATGATGTCGAGGAACTCGAAGAGACGGCGTCGGCTCGCGAGCCGGATCGGGACATGGGTCGGCCTGCTGCTCGGGGGCGGGTTCGCCGCGTTCCCGGTGCTGTGGATGCTCGTCTCCTCCTTCAAGCCGAATGCGAAGATCTTCTCCAGCCCGCCCCGGCTCATCGAGGAGGGCTCCTCCTTCGCGGCCTACGCCTCCATCTTCCACGACGCGGGGAAGATGCGGTTCTTCATCAACAGCTACTTCGTGGCGCTGTCCGTCACCGTGCTGACCCTCGTCGTCGCCATCCTGGCGGCCTACGCGTTCAGCCGGTTCGACTTCCCGGCCAAGAGGCTGATCAACGTCGTCGTCGTCTCGGTGCAGGCGGTTCCGCCGATCACCCTGCTGATCCCGTTCTTCGGGCTGATGGTCGGCCTCAAGCTGTACAACACCTATCAGGGCCTGATCCTGACCTACATGGTGTTCACCCTCCCCTACGCGATCATCATGCTGACCGGCTACTTCAACACCCTGCCGCGCGAGCTCGATGAGGCGGCCAAGGTCGATGGGACATCCTCGTTCGGAGCCCTGTGGAAGGTGCTGGTCCCGATCTCGGTGCCCGGAATCGTCTCCGTGGGGATCTACACATTCATGATCGCATGGAATGAGTACCTGTTCGCGCTCACGCTCACCAGGACGAATAACATGCGCACGGTCCCGATCGGAATTCAGCTGCTCATGGGGCAGCACTCCTACGAGTGGAACGAGATGATGGCGATGTCCGTTCTCGGCTCCATTCCGGTCATCCTCCTCTTCGTATTCTTCCAGCGCTACTTCATCGGTGGCATGACCGCTGGATCCGTCAAGAGCTGAGCTTGGCGGCACACACAGAAAGGTAGAACCCATATGCTGACCACTGGTAACGATATTCTCGCCGTCGCTCATGAGCACTGCTTCGCGGTCCCGGCGTTCAACATCTCGAGCTACTCGATGCTCCGCGCTGTCGTGGACACGTGCGAGGAGAGGCGCTCGCCGCACATCATCGCGATCCACCCGGACGAGCTGAGCCACATCCGCCCGGAGATGCTGGCCTCCATCGTGCTGATCGCGCACAGGTCCTCGGTCCCGACCGCCATCCACCTGGACCACGGCGCCACCTACGAGCAGGTGCTGCTGGCGATTCAGAGCGGTTTCACCTCCGTCATGATCGACAAGTCCTTCGCCCCGTTCGAGGAGAACGTCGCGCAGACCTCGCGCGTCGTCCGGGCGGCCCACGCCGTCGGGGTGTCGGTGGAGGCCGAGCTGGGGACGATCGGGGTCTCGGACAAGTACGGGGAGACGGGGTCGGAGGAGATCCTGTACACCGACCCGGACGACGCGGAGCGCTTCATCGAGGCCACGGGCGCGGACTCCCTCGCCATCGCGATCGGGACGCGGCACGGGCTCTACCCCTCCGAGGTCAAGCCGGAGCTCAAGCTCGACCTGCTGGCGCGGATCAAGGAGCGCCTGGGGATCCCCCTGGTGCTTCACGGCGGCTCGAACAACTCGGACACGGAGATCGCGGGGGCCGTTCACGGCGGGATCAACAAGATCAATATCTCCTCCGACATCAAGGCCGCGTACTTCCAGCGCATGCGCGAGGTGCTTCAGGACGTCCACCTGCGGGAGCCGAACGCGATCGAGCCGCCCTGCGAGGAGGCCCTGCGCCAGTGCGCGGCGCAGAAGATCGACCTGTTCGAGTCGGCGGGCAAGGCCGACCTGTTCTGAACGGGGGCTGACATGACGGGGCGCATCGTTCTCGGACTCGGTGGGACGGTCGATTACGAGCTGGAGTGGGACGCAGCGGCGTTCCAGCGGCTCGTCGACGACCACGGGATCCATCTCGCCGAGGTCGAGGAGGATCCGCCGTCGGTCGTCGCCGACGAGCGCGGCGTCGTGGTGGCGATCCTCCGGTCGATGCGCCGGGCGCGCGGCTGCGAGTGCTACGTGGAGGACAAGGAGCAGCTGCTCGCCTTCGGCGCCCGCTTCGGCCGTGAGGTGACGCTGGGCGGGACCTGCGTGCGGGCGGCGCTCGCCATGAGCCGCATCGGCGTCGATTCGACCGTTCACCTGGTCTCCATCAGCGACGAGGTGCGCCGTCGCCTGCCGGCGGGGGTGGCGTGGACGTGCAGCGCCGAGGAGGACTCGCTGGACCCGCACGTCATCGTCCAGTACCCCCGCGGGGCCTCGGTGCGGCTGGCCGATGCGACGATCGTGGCCGGTCGTCCCAACCGCGTCATCCTGGTCAACGACGAGCCGAATGAGCGCATGGTGCTGAGCCGGGAGCTCCCCGCCGTTCTGCGGGAGGCGTCGGCGGTCCTCGTCTCGGGCCTCAACACGATGAAGTCGGCCGACGAGCTGCGGGCGAGGCTCGCGGAGCTGGCCGGCATGCTCCGCGACGTGCCGCGGGCGGTGCCGGTCGTCTACGAGGACGCCGGGTTCCACGACGAGGCCCTGCGGGCGGTCGTGCTGGAGACCGTGCCGTCGCTGGCCGATGCCCACTCGCTCAACGAGGATGAGGCCCGGCAGTACCTGGGGCGGCAGATGGACCTGACGGCGCCCGGTGATGTGGCGGCCATGATGGAGGGGCTCGGGGAGATCCTCGGATCGCCGACCGTTATGGTCCACACCAGCCGGTACGCGGCCTGCATCGGCGCCGAGGCGGGCCTGTACCGCGATGCGGCGCGGGCCGGGTGCCTCATGGCGTCCACGCGCTTCGTCAACGGCGACCGCTACGGTCGGGCGGAGTACGACGCCGTCGCCGTCTCGCCGCGGGAACCGGTCGGACTCGCGCTGGCGGCCGCCCCCGAGTTGCGACGGGCCGGGGTGCTGATCGCGCCCGGCTACGACGCGCGGACGTCATCGCCCACGACGATCGGCCTGGGGGACGCGTTCATCGGCGGGGTCATGGCCCACCTGGCGGCACGGACTCGCTCCGTCGCGTCGGAGGGCGAGCCGGGACGGGGCTGACGGCGCCGTCGTCGGACTCGCTCCGACGCGCCGACAGGCGCTCGCGACACGCGCTCCGCCGTCGTCGCGAGCGCCTGTCGGCGTCCCGCCGGCTCTTCGCGGACGTCGCGTCGTGTCATACGATCTTCCTGCCGCGGGGTTAGGTGCGCCTATCATCGACGCTTCCTCTGGGCCCCCGCGGCTCACCACCGTTCAGGAGGCCCCATGACACCGGAGACCGTCCGCCCCGCTCCTCGACGCGGCCGCCGGAGCGGTGGAGCCGCGAGGCCCGGCGCGTTCGGCGGGACCCGCGTCGGCACGTCCGCCGGGCGGCGCGCCAACGCCGTGTCCTCCGCCCTCACCCTGGTCGCCGGCCTCGCCCAGGGATGGGCCCTCATCGGTCTCGGCCGCAGCCTCGGCGCGCTCCTGCCCGGCGCCGGTGCCGGGGACTGGCGCCCCCGTCTCGCCTCCGCGGCGGCGGCCGCCGTCGTCGTCGGCGCGGGGCGCCTCGCCGTCGAGGCGATCGCCCGCTCCAGCGCCGCCGAGCAGGAGGGTGCGATCCGCGCGCGCCTGCTCGACCACCTCCTGTCCCTCGGTCCCGCCCATGCCGCGGAGAGCCGCTCCGGGGCGACCGTCTCCCTGCTGACCGACGGCGCCGAGCGCGTGGCGCTGTACCGGCAGACCTTCCTGGCCCCCACGGTCGCCGCGGCCCTGTCCCCGGCGCTCGTCCTGGTGCTGCTCGCCGTCGCGGTCGACTGGCCGACGGCCGCCGTGCTCGCGGTCGCCGTCGTCCTCGTGCCCGGCACCATCATCGGCCTCTACTCCCGACTCCGGCGGTCCTCGGCACGGTCGCGCGCCCAGCGCTTCAGGCTCGCCGCCGAGTACCTCGACGCCATTCAGGGATTGACCGCCCTCACCCTCGCCCGGGCCGCGCGCCGCCGGGCCATCCGCCTGCGCCGCGCGGGGGAGGACAACCGCCGGGCGGTCATGGGCCTGCTGGCCGGCAACCAGCTCGTCATCCTCGTCACCGACTGCCTGTTCTCCCTGTTCTTCGTCACGGCCGCCGTCGGCATGGCCCTGGAGCGACTGTCCTCGGGCGCCATCGGAGCGGGCGACGCCATCGCCATCGCACTGGTGGGCTATGTGCTCCTCGAGCCCCTCGACCACGTGGGCGCCTTCTTCTACGTGGGCATGGGGGGCATGGCCAACCAGCGCGTCATGCGCCGCCTGCTGTCCGTCGAGCGCAGCCGCGGCGCCGAGCCCGACGACGGCCTGCCGCCCGTCCCCGAGACGGCGGACGACGACGGGCCCGCGCTCGTGCTGTCGGGCGTGACGGCCTCCTGGGCCGGCGGCGGAGCGCCCACGCCCGGGGCCGCCCGGACCCCGGCGGGAGCGGGCTCTGCGTCCGGGGCAGGCGCGCACGGGTCCGCTGCGCACCGGCCCGCCGGGGCGGCGCGGGCAGCGGCGCATCCGCACGGCGGTGATCCCGAGCCCCCCGGCGACCCCGGCCCCGGCAAGGCCCAGGGCGGCGCCTATCGAGCCCCCGGCGACCCCGGCCCCGTTCTGACCGGCGTCGATCTGACCGTGGAGGCCGGCGAGCGCATCGCCGTCGTCGGACCCTCCGGAGCGGGCAAATCGACGCTCGTCGCCCTGGTCAGCGGGGACCTGCTGCCCGCGGCCGGAACCGTGCGCGTCGCCGGCACCGCCTCGACCGCCGGCACCCAGGACGCCATCCGCGCCGCCAGCGCCGTCGTCGCCCAGTCCACCTGGCTGTTCACCGGCACCATCGCCGACAACCTCCGCCTGGCCGACCCAGGCGCCGCCGACGAGCGCCTGTGGCGGGCCCTGGAGACCGCGGGCCTGGCCGACGAGGTCCGCCGCATGCCCGAGGGCCTGCACACCCTCCTGGGGGAGCAGGGGCTGGGACTGTCCGGCGGTCAGGCGCAGCGCGTCTCCCTGGCGCGCGCCTTCCTCGCCGATCGCCCCCTGCTCATCCTCGACGAGCCCACCAGTCAGGTCGACCTCGACTCCGATGCCCGGATCGTCGAGGCCATCGGCCGCCTCGCGCGGGGCCGCACCGTCGTGACCGTCTCCCATCGCGCGGGCGCGCTCGTGACCGCCGACCGGGTCGTGCGCGTCGCCGACGGCGCAGTGAGCGCGACGGGCCCGGCCCGCCCGACCGGCCCCTCCGCCGGGGACACCCCGGACCCCGTGACGAAGGAGGGCTGAGCCGTGACCGCAGCCGCGATGGAAGAGCCCTCGACGATCTCGGCCGTCGGGCCGGCCGCGCCCCCGACGCGCGCGGCGGAACGCGTCCCGCCCCCGACCCGGACGGTGCTCATCGGATGGCTGCTGCGGGTCACCCGCCCGGTCCTGGCGCCGCTGCTCTGCTCCACCCTGTGCCGCGTCGCCGACCTCCTGCTGGGCGTCGGGCTCTTCGCCCTGGGCGCTCACGCCGTCGTGTCGACCGGGACGGCGCTCGCCTCCGGCGGGCCGGTCCCCTCCCCGTGGACCGTGCTCGGCGTCATGGCCGTCATGAGCCTGGCCAAGGGGGCGCTGCGCTACGGCGAGCAGTTCACGGGCCACTTCGTGGCTTTCAAGGCCCTCGAGCTACTGCGCGGCGAGATCTTCCGCGCCCTCATCCCGCGCGCTCCCCGCGTGAGCGCCACCTCCCGCTCGGGGGACCTCCTGGCTCGCGCCACCAAGGACGTCGACCGCATCGAGGTCTTCTTCGCCCACACCATCGCCCCCATGGTCTCGGCCGTCGTCGTGCCCGTCACCGTGCTGGTCGCCATCGGCGCCGGGGTCTCCTGGGAACTGGCGGCGGTCGCGTTGCCCTTCCTCCTGGGCGCCCTGGCGGTCGTGCCCCTGGCCGGCAGGCGTCACGGCCTGGCCTCCGCGCGCCGCACGGCAGAGGCCCGGGCGGCGCTGACCCAGCACGTGACCGACTCGATCCAGGGACTGAGCGAGATCGTCGGCTACGGTCGCGCCGACGAGCGCCTGGCGGAGACGGCTGCCCTGGACGACGACGTCGCGCGCGCGGGCCGGCCCGCCGCCGTGTGGGCCGCGGTACGACGCGGGGCCGTCGCGCTGCTCGTGCTGGTCGGACCGCTCGCCGTCCTCGCCGTCGGCGCCCCCCGGGTGCGCTCCGGGGATATCGGCGCCGCCGCGCTCGCGGCCGCCGTGGCCGGCCTCGTCCGCCTGGCCGAGACCGTGCGGGCCGTCGAGGAGCTCGCCGCCGCGCTGTCGTCCTCCCTCGCCGCCGCGGAGCGGGTCTACGAGCTCGTCGACTCGCCCGTCGAGGTCCCCGACGGCGAGCACGAGCTCGCGGCGCGCCCCGCCCATGACGTCAGCTGGGAGGACGTCGTCTACACCTACCCCGGGGCGGGCTCGGCGTCGCTGCACGGCGTGAGCCTGCGCGCGGCCGAGGGGGAGTGGACGTGCCTGGTGGGCGCCTCCGGCTCGGGCAAGACGACCCTGGCCGGACTCGCGGTGCGCACCGACGTGCCGCAGTACGGGCGGGTGGCGATCGACGGCGTCGATGCGGCGGAGCTGACCGGCGACTCGCTGCGCCGGGAGGTCGCCCTAGTGCCCCAGCGGGCCCACCTCTTCCGAGCCTCGGTGGCCGACAACGTCCGGCTCGCCCGGCCGGACGCCGATGACGAGGAGGTGATCGCCGCCTGCCGCGCCGCCTGCGTCCACGACGACGTGGAGGCGATGCGGGCCGGCTACGACACGCTCATCGGGGAGCGCGGCGCGACGGTGTCGGGCGGCCAGCGTCAGCGCCTGGCACTGGCCCGCGCCCTGCTCGCCCGTCCGAGCGTGCTGATCCTCGACGAGTTCACCAGCCACCTCGATCCCGGGCTCGACGCCGCCGTGCGCGCCTCGGTGCGCCGGTGGGCGCGCGAGTGCACGGTGATCGAGGTCACTCATCGGCTCGCCCACGTGGACGGGGCCGACCACGTCGTCGTGCTCGACGACGGCCGGGTCGTCCAGGACGGCGGTCCCGACGAGCTCATGGCCGTCGACGGCCCGCTGCGCCGGCTCATGGATCGGGGATGAGCGCGTGCGACGACCGCCGGCTCGCCGACGTCCGAGAGGGCCGCGGCTGGGGCCAGAGGCCGTTCGCAGCGGTTTCCTCCCGGCGGTCTCCCCACTCCACGGCCACCGTCGGCGCGGTGACCCCGAGCCCGTTGCCACCCGGCTCGCGCCTCAGACGTCCTCGACGTCCTCGTAGCTCTTGGGGTCCTCGATCGGCTCGAGGTGGGCCGAGACCCGCAGGTTCGGGTCCACCTCGACCAGTTCGTCGATCATGCGCTCGGTGAAGTCGTGCCCCTCCTTCACGCTCCACGTGCCCGGCACGAGCACGTGCATCTCCGCGAAGCGCCGGTTGCCCGCCTCGCGGACCCTCACCGCGTGGAAGTCGATCCGCCCGTCGAGGCGGTGCCGCCCCAGCACCGCCTCGATCCGCTCCTGCGCCTCCCGTCCGGGCGCCACATCCATGAGGCCTGCCACGGACTCGCTGATGAGCTTGAACCCGGTCCACATGATGTTCAGGCCCGCGCCCAGGGCGACGATCGCGTCGAGCACGGGCGAGTCGAAGACCGCCACGAGGCCCACGCCCAGCAGAACGGCGGCGGAGGTCACGACGTCGGTGGCCAGGTGCGTGGCATCGGCCACCAGCGTCGCGGAGTGCTCGCGCCTGCCCACCCGGTGGAGCACCCAGGCCGCGGCCCCGTTGATGACGGAGGCCCCCACGGAGATGAGAAGGCCCACGCTCAGCCGCTCGGGCATGACGGGGGCGACGAGCCGCTCGATCGCGGAGATGATGATGAATGCCGCCGCCACGAAGATCATGACGCCCTCGGTGATGGCCGAGAAGTACTCGGCCTTCGAGTGGCCGAACTGGTGGTCGTCGTCGGCCGGCTTGATCGAGATCTTCAGGACGACCAGCGCCACGATGGCGGCCACCAGGTTGACCACCGACTCCGCGGCGTCGGAGAGCAGGCCGACCGAGCCGGTGATCCAGGCCGCGAAGGCCTTGAGGACGATGGTGGCCAGCGCCGCCGAGATGGACAGCCAGGCGTAGGCGCTCAGGTCCTTGGGAGGGGTGTAGCGTGACGAGGGCACGCGGCGAGTCTTGCCGATGACGGTCCATGAGGTCCACCTGCGTCATAACCCTCCCGACGCCCCTTCTGATAGTCACGCCCGACGACTCTCCCGGTGGCGACCGGCTCGTGCCGCGGAGGGGGCGCCCCCCGTGCGGCACTCGGTCTCCTCGACTCCGCTCGCCGGTCCGCAGGAGGAGCCGCCGCGCGGGCCCGGGGACGCGTGGCCGGGGGTGGCCGGTCGGGACGGCCGGGTTGGTTAGGGTGGCCGCGTGCTCCCCGCCCAGATCGCGATCCCGGACACGCTGCCGGAGACCTTCCGCGTCCTCGACCTGTCAGGCGTGCTCCTCAACGGCATCCTCGGCGGGCTCATCGCCAGGCGGAAGAACTTCGACCTGGTGGGCTTCGCCGTCCTGGCCATACTCACCGCGACCGCCGGCGGCATTCTGCGGGACGTCATGATCCAGGCCGGCCCTCCGTTCGCGCTGACGGATCCGTACTACCTCTACACCGCCTGCGCCGGGGCCCTGGTCGCCTGGTGGGTGCCCTTCACCTCCCGGTTCGCCCGCCGCTTCCTCGTCGTCGCCGACGCCGTGGTTCTGGGCACGTGGGCCGCCACCGGTGCGGCCAAGGCGCTGGGCAACGGGCTGGGCGTCATGCCCGCGCTGCTGCTGGGATGCCTGACGGCGGTGGGCGGCTCGATGATCCGCGACGTGTCCGTGGGCGAGACCCCGGCGGTGTTCGGCGGGAACAAGCTCTACGCCGTCCCCGCCCTGTGCGCCGCGGGGACGGTGGTCGTCGTCGTCCGCACGAACCTGCCGGACGCCTACGCGATGCCGGCGGCCACGCTGGTCGGGGCCGGGACCTGCCTGCTGGCCTACTGGCGCTCGTGGCGACTGCCGGTGGTGGGGGACCGGGAGAGGCGTCGCGCCGATCGTCCGGCGGCCGGCGTTCCGACCATCGCCGCCCGTGCCAGGGACCTGACGCTCCTGCGCGGCGGCACGGCGCTCTCGGGGTGGCGCCGAGCGCTGCTGCCGCGCCGCCGGGCGCCGGAGCCGCTGCGGCGGCGCAAGCCCCTCGACGTCGAGGACCTGTGAGCGGGCCCGGCGCCCGGGCGAACGGGGCGCGCTGAGCGACTCGGGCGGGCGGACTCGGGCGATTCGTCGGGGCGGCGGCGCCGGGGCCGGGCTCAGTCGAGGGGGCGGACCTCGGCGTCGTCGACGCGGACGGCGGGGGAGGCGGGGGCGGGGCCCGCCGCCGGGCCGCGGAAGAGGCGATCCTTGACGGCGTCGGCGACCTTGTCGGTGACGACCTCGCCCTGCCGACGCACGAACCGGCCCGCCCGGCTGGAGGCGGCATCGACCTTCTCCCGTACGAAGGGCCTCTCGGCGACCCGCGACGCGGCGCGGGACGCGGCGGTCTTCATGCGCTCGTACTGCGCGCGGCCGGCTCGCGTTCCCAGGACGTATCCGGCTCCCAGGCCGATGATGAACGGCAGCTTGCTGGCCATGACGATCTCCTCACACTGGTGGCGGTACCGGGGCAGAGCCTACTGGGCGCGGGGGCCTCGGGCGCGGTCTGCCCCGCTCCGGCTCCGCTCAGGCCGTCGCCCGTCCCTCCGACTCCCCGGCGATCGACTCGCCGCCGACCATCCCGGGCGGCAGCAGACGAGCCAGCTCGTAGCCGTCCGCGCCGACGACCACGGGCACGTCCGCCTCCGCGAGCGTGCGCGCCTCCGGCCCCA